>ENA-OQVM01000059-OQVM01000059.1-marine-metagenome-genome-assembly--contig:-NODE-59-length-153173-cov-6.304214_pt1 | contig 153173 bp, 147 predicted proteins | sample MGYA00237776_ERZ505498 | MGnify/ENA primary metagenome ERZ505498 (study PRJEB26159, sample SAMN06265151) | marine metagenome | isolation source: Helgoland LTER site | place: Germany:Helgoland, sampling...
ACGGGTTCAGAAGCCATGCTTTATCACAATGAGCCGATTTACCGTGATGGTATTATTGTCGGAAATATCGAAAGCGGGATGTATGGTCACACGCTGGGTGCAGCAATTGGACTTGGTTATGTGAAAAATGAAGATGGTGTAGACGCTGACTTTGTTAAATCCGGGACGTATGAGCTTGAGGTTGCGGGGCAACGTATCCCTGCATCAGCGTCATTAAGGCCGATGTATGACCCGAAAAGTGAGCGTATAAAAAGCTAAAATAACCGAGATAAAGTAAACGGTTCTTTAGCAATCCATGGTCTATTCTTGGTTGGTTCACTATGTCATAATCGTAACGACGCTGCTCAAGGGGGCCTCGTGAATTAGCCAGTGACTACGCCAGCTTTACCGACCGCTAAGGAGCTCCTCGCCAAATTAAAGGGTTGGGGGAACCAAAGCCAAGAGCATAATACATTGCTGTTGATCTCGCTTGGGGTGTTGGCGACAGAAGATGCTGAAGCATCCTTTTGGAAAGATCTGGATGAAATGCTTCAAAGCTTTCGTCGATGGCATAATGCAGCAGGGTTTTATCTTTCTAAAACAGAACGGGCATTCTTGGTTAAGATGTCTGAGTTCAATCAGGTTACGTTGATAACCGACGCCAAGGTCGAGCTTTTACGTCTTATCCAGCACTATTTCCCTGATTAGTTTGGCATGATTGATCAGTCGCGATTGCTCCGTGCAATCGACCTGAGGTTTAAATTGCCAAACGCTGTACGGTTTTTAGAGCGCTATGATCAGGAAGAGAAAAAACCAAAGCCAAGCGTGGCACATCGGAAGCTTCGTCGCTTGGGGGAGCAAGATATAGACCGCGTTGTTGAGGTAAACCAACAAATCGGCCCAGAATCGTTCGCAAAGGTGTTCATCCGCCATCAGGTTATGGCTGAGATCGATCCTGGTGGCCCACCAAAAGATATCATGCATGAATATTTTGTTGGAATGGATGCTCTCAAATCTCACGTGTTCCTAGATGTTGAGTTGCGCGGCAGTGGCAACATCTTTAACCAATTAACGATCACATTAGATCGATTGTTGCTAGACGCCTTTAACGACGCAAACCCATCAGGGTCGATGTGTTCGATTAATTTGAATGTTGAGTCCGTATTTACCCGTGCATTCGAAGTCTTCTTAGAAAGTAAGGCGGATGACGCGTTTTCAAATTTGGCATTCGAATTTCGCCAAGCGAACGTCTTGCAGCAGTATGACAAATATGAAGTTGCCGCTAATCTCATTGCATCAAAAAGTGGCGCCATTGCGATTGATGCAATATTTCCAGAAACAGTCGGCATTGTGAATATGAAGCGTCTTAATGCGAATATGGCGAAGATATTCTGGCGTCAGGGTGCCGAAACTATCTTGCCTGGATTTGCTAAGGAAGTTGATGAGATGCAACGTAATGGTACGCGCGTTATCTTGGCACGCGTCGATGACGATCTTGGTATCGAGGTCGGTCATGATCTGGGAATTACGATGTTCCAGGGCTTTCACATTGATAAATTGCTATCGTCTCGCGACCATTAGTGCATAGATTTTATCTGGGTGATTTTGACCAATGAATTTGAATCGGGTGTATCTTGCTTCGTTAACGATACGACTCGAGACGCAGGCAAGGTCACATAGACGACAGTACCGACATCTTCTTTACTCGTGATTTCAAATGTTCCGCCATGAAGACCTATCATTGATTTGACCAAGTTGAGGCCAAGTCCTGTGCCTTCTTGATAAATATCTGAGCGCCGACGGGATTGACCAAAAGGTTCTGAAATAAAGGGTAAGTCGAGGGCCGGTATGCCACACCCTGTATCAGATAATGAGATGACGACATCCCCAGTTTTATTGATATCGCACGTCACAAATACGGAGCCGCTGGGTGGTGTGAACTTAACGGCGTTCGACGTCAAATTCAGCAAAACTTGATGAATGGCGCGACGATCAGCAAAAATTGTTAATTCTCTTTGGCTAATTTGCGCTCGAATTTTGACGTTAAGGGCATTCGGCCATGTCGCGGCGATACGTACAACATTGTGAACCATCGTACTGAGATCAATGTTGCTTTGGCGGATTTCGAACTTACCAGCATCAATTTTTGATATATCAAGAATATCATTGATAAGCTATAACAGATGATCAGCACTGCTGCTGATATTGGCTGCGTAGGAGAGGTATTTTGGATGCTCGAGCGGACCGAGATGGCCACGTGTCATAACTTATGACATGCCTTGTATCGCGTTGAGAGGCGTCCGTAATTTATGACTCATGTGTGCCAGGAAAGTTGATTTCGCACGCTCGGCTCGCACGGCACGAAGGCGTTCTTTATCCAATTCTGCATTACGTTTTTTAAGCTCGAAGGTGATAAATGCGACAGCGGCAAGGGGAATGGCGACAACAAACCCGACCAATGCAGCAATGGTCAATCCAAAATAAAGGAAATCTTCGAATATCAATGCTGCTGTCGTTATTTCGTTAATATAGACTTCAGACACAGCGATGACTTTGCCTTCTCGAATCACTGGTGCATAGGCTTCAACATATATGTCAGGTCGATTTGTCTTATTTATGCCGTCTTTTAATTCAGAGTAAGTTTTGCCAGATTTAAGGACGTTTGCAGCATTCATGTTGTGGGTGCCAAGGTCAGCAAAATCTTACTGGTTCGCAACATTTTCATCGAACAAATAACTCAATTGTCCTTTAGAATTAAATAGTTTGAATCTGAATACATCGCCAAACTCGCGAACGTCTTCCAGGAACTTAAGTTCTTCATTACTTAATGTGCCGCCTTCAGCGATCTCGCTTATACGTGGAAGTGTTGCACCGATATATTCTGCCCACGCCACGGCTTTTCGCTTGGCTTGCTGCTTGATAAGTTTTTCACTCGATTCATTCAGCAAGTACGCGCCAACACCGGCAAGCAATGCGATGCCGATAAATACCGCAAGCAGGATAATTCCGCCCCGCTGTATGGCGCGTTGAGTTCTTTTAAGCATTTAAATTTGCCTGTTTATGTCTGTTACGCTTTTAGTCATATTCCTGAATATGACTAAAAGCCACCTGGGCAGCCACATTCGCTTGTCCAGTCAGCACAATATCGTCGCAATTAATGACCACAACCTTACAGACACAAACCTCGCGTATTTGCGATCTATTTGCTCACATCAACCAGGATGGTGGCTCACGTTAGAACAAGCAGAACCTTATGCAGCGGTTTCGTCAATCAATGTCTCGCCGGGCTTAACAATTGTGAAGTCTACAGGTTCGGTGCCAAGTGTTATCTTGTCATCCTTCATGCGCACAACAGTGTAGGTCGAGTTCTCGAGATCGCGAACATCCGGGAAATCTGCGCGGAAATGTGCACCACGGCTATCTTCGCGGGCAGTTGCTGCTGCAACCACTGACCTTGAGACTAGGATCAGGTTCTTGAGATTGATCCAGTCGTGCCATGTCAGGTTATATGCAAGGTTGGTATCAGCTACACCAATAGTATCGAGCTCACCATCAAGATCATCCAGTGTTGCCTTTGCGCGGGCCAGACTTTCGGCGTCTCTAAAGATGCCCGCATCTTCCCACATGTGATCCCAAAGTTTAGTTCGAACCTGATCAATCTGTGCAGGTGGGCGATTGAGTGGCTTGCAGCAGAGCTGTATCGCTTCATCAATGGCGCTTTGATCTGGCTCAACCAATGGTGCGCCGGGCGTTGTCTCACGTGCGATCGTGTCGCCGGCAATGCCACCGAACACGGTAGAGTTCGCGACGCCGTTGCCGCCAAGGCGGTTGGCGCCATGTACGCCGCCGGTATCTTCACCAGCAGCGTAAAGGCCGGGCATTTCTGTTTTGCAGTCAGGCTCGAAGACAATGCCGCCCATCATATAATGAGCGGTTGGCACGACTTCGACATTGCCGTTAACCAGGTCAAAACCACAATCGCCACATCGTTCAACCATACCTTTGAAGTTCTTTTTGACCATAGTTGGGTCGAGATGTTTCATCGTAATGTAGAGACCGCCATGCTTGGCAATTGTCCCTGTGCGCATTTCCTGGAACATGCCGCGGCTGACGATATCGCGGGTCGCTCGCTCGCCGCGTTCATCATACTTGTGCATGAACCGCTCACCATTACCGTCCAGCAAATATCCACCTGCACCGCGCAAACCTTCTTCAATAATGGTGCCGGTGATGCGTGTGTCTTCGCCAGCAATCAAGCCGGTTGGATGGAACTGAACCATCTCCATATCACGGAGTGTTAGGCCAAGTCGTATACCCATCGCCATACCATCACAGGTCTTGTCGCCAGATGGCGTGTGATATTTGTACATCGTTGGTCCGCCACCCGTTGCCAGCAGCACTGATTGCGCACGAACCATTCGGAAGATGCCTGCGCGCATATCGATCATCAGCACGCCTGCAATGCGTGAGCCGTCTTTAGCAGGGATCAAAGCTACGGCGCGGTGGTCTTCCATGCGCTTGATATCACGCGCCCAGACTTGCTCTGCCAAGCGGTTGATGATTTCAATACCGGTCAAATCGCCTTTATGAACGGTGCGATCAAATGTCTGACCCGCGAAAGCTTTTTGATGCACGGTGCCATCTGGATTTCGATCGAAGAAGCATCCAAGTTCGTTCTCAAGCTCGCGGATACGGACTTGTGCTTGTTCAACCAACGTCCAGGCCAAGTCCTGACGGTTGATCCATTTGCCGCCTTCAACAGTGTCCATAAAGTGACGCTCAACGCTGTCACCGGGTGCCAGTGCAACGTTGTAGCCACCTTGAACCATGCGTGTGCAGCCGCATTTACCAAGCAAGCCTTTAACCGCGACAGTGACTTCCAAGTCCGGGTTTGCAGCCTTGGCATGCAGGGCACCGAACAAACCGGCGCCTCCTGAGCCTAAGACCAGAACATCTGTTTTGTGTTGTTCTATTTTAATATCTACAGGCATTTCAGCGCCCTCCCGGATTAAACAATAATAAAGTGCCCGCAATGACGAGCATTACCAATACGCATTGGCGAAATCGCTTCTCATCAAATTGGCCATACAATCGAACGCCTAACCATGCGCCTACAGCTACGGCAGGCATCGCGATCATGAACCTTGAACCTGTCAAAGACGTCACGAGTCCGCCTGATGCCATCCAACCAAATGCCATACCATGCATGGTCATAATATAAGGCTGTGTCACACCGCGTGTTTGTTCGCGAGACCAGCCGCGTTGCGTGCACCAAATGGCCGGCACAAATCCTGATAGCCCTGCGAAGCCGCCAAGTACGCCACCAATACAGCCCACGCCCGCATTCAATACCTTGCCGCCCCAAGCAATGACCGGCAGATTGGTGAGCATGAGCATGATGGTGCCATAGGCGATCAGGCCTGCGCCTGCAAATAGTTTGAATGTATGCGGTTCAACAAGCTTCAACAGCTGCGCACCCATCGGCACGCCAACAGCGCCCCCGATGAGGAACGGCAAGAGATGGCGAAAATCCAGGCGTTTGCGCATCTTGATCAACATCACAATATGCATAACGAAAAAGCATGCGACGATGACGGGCACGATCTCGGCAGGTGAGAAAAACTGCAACCAAATGGCGGCTACAATAAGTGCATCCCCAAAGCCTGCAGCACCGGCAACAAATGCAGCCAGAAAAGCACCCGTTAAAATAATGGGGGTTTCACCGAACATTGAGTAAGAATGTCAGGCCGACGACCAAAGCTATACCCGTGCCAATCGCGACGGCTGTCTTAGAGCTTTCGCGTGTACCAAAGAATTCAAGAGCCATCAGGCGCAGGCCACCGGTCAAATGCGCGGCTAATAGGACAACAAGCATGGTCTCAGCCAGTTTGACGAGAGGCGTGTTGGTCCAGCTCAGGAATCCATCCAGTCGGGTAGCACTTTCAATCGCCATACCGAGCACATAGAAATGGACGGGTATAAACAGCGCCAGTAAAAGACCAGAGACTCTATGCAGAACGAACGCCCAGTAATGGGCATGATTGCGGTGGGCACGAGGTTTCATCAAACACCTCCTGCGTTATAGAGGCCAATAACAGTCCGAAATCCCATGGATAAAATAACCAAGCATAGTACTGCCATCACAAGATATGTCTGCGATGTTTTTAGCCCGGTCATTTCATTGAGTATGGTGCGCACACCAATCGGCGCATGGACGGCAACGGCAATCACGAAAACACTATAAAACATGAGCCAGGCTACATTGCCTGAGACACGTGAGATGATCTCGCCGGCGCTCAAGCCACCCTGCACAGCGATAATGATCAAGATGAGATGCACAATGACGCAGAGCCCAAGGACAGCCGCACTGGCGCGCTGCCAAACCCAGAGCTTGGTCTCAATACCTGCGCTGGGCATTAATCATCGCCCCCAAAAATTCCTTTAAGGGCGGACTTCGCTACAGCACGCTTCAAGCCTGCAATCGAATGTGTTGGGCTGATATGCTTGGGGCAGTGTTCAACACAGCCTTGCTGGGAATGACAAGCGTGACAGCCGCCATCGCCAGATACCGCAGCAATACGCTCAGCATTTCCACCATCGCGCACATCATTGACCAGCGTCCAGGCGCGGTTCAATGCGGCTGGGCCCAAGTAGTCCTTATTCCATTCGACAACGTCGCATGCGGCATAACAGACACCACAGCCAATACATTCGATCCCTTGCGATGCTTGTTTCCGCTTTGGATCGTCAGGCAAAACCATATCAAAATCATCATCGCGAGATTTCGTTGGATGAAATTTACCTTCAGCACGGTTCATCTTATTGAAGAACTCGGTCATGTCGCAGGCAAGATCTTTGACTACTTCGAGGTTTCGAAGCGGAGATACCTGTAACGTGCCATCAGTTGCTACCTTGTCGACATGGGTGCGACAGGTCCAGCGTGGGCGACCATTAACGGTCATTGCACAAGATCCGCAAACACCAACCCGGCATGCAAAACGATAGCTCAATGTCGGATCTATGTTTCGCTGAATATAGGTGATGACGTCGAGGACAGTTTGTGAAGGCTGGCGCGGAACTTCAAAGTCCTCAAACGCACCTTCGGTTTGGCCACGCCAAACTGATACTTTAATTGTGTTACTCATGGTGATGTTATACGTAGTTGAGTATGCATTTGCCAGCCTAAACCATTAATATTAATTGATTTATTTTACATATACTTGAGAAATACTTGAGTTAATGCGATGTGCTTTTATTCAAGCAGACAGTGAAATGACACACCCAAAGCCTTCACTTGGGGCAAGCCAGGTGCATTCGTCATCAACTTGATAGGAGATCTCATTTTTTGCCCATAGGACTTCGGTGGTTGCAATGTCATCGACCTTTATATCGAAGCCAGCAAAAAAAGCAGAGCTCGTATCTTTGCCATTCAGCGTATCTGGGAACCTGCTATTAAAGGCATCTGGGGTGAATACGCTCAGATTTCCGCGCGTTGTGTTGACGCTGACGACACCGGGTGCGGTTTCAGTCTGGGGCGCATCGGCAAAGGCCGCCAGAAAAGCCACGGCCTTTTTAGTGTTTGGCGCGACGACGAAAACATCTGCAATTGTAAGCGCGCCATTCGCGTGATGTTGGTATTCAGGTTTCCAGAAAAGGTCAGGTCGCCATTGCTTGCATGTAAAAAATGCAAGTTTCTTAAGGGCAGGGTCACCTAAAAACGTCAAAGAAAAACCAACCGTAGCTTGTTCGCCAGAAGGCATGATTGTTTGCCTTTTGAACTCGAAAGGCGGGTACACATGCAAGTCCTTGCCTAAGAATTCAGCGCGATCAGCTTGCTCATCACGACTATCCAGAACCAGCATCGACATGCCTTCGCCAGCCTTTAGATAATCTCGATTAAAGGCCGGAAAACTAAAATCCTCACCGGATGCTTCAAAAATGTCCTCAGGCTTGGTCACGGACAGCACTTCAAGGAAGCAGCCATCGAGTTGAACCAATGTGTTTCCAGTCCCAAAAGGATGCTGGGCTTGCGGCGTCATCGTAAACCCCATGGTTTCATAGATGATTCGCGCTTTTTTAAGGTCATTTACGCACAAAACGAGATGATCGATACCACGGGGCATGACCGCTCCTATTCAGTTAAGTATGTTTAAGCATGTTAAGTGCCAAGCGCATACTCGGCAATGAATGAGATGGGGGTATTAATGGAAAATCGAATCGCAGAAATTTATCTTGAGCGGTTATCGCTGCCCCTGACCATCCCCTATAAACTCGCCTTTGGCCCGGTAACGGCTTTCGATACTGTGATTGCGCATATCTCCGACGATAGCGGTAGATCAGGATTTGGTGAGGCGACGATCTTGACGGGTTATACCCCGGAAACGATTGAGGGATGCTGGGCGCGTATTCAAGAAATAGGAGCGTCACTGATTGGTCTCTCAACCGAGGATGCAAAAGCCGAAGCCTTTCGTCATCATCATGATGCACCGTTCACGGTGACATCTTTAATCACTGGCATTGAAATGCTTGAGGGGCATCCTGCATTGAACCCCATCAAACCCGTAGATGTTCCGTTGTTAGCTATTCTCAGTACGATGGATGAGGCGGGGATTGCTAAAGAAATAAATCGTCATGTGGAGGATGGATACAAAACGATCAAAGTGAAAATTGGTTGGGGCGTCGAAGACGATTTGAAGCGCATCGCCTTCATTCAATCATGCCTGCCAAATCATGTTCGTATTCGCATTGATGGGAATCAAGGCTATTCAAAAGAAGACGGAATTACATTTGCGACCCGCGTTAATCCAGACAAAATTGAGTTGCTTGAGCAACCCTGTCATATGGATGATTGGGATGCTGCGGCTGCAGTTGCAAAAGTAAGTGGCGTGCCATTCATGCTAGATGAGAGTATCTATGGAGAAGCTGAGATCGAACGCGCTGCAAATATGGAAACAGTGCAGTTTGTGAAACTGAAACTTATGAAGACTGGCAGTATCGAGAATTTACAAAAACAACTTGGGCTCATTAAGTCGATGGGGATGACGCCTGTCCTTGGAAACGGGGTTGCGGCCGATCCCGGATGTTGGATGGAATGTTGTGTGGCAATGACAATGATCGACAATGCGGGCGAGATGAATGGTTTCCTCAAACCTGTTGATGGGCTTTTTGATATACCGCTTGTTGTTAAAGGTGGCGCTGTGACCCTTCCGCAAAAATATCCAAGCCTTATCGATACGTCGCCATTTCGGCGAGACACGATGACATATGGTCGATAAGTATAATGTTTGGACTTGAACCAACGATTATTGCGTGGCTATCGCTGAGCATTTTCATTGGTGGGTTGGCCAAGGGGCTGAGCGGCGTTGCATTACCGATCACAACGCTGGCGATCGCACTTAATTTTGTAGATGCCCGGACTGGTTTGGCACTTCTTGCCGTGCCTATTTTAATGACAAATATTTGGCAAGCCTTCGGCACGGGCGATATCTTTGGTCCGCTAAAACGGTTTTGGTTCATGGCGGTTGTTTTTGTTTTTGCTCTATATGTGGGCTCGTTGCTCGTCAGTATTCTTGATGAAGCCGTGTTGTTTGCGATGATGGGGGTAAGTTCTCTGATCTTTGTATGCTCTCAGATATACAAGCCAAATTCACCAGCGTTAAGCCCGAATGCGGAACGAATTCTTGGGCCCATCGCAGGTGCGATTGGTGGGGTTATGGGTGGACTTACCAGTGTGTGGGGGCCGCCGATCATCATGTTCCTATTTAGTTTGAAATTAGATAAGGACACATGGGTCAGATCGGTCACGGGGCTTTATCTGATAGGTGCCATTCCACTTGTATTTTTCTATGTACAGAACGGCGTTCTTGATGGCGATATGCTTTGGCTTTCCTTTGCTGCCTGTGTGCCTGTGATGGTAGGCATTCTTATTGGTGAACGCGCACGTAAACACATCAATGAAGAAGCGTTCCGAAAGTTTTTGCTTATTGTATTATTGATTGTTGGTGTGAACATGTTACGCCGTGCAATTATGTAAACGACACAAAATTTTGGCGCGAGCATTTGAAGAAAATTACGTGATATCTCATGCGTTCCACAGTTTTACAGTTTGAAGATTTATCGCCAGCCTTAAAGACTGTGCATGAATATTAGATTGCCTTGAAATGTGCCACGGCTGGGCATTACTCTTTCTTTGCGAGCGGCGGGTATGTGCATTCTCATAGTTTGATACGCCTACCGTTGAGTGACGATGGCGACACTGTCACCCAGATTTTGATTGTGATTGATTATTTACCAAAAGCTTTGTCACTTATTCATGATGATCGTGAGCAATTCAATGCGATTGCGCGACAAAGTTATGATCGCGGATAAGCCTAAACATCGCGCACTCGTTTATTATTTTTCAGCCCATGGAAATGGAATCAATTTCTCTAGGTTTTCAGAGAGTTCATACACACTAGCAACTGCCAACTCATGATCGAATGAGACATTTTCATGCTCAGCGCGTTTGCGAACACGTTCATGATGGAACTCCATGACGTCCGGGTCCATCGGCATATCACCGCAGTCAAACATCCGAAGATATCCATCGATATCACGTGCGGGCATCACACGGCTTTTCATGTAATTGCTCGGCGACCAGGGAATATCCATAACGCCAGCTTCACATGCGTGGATGGTGCCGATGGCGACATCGCCATCTCCCATCTCAAGGATTTTATCCATGATCGGACGCACTTCTTTGGCAATCATATCGCATTCAGTTTCGAATTCGGGTAATGCATCCAGACGAATTTGGCGCGCCAGATATACAGCCATGCGCGTACTTCTAAGACCGGCTGCATTTGCTTCTGGGGTCGGTATACCGAAGGCTTCATGCGATGATTTGGTTGTCACACTAACGGCACCGCCGATGGCAGCCAATGTACCACCGTAAGCCACCAATGCTTCACATTGTGCCTCGTCGTGTGGCCATGCGCCCATCCAGTGTAATGAAGTAACCGGCGTGAACACGTCATGATAACCTTGTTGCTGCAAATATTCCTGGGTTAGAACGCGCGCCATCTTTATGGCGGCGGCGTCCTGGACCAGATGCATTGTTTGGCCAAGCTCAAGCCCATAATTTTTGACTCCCTGTCCGGCCGCCAACAGCGCATCGATGATACAGGTCAGGATGGCAATGCAGGGTGGGATGTTGGTTCCGGTCAGAAACCCAGGTTGTCTGCGATGAAGTTCGACACCGTGGTCGCTGTACATTGCTGCCAGCCGGTCGAGATATTGGTAGTTGCGGATCCCTTGTTCAATCGATAATGATTTCGTGTAGGACGATGTGTAAGCGAGCCCAGAGCCTAAATATCCAGAATAGCCAGCCGCAAAGCCAATCTCGCATGTGAGCTTTGGCATTGATGTCCCAGACAAGACAATGGCCGGTTTATCAATGGCTTCGATTAATTGGCGCGTGACCTTTGGTCCGTAATTGACCATCGGATAGCCGTTCAGCATAGAGCGTCCAGCTTTCTTGGATTCCTCAATGCCGCGCGCTGCATTCTCCCATTGCTCGTTACGGGTATAGCTATCAGTGGTCGTCGGCACGATGTCAGCTTGGCCTTGTTGGTCCAGGCAGATCATCAGTTCCTTTTGAAGCTCGAGCGTCCCAAATCCACCGCGCGGTTGCGTCAGGCAACGGCCCTCGGCGTCAGCTTGTCGCATGACCCAGCCCAGCTGCTTATGCTTGGGGAGGGATTTGTGAAATGCGGCGGCTTCTTCAATATCAACTTCTGCGCCCGTTGGCCAACGGGCCAGGTTTTTTGCGCGCATTATATCGAAGACGTCGACATCAATCCGTGCGGCTGAGAATGGAATGTCGTCGGCGTCACGCTGTGGGAGTGCGACCATGACCGGTTCCCTTCTTTTCTATTATGTTTGTATGGATGTTGTTATGTGCAAATCGCAATGCGGCTTCTGGGGCTGCATCAGCCAGCAGGCCAACGGCATAAAGTGCATACGCCTGATCGACCATTAGCTTGGGTCTTTTTGGGCGTAATGACTCCGCTTCATCATGATCGAATAGGGCTGCGGCAAGAATTTTTTCTGGGTTCTCGCCGTGTGCCAAGACACCGCCGGTGCCAATGATCGTCTCAACATCTGTGAGGTCTTTGCCGTATTGCACAGTGACGGGACCCGTAACGCTTTGCTTGATTTCGACGCGCCCTGCATGACGTTTCATCGCCCGTGCAACGGCGAAACTAGCGAGCGTTGTATCAAATGATGTTTCTGTCACGCTGTTTGGTAACCGCTCAATGTCGGCCTCTATTGTTTGAAGCAGCGTTTCAATCTCGGATGCATCAAGCCCGCTACGTGCTGTGAAGATATCCGCACCAATCGTTTCAACAATCGTTCGCGCGTTATGCCGCATCCCAAGGTCACCTTCAACGGTGCGTTTCGCAAAAGGTTCTGGGAGTCCGTATTGCAATACCCCGCCTTGGGCTGGTTTACCCTCAGCGATAGAGTGAACGTCTGTCGTTGCGCCCCCCACATCAATAACAACAAGCGGGCCCAGGCCTTTGATTTTTGATGTACCACTCGCCAACAATCGTGCGCCTTCCATAACTGCGGTCGGGGTCGGCATGAGGACAGCATCGAATCGGGATTGGGCGCGGTCGATCCCCTTGGCGTGGACAATGCGTTCAATAAACACGTCCCGGATCGCAGCACGTGCGGGCTCAACGTCCAATACATTGAACTCAGGCATGACGTTTTCGGCAATGCGGGCATCCACACCGAGTGCCTGCAAATCTTTGGCGATATCATCAGCGGCGTTGCGATTACCTGCGATAACAACGGGGCATGCCAGTTTAGCTTGAGCAAGCTTCTCGGCATTCCAGCGGATGGTCTCTTCGTTGCCGCCGTCTGTTCCGCCTGCTAGCAAAAGAATGTCAGGATTTTTTGCGACAATCCCAGCGGCGTCTTTGTCGGTTAGTTTGTAGGCATGCGCATCAATCAACTTGGCACCAGCGCCAAGTGCGGCAAGTCTGGCAGCTTCGGCTGTGAGTTCTTTAACCAAGCCAACAGTGATCATGGCAAGACCGCCAGCCGCACTTGATGAGGCCAAACGATACTTAAACTTTGGGAGGTGACCAATGGCATCTTCAAGGTCGCCAAGGGCGGCGTCTAACCCGATGGTCACATCGCTGGTGACTGTACTTGGCCCCTGACCTGCGCCCAGGATTTTCCCGGCATCCAGATCGATGGCACGCAGCTTTGTATAGGTGCTGCCAAAATCAATTAAGAGTGCAGTGTCTGCTGTCATTACGCGGTTCCGCTGACCTTGCTTTGGAAATCCGTATCTAGTTTTTCAACAACGTCAGGCGTTCGCGTGCCAGGTGGGAATGCGCGGTCAAATCCCATGTCGGTAAAGCGAGTTTCTACTTCTTCCCAAGCTTGCTTGCCAACAACGAGATTGCCTCCGACATAAAGAACGATGTCATCTAATCCGGCCTCGATACACATATCGCGAAAGCCACGACAATCGAGCTCGCCCTGCCCATAAAGGGATGAGACCAAGATGGCGTCAGCGGCTGTTTCAATCGCAGCCTTGATGAAGTCTTCAGCCGGCGTTAACGCACCCAAAGTAACGATGTTAAAGCCTTCTTTTTCCAGCGCCATCGAGAGAATGCGATTGCCGACGATGTGTGTATCCGCTCCGATCACACCTGTAACCAAAGTTATCGACGCACGTTGTTGTTTAGTTAAAGCTGTCATGTGTCTCAGCCTTCTTCGTCTGCGGCGGCTTGATGGTCGCGCATGGCACCTTCGATTTGCCGGGCAGCGTCCTTGAAGCGATCTAGCTTGGTCAGCGCACCTTCAATTGAAAGACGTGCCACAGGGGCATGAAGTGAAAGGCCTGCAACGACGCGTCCTCTGGGATCGAATACCGGCACGGCAATGCCGATCAAGCCAATCGTGTTTTCTTCGTCATTACAGGCGTAACCTTGTCGGCGAATATATTTAAATTCAGTCTCAAGCGCGCTTGGGCTCGTCATCGTTTTTGCGGTGTACTTTTCTAGAGCACTTGTTGAGAGAATACGTTTACGTGTGCGCGATGGCAGATACGCCATCAAGAGCTTGCCAATAGCCGTGGCGTGTAAAGAAACACGCGATCCAATCCCGATCTGTAAGCGCAAAGGCCAGGCGCATTCGACCCTGTCGATATAGACAATGCTGTCACGATCAAGCACGCCCAGATTACACGTCTCGCCAATGTAGTGGACAAGCCCATTCAGAATTGATCTGGCCGGAGCCGCATGCATAAACGCCGATAATGTATCTGTGGCCAGGGTCATCAAGTTCGGGCCGACCAAATACTTTTCTGCATCAGGTGTCCGTGTCACCAATAACGTATCTTCGAGCTGTTTAACGATACGAAAAACGGTCGGCCTGGGGATGCCGGTCACCAATGCGATATCACCTAAGCTTGGTGGTTTGTTGGCATTGAGAATAGCTGAAAGCACCACAATGCTTTTCCCAAGGGCGGAGTTTTGGTCGGGTGCAATGATATGTGAAAGCTGTGTCCCGTCCGGCATGAGACTCTCCTTAGAATAATTCAGATTATAAGTACGATACCTCCTAATGATCTTCTTGCAATTAAATAGATAAAATTGTCTCGTTTATAGAAAATATGAAGAAAATAGTATTTATTGAATGACGGCGTGAGATGGGACAGCATGGCGCAAAGGGGACATACGATTTCAACGCTGGTGCATTCAGACGTAAATATCGATGTTTGGAAGCTGTTTCGACAGGGCTTTCGTGAGGGCTTTAGCTTGCCCGCCTTTATGGTCTTGGCGAGCATGATTGGTTACGGGGCTCTCGTGCATTCTGCTGGTATGAATATCTTTATCGCGATTGTATCGACGATTGGTATTTGGGGGCTACCGGGTCAGGTCGCGTTCGTTGAATATATTATTTTGGGTGCACCTGTAGCTTCGCTTTTGTTAGCCGTATCGCTCGCTAATATGCGCTTTTTACCAATGAGTTTATCGCTTGTTCCGTTGTTCCGTGGTTCCCCGTCCGGTTGGCGTTGGCGGTATCTTTGGGTGCAGGTGATGTCAGTGAACACGTGGGTGGGTTTGCTTCGAAAAGTTCCAGAACTGTCCCCGGATGAACGCGGACCTTATTACGCAGGTTTTTCGAGTGTTTGTTTGATGACTGGCACGGTGGGTACGACGCTTGGGTTCCTCATGGCTGAGACTTTGCCATTCTTTATTACAGTCACATTGGTTTTTATAAATCCGATTTATTTTGCATTTGTTTTTGCGGCGATGCGTGTTCGCGCTTGTCTCATTGCCTTTGCCGCAGGGGCCATAACAGGTCCTCTTTTTTATCTACTGACACCTGAATGGAGTCTGCCAATCTGCGGTATCGTAGCAGGCACCGCTGGTTTCTATGCAGATCGGTTGTTGCGGAGGTTCGCATGACGGATGCGATGAGCACCAGTGCACAAGCAGCGCCATGGGTACTTCTTATCATGGCTATTTCTGCGACATACTTATGGCGTGGGATGGGCGCCGTTATTGCGGCCAGGATTGATCCAGAAAGTGAGTTTCTTCAGTGGATCGCATGTGTCGCATATGGACTTCTTGCCGGTCTTATTTCACGCATTATATTTTTACCCGTCGGTCTGTTGGATAATACCGAGCTTGTCGACCGGTTGGGCGCGACGGTGTTTGGGTTTGTATTGTTTGTTATCTTCAAGCGCAATATTGCGGTTGGTACATTGAGCGCAGCCGGGCTTTTCATGCTGCTTGTATGGCTGCGTACTCAAGGTATCCTGTCCGCATGAAAAAGTATTTTTGTGTGCTTGGATTATCATGTGTCGTGGCCTTCTTCGTCTTAATAGGCGGAGAGACTAAAGCACAGGAATGCAGTGCGCCCGCACCTGTATGTGCTGCAAAAGCCAGCGTCGTGAAAATCGCATCTTTTGAGCCTATCGGCAGTGCTGTGATTATCAATGATGGGGTGCTCGTGACCAACCGGCACATGGTTGCTGATAATCAGCATGTCGAATTGACGCTGCCGGATGGTGCTAAATTTAAAGCCTCAGTCGTGCCTAGTGATTATACTGGTGATCTTGTTTTGCTTTTGGTTGAAGGCGCGAAAATCCCATCATCCATCAAGTCTATGGATGCGGATATATCGGGTGATCTGTATGTGATTGGTTTCGACGTTGGTCGGCAGGCAATCCGTGTTTATGCGCCTGGACAGTTGATCGCGCCGAAAGCGAATACACCATTTGCACGTTTACACCATAATGCACGGTCGCTGCCGGGGAATTCTGGGGGTGCTCTTATAAATGCTGACGGGCATCTGGTGGGGGTTGTCACATCGGGTGGCGAAGGGCGGAATGAAGCGATCCCGATTTCTGCGCTAGAGCGCCTTCATGCGCATAGTGGGCCTGATAAATTGCTGGCATCAAAAGAAATTGGCCAGATGTACCGGCAGTGTGTTGAGCGATTAGATAGTTTGCGGGGCACACACGGGCCTTTGGAACCAAGTGATGCGATCATGCTAAGCGATGCATGTGTGGCGACGAATAATCGGCAATTAATAGATCTGGCGGGGCAGGGATTAGGGACGCGCCGCGATACTGAGCGCGCAGTGGCATTGCTCGAAAAATCCTATGCCATTGATCCTAATGCGCCGAATACAATCATCTCACTCGCAATCGCTTATCACATTGCGGGTCAGTACACTGATGAGATTCCAGTTCTTTACCGCGGGTTAGAACTTATGCCAACTGAGCCGCAATTATTACGACTGGCACTGCAAGCGGGGATATGGGGTAAGGATCAAGCGCTCGCAGATATGGTGATGAAACAGATTGAAACCGTCATGCCTGAAATGGCACCCGCTGCGCGGAACTTTTATAATGCCGCACCTCCAGCGCCCAGATTACGCCCCCCTGGTTAAGGACCGTCAGATGGGTCAGGAATCCAGCCATATCGCGTGATGGCCCTGCCACTCGTTGGTCGCGCACGCTTTAAAATCCAATCTCTGATCTCAGGTCCGTGCCAATCAGTATTTTTTGCCAGAACCCTGACCGCCAATGCGGTGACACGGGGGGCCGCAAAACTTGATCCAGATGCTTTGCCGGATGCGCCTCGGTGGTCAATCACCTCAACGCGTTCACCTGGAACCATGATGTCCACATGCTCAACGCCCCAATTTGATCCTTGTGCCAACCGTCCGTCTAAAGACGACGAGGTCACCACAATGGTATTTGGAAGAGTGAGCGACGCCGGATAAATCGGACGTTGATCGATATCGCGTCCATCATTACCAGCGGATACAATAAATAAAATGCGTGGATATTTTTCAGCGGTTTCTTGAAAAGCCTGCCATTCTTTTTGACTGTTTGATCCCATCGCAAGATTGACGATACGGACATTATGGCCAGCCAACCACTCAATGGCATCCGCCATTTTGGTCATGTCAGGTCTTGGATAGCGGACGGGTATGACCCGGGCCATGGGGGCTTCATTTGTTAAAACGCTCATGACGGCGCTACCATGGTGAAGTGGAAAGAAATCAGACCGCCCAAGGTCCGCATCAAAAGGCTTATTATCACCATCCCAAAGATCGCGTCCTATCAGATGACCGTAGGTATCTCGTGCAAGATTTTTGTTAAAGGCTTCCAGGGTGTAATTCACCCCGCTGTCGATCAGCCCAACCGAGATGCCGCCAGGGTCTTTTCTCATCGGGATATCTGGGTTTAATGCAATCACGGACGTGACAGTCTTTAAATCAGAAGCATAAACCCGAATGCTTTGAATACGGTCTTCTGTGTCGTAAACGATTTCACGGGCTTCGGTAAATTGGCAAGTGCTGTCGACAGATATGCTCGAGCGTGGTTTGCTATCTGAGACCTCGACGGTAACTCGCCGTAATAGATCGCCAGGAAACAGGGCCTGTATTTCTGTATTCAATCCATTCAGTGACAGTACTGTTTTGGCACGGCCCGGTTGGTTGCCAATGTCCGTCACCAAATGCTCGACGATGTGGGCATTCGGCAATGCATTTCGAAATCGTTGTGGATCTTCGAATGGCGCGGTGCATGCAACGTCGAAGATAGGTGAGACTGAAGATGGAAGGACTTCTGCGTCACTATGACTGGTCGTCATAATAATGCATGCAAACACAGCCATACTTTTGAGTGCAGATGTGCGGAGATTACCCAAGCCCATTAAGAACATCACCTTATTTTTCAGGAATTGTAAGGGTGAAGTTCTGATTGAGCTAAGTCAATGTAGGTAAGCTGAGTTTGAGGAATAAGACCAGAGGGGGATCAATTGATGAATGTGATAACAAAAAAACCTGGGGGGAGTATGTTATCACGGTGTCAATTGAGCCCACCTCTGGAAACTCTATGCGCCAGAAAAATTGGCACGGTATTCAATTTGTTAAATAAGTTCAGTGGGCGTCTAATTATTATGCTTGATGCCTTGATCTTTCGCTTCAATATTTCAATGATTCAATTAAGCCCCTAGATGTTTGGTGGCAACGGAAACCGACAGAATCGCGATTTGTGCTCAAAGAGTCTTCCTTGACGTAACGAACAACCTACTGATCAAGATTAGCGAAATGCGCTTGGATGGCATGAATCCGGCTAACGTATTGATGTGGAGCGATGTGTTAAATGAACGACGATATACAGGGGAACAGTCGTGAAACCGACGCGATTTGACATATATGTGCGCGAAGGCGGGCGTTGAAAGCGCTCGGAAAGTATGCCTGGTAATGATAAAGCCGCAGCTATTTCACGCACTGTGGGTATTGATGCGAGCGATGGACATGATGGTGTTCGGGCGATGGCCGTCGTTGCATATGGCTGTGGGCGCCCGCCTCTTGAAACATTGGCCTGGATCAGCCCGCATCTGAACAAGACGGCCTCGGTACAACGCCAACTCATGCAGCAAGCTGAAGCGGCTCAAAAAACAATGAGCGAGCGGCGGTCAGCAATAGAGCCATCTGAAACCACGCCAAGGATGGAGACGACCTCCGTCTCAACAGAAGGTGCTGAAACAGTGCCCGCACGGAAAACCTCAGAGAAACCAAAAGCGAAATCTCGGGAACAATTCGATCTGGAAATGCGTGCAGCTGGAAAATTCTCGGCAGTGCTGCGATTGCGATAGCGATTACGGCGGCTTTGTTTGTCCCCTTGTCAGCACTTGTCCGCGGGGTCGGGAGTCAGATAGATGCAAACCCAGAATCGTTCACAGGGATAACACTGGCCCTGACTGTCCTGCTTTTTATTACGGTCTTGGCAGTCTTAATGTCACGAGTGTATCGGGACTATCGGATGTTAGTGGCGCAAATAGCGAACGTTGAATTTTCATCTCGTGAACGAACTGAGAACAGGGTGTTGGCAAAGCCCCGGCAGATATCTCGAACGGTACAGCAAGATGAAAATCTCGGTGAACAGTTTCAAGATTTCAACGCACCGAGTGAAAGAGAAACTGAGCAAGCTTTGGAAGCAAGCCCAGTCGATAAAGCTGATGCGGGCGCACTAACAGCGGCGATGCGTCGTGCTGTACTTGAGTTTTTAGCGAACGCACTTGTCGCAATCAAAGATGAAGTGCCACGCATGAACCAACATGTTGCCTTTGGACTTAATTTGTTTGGTGCTGGGGCTGCGGAGCATTACGGCACGCATGTGGGTCTGAAACGTTTTCAAGCTTTTGTTCGTGTTCGTGAAGCTGTGGAAGTGCTGGGAAATTCTGCGGACCGAGTCGATGCCTTTTGTAGTCAGTACGATGAATACCGCGCTGAAGAACGATTTCGTATGATGATAGAAGCAGGCCATGAAACCATGACTCGCCACATTGAAGGGTATGCAGACACCTTTGAGAATTTTGCGGATACTATAAATATGTGGACCTCAAATGCTGCGGCTCGCACTCAGTCTCAAGGTATTGTCTGTATCATGTTTACGGATTTGGTTGGTTCAACGCAGATGACCCACTAGCGTGGGGACTATGGTGCGCAAGAAGTTGTCCGCGCCCATAATGCCATTGTTCGCTCGGCATTGGCGGTACATCACGGACGTGAAGTGAAGCACACAGGTGACGGCATCATGGCGAGTTTTTCGTCAGCTGCGAACGCTGTCAGGTCTGTAATTGAAATTTGCGCTGCACTTAAGACGCATAATAGTGTTGAGATGCGGTGCCGGTTCGTGTCCGCATTGGCCTCAATGCTGGTGAGGCGGTATAGGAAGAAGATGATTTCTTTGGCACGACAGTGCAGCTCGCAGCAAGGGTGTGCGACAAAGCGGATGAAGGAGAAATCTTTGTCACAGACAATGTCCAAAAGCTTTCCAATGGGCAAGGCATTCAACTCAAAGACGCATGCAAGTATGAGATGAAGGGCGTGCCACATCCGATGACGCTTTATAAGGTTATCGCGTAAGTCAGGCTTTTGGGGGTGCCGACACAATCTCCATAAACTTAGTCATCTCGACATTACAGCCACTGATGATAATCGCCACAGGGCCATCGGGTAAATCGAGGCGGCCTGAAAGCAGCGCGGCGACACCAACGGCACCGCCGCCCTCTACGACGACTTGATCTTTCAAAAACAGGGTCCGCATGGCGCCAGCAATCTCGTCCTCGCTAACCAGCGCGGTCTCGTCGATATAACGCTTGGTCATATCAAATGAGAGTTCGTTCTGAAGTCCGATGGTGCCACCAAGAGCATCCGCGAGGCTCTTAACTTCATTAACAGGAACTGGGTGTCCGGCTTTAAGCGAATCAATCATCGCTGGTCCGTTTTCCATCGTGATGCCGACGGTGTGAATATTTGGATTAAGCGACTTCATTGCCATGGCAACGCCTGCAAACAGTCCTCCTCCAGAGAGCGGTATGAGGACGGAGGCTGTATCCGGCATATCTTCCAGTATTTCCAACCCAAGGGTACCTTGCCCCGCGATGATATCGGGTTGGTCAAACGCATGGACGTAAGTCACGCCGTCGCATTCAACGTGCTCAAGGACGGCAACGTCAGCTGTTTCTTGGGATGGTCCGGCAATCACAACGTCAGCACCAAGAGCTCGGATTGCCTCGACTTTCACCGATGGGACTAACTCCGACATGTAAACCGTGCAAGGTATGCCGAGTTTCTTTGATGCAAAGGCTAAGCCTCGCCCATGATTGCCGCTGGACATGGTAACGACACCTCTTCCGCGCAGGTCTTCCGGTAGATTCAGAAGAGCATTCGTGGCACCTCGGAGCTTGAAGGCACCCGTGTCCTGCATCGTTTCCATCTTGAGACGAACTTCTTGGCCTGCAATTTCTGAAAGATGATGTGACAACCGCAACGGCGTCCGCGTCACATGGTTGTCGATGCGCTTCGCAGCATCCCTTACGTCTGAAATCGTCGGGGCTTTCATTTGATGCCAGGCCAATCTTCGGCAATTACGGCGGCGCAATCGCCACGTGTGATAAGTCCTGGCACATGACGACAGACAACAAGCCCACTTATATTTGTGGTCATCAAAGTTGGTGCCCGGTCCGGGTCTTCCAAATAATGCACCCGTGCAATCAAATCACCTGCATTTACATGGCTTCCAAGCTCGGCACATATCTCAAACAAGCCATCAGTTCTGGAGGCGATGAAAGCATCACCCGTGGGGGTGTGGATCAAGTGACTTAGATTTGGAATATCTGGGTCGCCTGCAACAACACCTGTGTGCTTGAGGATATTCATGATGCCGCGTTCGGCAATTTTAATGGTCTCAACACTAGATGTTGCGCCGCCGCCAAGCTCGGTTGAGACAAAGACCTTTCCATATCTTCGACGACGGTATCGATCATCTCTCGAGCATCAAGCTCGGTTAGGATCATGCCATACGGTGCGCCAAAAGCTTTCAGGGTGGCGAGTGTTTTTGCCATTTGATCGCTATTTGGCAAATCGTGAATAATGCTCATGGGCAGCAAGTTCATTGAGCGGCCACCTGTATGAATATCGACGACGATATCAGCCTCAACAATAAATCGCGTGGTCACAAAGTGTGCAATCATTTCGGTAATGGTGCCGTCGGCTTTGCCCGGGAACGCCCGGTTCATATTGCCACCATCAATCGGCGACGTCCGCTTTCCCGCACGGAATGCAGTTAAGTTTAATACAGGGACGATGATCACACGCCCGTGGATGTCCGAAGCTTCAAGCTTTGCCCGTGATTTCGTTAATGTAATCGGGCCTTCGTATTCATCGCCATGATTGGCACCGGTAAAAAGCACCGTTGGTCCGTCACCATTTTTAATCACAGTGATCGGAAGCGGAATTGACCCCCAAGACGATTGATCGCGTGACCATGGTATCGTCAGGCTGCCATGCTGCTTGCCATCGCTATCAATATCGATGTCGCAAGTGATCTTTGGAAATTCCAGTTCAGTCATGATCGGAGTGTGCGGGAAGCTGAGATGTGTATCAAGACGAACAGATTCGATTTGTAATGTTGCAGATGAGAAACCGTCTTTATGATAGCGTTAATTACTGTGCAATTTTTTTTGGGGGGGATTTATGCCGTTTTTAGAGGTGCTCGGATATATGGCGGCTGGGGCCGTCTTCGCAACATTTTGGATGAGAAAGATGATACCACTTCGTATCATCGCTATTTTGGGAAATCTGCTATTTTTGTCGTATGGGCCTCTCAACAAATTGCACAGTGTATCTTTATTGCATGCTTCTTTATTGCCTCTAAATTCATTTCGTCTGTATCAAGCTGTTGAACTCCGACGTAAAATTCAAGAAATTTCTGCCACAGAATTCAAAGTAAAATCGCTACTGCCGTTTATGGATGAATACAAAGTACCTCAAGGTAAGTTTCTCTTCCACGAAGGTGACCATGCCGATTTTATTTATTATCTATCTTCTGGCTGGATCTACCTTGTCGAATTAAACAAAATTATTGAACCGTTAGTCTCGTTGGTGAAATCGGAATATTTACGCCTAGTCGTCAGGGAATCCAAAGTATTTTGTGCGAAGAAGACTCCGTATTTTTGAGAATATCTGAAGATAAAATACAACAAATGTATATCGATAATCCTGTGTTTGGCATTTATCTGATTAAGATGATTGTTGTCCGCTTACTAGAAAACAGTACGGTGGAAGCTCTGATAAAAACGTGAAGCATTCCGCCGTTATATTAAGTGCTACGTGTTTGTCTTTTAGTATCCGATTGCACACCCATCTTTGCGAGGATCAGAGCCACCGGTCAGGACACCGTTCTTGCGGTCGATCCAGATCGCCTGACTTCCGCCAATTGGCTTAGCAGGTGCAATCCTGCGATGACCGAGCTTTTCAAGACCTGCGATCACTTCAGCAGGCAACGTGCCTTCCATTTCGACATCCATAGAGTTATCGATAGCGAATACGCGAGGCGCGTCTTGTGCTTCTTGAATGTCCATGCCGAAATCGAGCAGCTTCGTTAAGAACTGCATATGCCCGAACGCTTGATAATGACCGCCCATGACACCAAACGTCATGACTGCGTCATCGCCTTGGCCAACAATACCAGGGATGATGGTATGTAGTGGTCGCTTGTTTGGTGCGATGCAGTTCAAATGACCTTCTTCAAGAGTAAAGCCCTGACCACGGTTGGTCAGCATGACACCTGACTTTGGTGCCATAAGGCCAGCGCCAAAGTTTGAGAACAGCGTATTGATGAAGCTACATGTGTTCATATCTTTGTCGACGACTGAGATATAAACAGTGCTCTCGTTCAAAGGCATTGAGACAGGAGGTAAAGGATCCATCGCCTTTGTTGGGTCGAAATGCGACTTGAGCTCCTTTGCGTGCGCATCAGAAATCAGCCATTCAACAGGAATATCTTCCTGGTTCGGATCAGCGCAGTAAACATTGCGATCCTGGTAAGCGAGGCGACCGTATTCGATTTCCTTATGCAGGCGTTCAACAGATAAAGGATCAACGCCGTCGACTGGCTCGTCTTTCATCATGTTCATCAACAGAAGTGCGATCATGCCTTGGCCAGCTGGTGGGCATTCATAAATATCGTAGCCTTTATAGTTTGTCGAGATCGGCGCGAAGTACTCGCCACTGACGTTCTTAAAGTCTTCCATGGTGTGCAAACCACCGATGGAATGAAGATAAGACACAATATCCTCGGCCACTTCGCCCGTGTAAAAGGCGTCACGCCCGTGATTGGCAATTTTCTCAAGTGTATTTGCCAATTCTGGCTGGTGATGCATTTCGCCGCGTTTGGGTACTTTGCCGCCTGGCATGAACGTGCGCATCGCCGCAGGGTCATTCTTCAACAGATCAACCTGGCTCGCGAAATCCAATGCCACGCGAGATGCAACTGGGTAGCCATTGCGCGCATAATCGATGGCTGGGGCCAAAAGCTCGCCCAGTTCCATCGTTCCGTGGTCTTCAATAAGGGTCTGCCACGCATCAATCACACCCGGTACAATCACAGCATGGGGTGTCTGGCGCTCAATATTTGTGATGCCTTGTTCTTTATACCACTGGGCGGTTGCTGCTGCAGGTGCACGGCCTGAGCCGTTAAAGGCAATCATATCTTTTGTTGAGCCGTTTGGGGCATAAATGCAGAAGTTATCACCACCAATACCTGTTGATTCGGGTTCTACAACACATTGCACTGCACATGCTGCAACTGCGGCATCCATGGCATTACCACCACGCTTAAGTACGTCCAAACCTGCAGCTGACGATAATGTGTGCGATGTTGATACCATACCGTGTTTACCGTGAGTGGGTGATCTACCTGGTTTCTCTAAATTGCGCATGTAAGGTCCTTCCTCGGGGATAATTCTATTAGGTGGTGAAGCGCTAAGTTACTTTCAACATACAAATATAGATAAACTGGCTGGCTAGTTGGAAATTCTTACGTTAAAGTTTTATCAATTATGAAATTAGTGAACATTATGTGTACACTTTAAAGTATAAAAATAACACAGGGAGAAGATCAATGAAGAGAACATTTTTGAGCGGTATTTGTGCCGCAGCTGTTTTTGGCGCGTTCAGCGTCATGACACCAACCAGCGTTGATGCTGCACCGAAATTCACATGTTCAACGGCACAGCTAATCGTTCCATGGAAAGCAGGTGGGGGAACGCATATCCTTTTCTCCATCTTTGAGAATACGATCAACAAAATGGGCGTTGAACCAAAGATCAAAGTTGTTTCAATTGGTGGTCAAGGCGGAAACAAAGGTGCGAAGAAAGCACATGGCTCAAAGGCTGATGGTTGCACTTTGTTCGCTATTCACCAAAGCGCGTTCACGAGTTATTTGAACGGTCGTATCGATTACCACTACGATGGTTTCGATATGGTTGCAAAGCTGACATCCACTGCGGATATCGTTGGTGCCAATAAAGATGCGCCCTATAAAGATTTCAACGAACTGAAAAAAGCTGCAATTGATGCACCGGAAACAATCTTGACCGGCGCGACGTTTGGCTCGACTAGTCAGTTCATGTGGCTCTTGATGGAAGACCTGACGGGTATGAAGTTCAAGTACGTCCCATTCGATGGAACGGCACAACGCATGACAGCACTTCGCGCCAACAACATTACCTTGGGGACGCTGAACGTCGCCTCGGGTAAAAAATTCATTGAGAGTGGTGAATTGAAGGGGTATGCGATCGCAGCTGAAGAGCGTTCCAAGTATTTCCCGAAAATGCCAACATTGAAGGAACTCGGCGTCGATCTGGTTTATGCGCTCGAGCGTGGTATTGTTGCGCCAAAGGGCACGCCGCAAGACATGATCGATCATTGGTCAGAAATCTTTAAGAAGGCCGCTGCCGACCCTGATCTGCTTAAGCAGATGGACGCAAAAGGTACGGACATCAACTTCGTTGGTCCAAAAGGTTACGAAGAATGGTACAAGAAAACCTATGCTGACTACGAAAAAGTCGCCATCAAGATCGGAATGTACAAGAAGTAATATAATTGAAAAATAATCGGTCCCGGGAGGTGTTGATTGACACGTCCCGGGTGTCGTTTATCCGATGTTTTATTTTACATGCTGGTCTTTAGGGGGCGTTGCAATGAGCCGCTTAAATCGCGATGTCTATATTGCGATCTTTTTGATTGTTTTTACAGCTGTATTCTTCTGGCAGTCATTTGAAATCAAGAATATCGATTATGGCACCTTGCAAGCTTCCGCTTGGCCTCGAATGATTCTGGTTGTGCTTGGCATCTTAAGTGTCACATATCTGGTGCAGTCTCTTAAGGTAGGACCCGCCGAAGAGACAGAAAGTGACGGTCTTGGGTTCTTTGAGAGATACCGCAACCCAATAGTTTGTTTTATTCTTTATTTCTTATTTCTATTTTCGATGCCGTATCTCGGCATGCTGATTGCTGGTATTTTATTCGTCTTTCTTTTGTTGTCAGCCATTGGCGGTGTGACACCCAAGGCGTTGATAATACATGCTATCATCGCCTGTATTTCTATCGGTGCAATGTGGTCGTTTTTTACTTACCCCTTGGGTGTGATCTTACCCCAGGGAGAATTAATTTCAACGTTCTAGGGGAATAAGTATGATCTTTGAGAATATTCTTCTAGCCGTACAGGAACTTTCCACACTAGAAACCCTTTTGTTCATGTCTATTGGAACATTGGCGGGTTTGGTCGCAGGTGCGATCCCTGGATTCACCATCGCTATGGCAATCGTATTGACATTGCCATTCACTTTTTCCATGCCACCTGCGCAAGGTTTGGCGACTATGATGGGCGTCTTTGTTGGCGGTTTGTCCGGTGGCTTGATGTCGGGTATTTTAACAGGTATTCCAGGCACGCCGAGCTCTGTTGCAACGACCTTTGATGGTTTTCCCATGGCCCGAAACGGGCGCCCAGGATTGGCATTGGGCATTGGTGTTTGGGCATCATTCTTCGGGGGCACAATTTCTGCTGTCTTGTTGGTAACGCTAGCCCCTCAGCTCGCGCAGATTGGCTTGGAATTCCAGCCTTCCGATTACTTCATGTTAGTCTTATTCGCGTTGACAATCACCGCCAGTTTGGCAGGTGAGAATTTAACTAAAGGGCTTATCGCCGGTGCGTTGGGTCTTTTGATTGCGACCATTGGTGAAGATGAAGCTAGTGGTATTGCTCGATTTACGTTTGGTTTTGACGATATGCGTCAGGGTTTTTCGTTTCTGCCTGTGCTTATTGGTTTATTTGCCTTCAGTCAGTTGTTGACAGATCTTGAAGATCGCGTGAAAGCAAAAAAAGCGCTCAGTGAAGACGGATCAAGTGCAGTTCGCGTTGAGCATCTTGCGGCGATAAAGATTGTTCTCAGTCAATGGGTGAATCTGCTGCGGTCGTCGTTTATTGGGGTATTTACCGGTGTCCTTCCGGCAGCTGGCAGTTCGATTTCTAACATTCTGGCCTATGATCAAGCAAAGAAAGCATCAAAGACACCTGAAAAATTTGGTACAGGGTGTGCCGAAGGTATTGTTGCGCCAGAAAGTGCAAATAATGCGACGGCCGGTGGTGCATTGATTACGATGATGGCGCTCGGTATTCCGGGCGATATTGTAACCGCCGTGATGTTGGGGGCGTTATTGATCCACGATGTGGTGCCGAGCCCAAGCTTTGTTACCGAAGAGCCTGTTCTTGCATATTCCATGTTCCTGGCATTCTTTGTCGCAAACTTTTTAATGATCGCCTTGCAGTCGGGTGCGCTGAGGCTCTTCGTTCTTGTGACGAAAGTGCGGATGTACATCCTTGCCGCTATAATCCTGGCGTATTGCGGGATCGGCGTATTTGCTCTTAACAATATTGAGTACGATATGTGGACCTTATTCTTGTTCGGGATACTCGGGTACGTGCTGCGTAAACTTGGGTTCCCATTAGCGCCAATTATTCTTGGTGTTGTGCTGGGGCATATCGCGGAACTTTGGTTGGCTCGCGCAACTGCTATTTCGACGTCAGTGTTGCCGTTTATCATTCAGCCGTGGTCGATGTTCTTTCTTATCCTTGCTGTGTTTTCGGTCTTCTTTTCCTCTTATCAGGACAATCTCGGAAAGAAGACCTGGACGCTTTTCTATACGCCAGCGTTGACAGCGGCAATGTCCGTTCCAATGTTCTTAATGGAGGGGACAGCGCGACCAATTCTCGGTGTCATCCTCTTGTTATTGTCTGGATTCTTGTTGAACAGGGCACGTCAACAAGGCTGGAAAGTCAATCCGGCTGATGCAGAAGGCCCACGTCTTTCGGAAGGATAAACTATGGAATGGGGTGACGATATTTATACAGCGTTTAAGGATGCGGGCATTGATCAAGTTGCCTACGTTCCGGACGCTGGACACAAGCGGCTCATAAATGCCTGCATTGCAGATAATGATATCAAGGCCGTTTCTTTAACCACCGAAGAAGAAGGCATCGCTTTGTCAGCGGGTGCTTGGCTCGGTGGACAAAAATGCGTGATATTGATGCAGTCGTCCGGTGTTGGAAACTGTATCAATATGCTGTCATTGATTGAAACATGCCGGTTCCCATTCGTTGCGTTTGTGACCATGCGTGGTCAGTGGCACGAGTTTAATCCATGGCAAATGCCGATGGGCACGACGACCAAGCTGGCACTGGAAACAGCAGGATGTTTGGTCGATGAAGTTGAGGACCCAGCTGATGTTGGCGCAAAGGCTGCGGCTGCATTGCATAAGGCCTTTGTTGGCCAGCAGTCGACGGCGTTGCTGTTAAATCAGCGCCTCGTCCCTGTTAAAACTTTTGGTAAATGAGGATTGGACAATGAGTAACCGTGCTGAAAGTTTTCCACTCCATCGCCGTGACGTCGCAAAGACCATTTTGGATGCGAGCGATGAGACGTTATTCGTAACAGGTCTTGGCTCCACCAATTGGGATTTTACCGCCGCTGGTGATTGCGCGCGTATCTTCCCACTGTGGGGTGCTATGGGGGGGGCAATCACGATGGGCCTTGGTATCGCACTGGCTCAGCCTCAGAAACGCGTCATTGTTGCTACCGGTGATGGTGAAGCATTGATGGGTATCGGCAGCCTTGCGACGGTCGCTGTCCAAGCGCCTCAGAACCTGACGATCTGTGTTTTTGATAACGAGCACTACGGCGAAACAGGCATGCAGGAGACCCATACGGCAAGCGTGACAGACCTGAGCCTGACGGCACAGGGAATGGGCATCAAGGATGCAGCAACGATTACGGATGATGCAGAACTGTCTGCTGGTCTCGATGCGATCATAAACGGGAATGGCCCCATTTTTCGCGTCATTAAAGTGCGTGCTGAGCCGCTTGATTTTATCTTGCCGTCAAAAGACGGAGTGCATCTCAAGAACCGTTTTCGTGCGAACTTGTTGGGTGATAACGCCGTTTAATACGCGCTGTATTGTTCGTCCAAGTCTTGAGAGAATCCAAATGAGTGATATGAAATCATATCTGGTTGCGTGTTACATCGCCTCGTTTGTCATGCAATGAGTAAAATAAAAACAGCTTTGGTTACGGGCGGTTCGCGCGGTATTGGTGCCGCTATTGTTGCACGCTTTGCGTCTGAAGGCTGGAACGTCATCTTTACCTATGTCTCAAATACCGCGGCGGCTGAAGAGGTTGCAAAAACCACGGGTGCCCGAGCTGTTAAATGTGACGCCGGTTCTGAGGCAGAAATACTTTCCCTTATAAAGACTCTCGATGACGAGGGCATTTCCATTGATACGCTCGTCAATAATGTGGGGATCACCGGCCCGAAACGCCGTATGGAAGAGGTCACTGCTGAGACTTTGGAAGAAGTCATGCGTGTGAATATCACAGGCGTTGTTTTGATGTGCCGTGAGGCGGTTAAACGGATGTCTACAACGCATGGCGGGCGTGGTGGTATGATCGTTAACCTATCGTCGACGGCAACAGCTGCGGGAAGCCCCAATCAATGGATTGATTATTCAGCCAGCAAGGGGGCCATTGATATCATTACCAGGGGTTTGTCCCGTGAAGTTGGCGCAGAAGGTATTCGCGTGAATGCGGTTGCGCCTGGATACACACTCACAGATATGGCCCGTGAAGGGGAGATCGAAGCTCGCTTCGATAGCTTCAAACACGAAGTCCCTCTGGGCAGAATTGTTACTGTCTAAGAAGTTACTGCCGGAATCTAATGGTTGTGCTCAGGCGATGCGGCGTATGTTTCGGGCGCGATCCTGCCTGTTTCAGGTGGTCGCGTTTAAGGCCTGAAATGCAGCATCGTTTGCATGAAACGTTGCAGTACTGGCTGTATGCCCGCCGCAAGATCATCCCGATATCCATAAGGATAGGTCTCGTCCATATAGGCGGCCCAGCTGAGTTCTAGCTGTACGGCATGTACGTTATTGGCGGGGTCTCCATAATAGCGAGTGATGTGCCCGCCGACGAAACGGCCATTCATGATGTAGGTATAGCCTTTGGCTTCTTCTGCGACTTCAAGGAGTGAGGCTTCTAGCGGTGCGGCACAGCTTTTACCGGAATTGGTGCCGATATTCAGATCCCACAGCTTGCCATCGAAATAGCGTGGCAATTCGCTTTTGATAGAATGCGCATCCCATAACAGAGCATAGCCATGCTCAGCTTTGATCGCGTCCAATGCATCGCGCAACTTGGCATGATACGGCAGATGATATGTGTCACGTCGATGATCGCGTTCGGCATCATCGGGTTCCTGCCCGGCTTTATAAACGGGCTCATGAGCACCGGTCTTAAGCGGCAATAACCCTTCAACATCTTGCCCCGGATATAATGAAACGTCCTCGGGGGCGCGGTTAAGGTCAACCACAAAGCGGCTGTGCGTCGCGGTCAACATTGCGGCACCCATGCTAAGCGCAAAATCATAAAGCTTGTCGATATGCCAATCGGTATCAGGTGTCCTGAGCGCTTCGTCGGTCATGCGCGCGGCCAGGTCGTCTGGAATATGTGTGCCTGCATGAGGGACATCGATCAGAAGTGGCGTTGAGCCAGGGGTAAATTTATAGAGATCCATTATTCTGCTGCATCCACGTTAAAAGGTGTAATTTTATCATAGGGGCGATCGTGTTTGAGGGCCGGTATGCGGCTCCGCGCCTTGGCGACTTCTGACGGGTCGATTTTAGCAATGATGATATCTTCCTCAGCTTCGGCACCCTCAGCCAGAATCTCACCCCATGGGTTGATAACGAGTGAATGGCCATACGTGTGCGCTTTGCCGTGCTTGCCAGACTGGCATGTTGCAAAGATAAAACATCCGGTTTCAATTGCACGGGCGCGCAGCAGGATATGCCAGTGCGCTTGTCCGGTGCGGTGGGTAAATGCCGCAGGGCAGTTCAGGAACATTGCGCCTGACTTTGCGAGATCACGGTACAGATGTGGGAACCGAACATCGTAACAGATCGACAAACCCAATGGGCCCCAAGGCGTATCGGTGACGACGGCGCGATCACCGGGCATAAGGCTCGCGGACTCGCGGTAACGGTCATCGCCGCCAAGGTCCACATCGAACAAATGTATTTTGTCATAATAGGCCTGGATCGTGCCTGTATCATCAATCACAAACTGCCGGTTATAGGACCGCCCATCAGGGGCGGGGACGGCGATAGAGCCCAGCGTAATCCACACTTTTAATTCTTTTGCGAGTTTGGTGAACGTCAGCAATGCCGGGTGCGTATCTTGATCATGTGACCCGGTATGAATGCCATTTTCATCGATATCGTAGCACGAGAAAAACTCCGCATACTGGATCATATCGGCGCCCTTGGCGACCGCATCGCGGCCAAGTGCTTCAGCGCGGGCGATCGTGTCCGTCATGTTCCCACTTGCGCAGGTTTGCACCAATCCGATTTTAAATGTGTCTGTCATTACATCTCTCCCGTTCAGGCCTTCGTTTATACATGGTGCGCCATAAGTATCCAACAAGACTAAGCCCAAGATCGATTAATTTGATCGTGTCTTCCGAGATTGTTCTATGGGTGCTATCAATATGCAAACGTCGCCTATCAGGGAGGATCGGGCATGGCCAATGAGTCAACTAAAGGCAACATCTACGAACAAGGACTGGATAAAAATCCAGCAAACCATCAACCGCTTACACCCCTATCTTTTCTGGATTGGGCGGCACGCGTTTTTCCAAATAAAACTGCCGTTATTCACGGTCCTCACACGTATACATGGGCTGAGTTCAATGTTCGCTGCCGCAGGATGGCCAGTGCGTTGCAGAAACGTGGGATAGGTGTCGGCGATACGGTTTCTGTGATGTCACCCAATGCGCCTGCGATGCTTGAAGCTCATTACGGTGTTCCGATGTCGGGTGGGGTTCTGAACGCGCTCAACTTCCGCCTCGATGCAGAAACCATTGCGTTTATTTTGGGTCATGCTGAAACCAAAGTGCTGATTACAGACCGAGAATTCTCAGCCGTTATTCGCGAGGCTCTGGCCATTTTGGATAACCCTGATTTGCTGGTGATTGATGTTGATGATCCGCTAGCCAAAGGTGGTGACCTTATCGGTGCGATGACGTACGAAGATTTGCTCGACGAAGGGGATACGGATCATGTCTGGCAAGCCCCTGCGGACGAATGGCAGGCAATGTGCTTGAACTATACGTCCGGGACGACAGGCAACCCTAAGGGCGTCGTCTATCATCACCGGGGTGGATATCTGAATGCGCTCGGAAATGCGCTCGTGTTCAGGTTAGGCCCAGAAAGCGTTTATCTGTGGACGCTCCCCATGTTTCATTGCAATGGCTGGACTTACACGTGGGCGGTGACATCAGTTGGCGGTACACATGTGTGCCTGCGCGAAGTCGATCCCGCACAAATCTTTCCGTTGATTGCAGAACATAGTGTCACGCACATGTGCGGCGCGCCGATTGTTTTGAACATGATGGTGCATGCGCCCGCCGAGGTGAAACAAAGTTTCTCTCATACCATTGAAGTCGCAACCGGTGGGGCCGCCCCGCCAAGCACGGTGATCTCGCGGATGGAGGCGATGGGCTTTAACGTCACGCACCTTTATGGCCTGACAGAGACGTATGGACCATCGACGGTCTGCACATTCCAAGACGAATGGGCTGATCTGGCGCTTGAAGACAAGGCCGCCATGATGTCACGCCAAGGTGTGCGCTATCCGACCCAGTTCCATCAATCCGTACGAAATTCAGAAACCATGGAATTAGTCCCCGAAGACGGTGAGACGATTGGTGAGATCATGTTCCAGTCAAATACCGTAATGCGTGGATACTTGAAGAACCCTGACGCGACCAAAGACGCCTTTCGGGGTGGTTGGTATCACACCGGTGATCTCGCAGTTCAGCACGATGACGGCTATATCGAGATCAAAGACCGAGCCAAGGATATTATCATCTCAGGCGGTGAAAACATCTCGTCGCTCGAAGTTGAAGAATGTCTCTATAAGCATCCCGGTGTGATGGAATGTGCAGTCGTCGCCATGCCATCTGAAAAATGGGGTGAGACACCATGTGCCTTTGTGACACCCATTGCCGAAGCAGAGGGTGTTTTGGAAGCCGCTGAGTTAATTAATTATTGCAAGGAACGCATGGCGCGGTTCAAAGCGCCAAGCCACATTGTGTTTGGCCTTTTGCCAAAAACATCTACGGGCAAAGTCCAGAAATTCACATTACGTGAGCGTATAACAGATTTGACGGAAGAGGGAAGTTAATATGAATGCAAGTTTGCTGACGGGGAAGACGGTTCTTGTGACTGGCGCATCCTCGGGGCTTGGCTATCATTTTGCCAAGGTACTTTCTGGTGCAGGGGCGCAGGTTGCCCTGGCTGCTCGACGCCGCGAGAAATTGGAAAACCTGGCCGCTGAGATCAATGGTGCAGGTGGCAAAGCGCTTGCCGTTGGAATGGATGTTACCGACCGGGGGAGCGTCACAGCTGCTCTGGATGAAATCGCCGAAGACTTGGCTGTCCCGAATGTCTTGATCAATAACGCGGGCACAGCCTCGGGTGCAGCGGCATTAGATGTGACGGATGAGGATTGGCGAAAGGTGATGGATACCAATCTCGATGGGGCCTGGACTGTTGCTCAGGAAACCGCACGTCGCATGCGTGATGGTGACGGCGGCAATATCGTTAATACGGCCTCAATCCTGGGGTTCCGCGTTTCCATGGGAGTCGCGCCCTATGCGATCTCAAAGGCAGGTATTGTGCAGATGACCAAAGTTCTGGCGCTGGAACTGGCGCGCTATGGCATTCGCGTAAATGCTTTGGCACCGGGCTATATCGAGACCGAGTTGAATAACGATTACCTGAATTCCGATGGGGGTAAGGCAATGATTAAGCGTGTGCCGATGCGCCGAGCCGGTCGCCTAAGCGATCTTGATGGGCCGCTTTTGTTGTTGGCATCCGATGCATCCGCCTACATGACGGGATCCGTTATTCAGGTCGACGGCGGCCATCTTGTGAACACGCTTTGAGCCTGATGAAGGAACGTTGAAATGCCCTATGCAGAACGTGATGATGTAAATCTTTACTATGAAGAAACTGGCGAAGGTGCGCCGATCTTGTTTCTGCATGAGTACGGCGGCGATGTGCGGAGTTGGGAGCCTCAGGTTCGGCATTTCGCACGTGATCATCGTTGTATTGTCATGTGCTCACGTGGCTATCCTCCGTCGGACGTGCCAACAGACGAAACACAGTACGGCCAAGATCACGCCATTGCCGATGCGCTGGCGGTTATGGACCAAGCCGGTGTGTCGACGGCGATTGTCATTGGTTTGTCGATGGGGGCTTACACAGGCCTTAGACTTGCGATTGAACATAGTGACCGCATCACGGCATTGGTTGCTGCCTCGGGCGGTGCAGGGTCGCCGCCGGAAGGGTTGAAAGTTTTTCAGGAAGAAGCTTTTGCACTGTCGGAAACATATTTAGCTGAAGGTAAAATGCTCGCAGACAATTTTGCTAATGGCCCCACGCGTACACAGCTTAAACGCAAAGACATTCGCGGCTGGACTGAGTTTCGAGATCAGCTGGCAGAGCATCCTGCGTTCGGTGCTGCCTATACGCTGAGGCATGTTCAAGGTCGCCGCCCATCATTGTATGATTTTGAGACCGCATTCGAAGCCTGTGACGTGCCAACGTTGTTGATGGTAGGTGACGAAGACGACGTGTGCCTTGATGTGAATGTTTGGCTCAAGCGGCATATGCCCACGGCAGGACTGCGCGTGTTCCCAAAGTCAGGCCATCTTATCAATCTCGAAGACCCGGCGACGTTTAATGCGGAAATCGATGATTTTCTGCGCGCCGTTTATGCCTGCGTCTGGCCTGTTCGTACACGCTTTGATGGTGAATATGCAGGTATCGGCCCTAGATAATCTTTATCGCCCCTTGAACCTCCTGCTGCGACAGGCCAGTATTGTTTCTGGATAATTTACGAGGAAAAGATGGACTTCACACTCCCCCACGAAGTGGACGAGACACGCCGCGCAATACGCGCGTTTGTTGCGGACCGTATTCTGCCACTAGAGCAGGATCGCGCAAATTTTGATGATCATGAAAACATCCGGATGGATTTGCTGAAGGAGATTCAGGCCGAGGCACGAGCTGCGGGGCTCTGGTCGCTTTCTATGCCAACAGAACGGGGTGGACGTGGTTTTAATACGGTCGGTATGGCGGCGTGCTACGAGGAAATGAACCGCTCTATCTTTGGCCCGGTATGCTTTAACGCTGCGGCACCTGATGACGGCAACATGTTTGTCCTGAATAAAGTGGCGACCGACGCGCAAAAGGAACAATGGCTGCAGCCGATCATTGATGGCAAGCTCCGGTCTTCCATTGTGATGACCGAACCCGCACCGGGTGCAGGCTCTGATCCTGGCGGTATGATGAAGACCCACGCCGTAAAGAAAGGCGATAAATGGATCGTCAACGGACATAAATGGTTCATCACCGGGGCAGGCGTTGCCGAGCATTTCATTTTGCTGGCGCGTACATCTGATGATGATCGCCGCAACCTGACCGCTTTTCTATTCCACAAAGATCAACCGGGTTGGGAGATCGTGCGCCGTATCCCAATCATGGGGCCTGAGGAACATGGGGGGCACTGTGAGTTGATTTTTGATGGGATGGAAATCCCAGACGAGAACCGCCTGATGGGTGTGGGTGAAGGCATGAAGTGTGTGCAAATTCGCTTGGCCACTGCCCGCCTGACCCATTGCATGCGCTGGACGGGATTGGCGAAACGCGCGCTTGAGATTGCGGGTGAGTATATTGAAGAGCGTAAAGCCTTTGGCTCCAAATTATCAGAGCGCGAAAGTGTGCAATTGATGTTGGGCGATGCGGCGATGGATATCGAAGTGGGTCGCTTGCTGACGATGAAGGCAGCTTGGGCCTTGGATCAAGGTTCACGCGCACGCAAAGAAGTCTCCATGGCAAAGGTTGCAGTGGCAGACGTGTTACATAAGGCCGTTGATACCGCCATTCAGCTAAATGGTGCCCGGGGCTACTCAAAAGATACTGTGCTTGAATGGATTTACCGATATGCCCGTCAGGCACGTCTAGTCGATGGGGCGTCTGAGGTTCACCAGATGGTCCTCGCAGGTGCGCTGAGTGACAAGGGTATGGATTTTTGGTCCTGGGATAAGCCGGATGCCTGATGACCAGAAACAATGACGCTGTATCCAATATGGACCGGGACGCGATTAAGCGTCTCGAAGTTTGGGTCGCACAGCAATCTGGGGGTCGGGCGCAAGTTCGCGACCTGAAACAGCTCTCGGGCGGGGCTATTCAGGAAAACTGGAAACTTGTCCTTAATCTTGATGGCGGCACTTGGCCGGGGGTGCACGACTTGGTCCTGCGCAAGGACGCACCATCAAATGTTGCCGTAAGCCATGGCCGTGCCGAAGAATTTGTAATCTTGAAACATGCTGCCGCTGCTGGTGCCATGGTGCCAACGCCGTGTGTGTTGTGTGAAGACACGTCCGTTCTGGGGACACCGTTCTTTTTAATGCACCGCGCCGAAGGCACAGCGGCCGGACATAAGCTTGTAAAAGCAGATGCGAATGATCAGTTGGCTCGAGACTTAGGGACACACCTTGCACGTATTCACACAATCAAGGATGACCCAGAGCTCGCGTTCATCGATAAGCTTAATGGTACGCCGGCGCAGGTTTCGGTCATGGAATATCGCCGCCATCTAGATGCATTGCCGGGATCGCATCCGGCGCTGGAATGGGGGCTTCGTTGGCTCAGAGATAATATGCCGACCGAGAGCGAAACCGTATTCTGCCACCGGGATTACCGGACCGGGAATTACATGGTCGATAATGGGGCTTTGACGGCAATCCTGGATTGGGAATTTGCCGGCTGGTCTGATCCTATGGAAGACATCGGCTGGCTGACCGCAAAATGCTGGCGCTTTGGGGCGAATGAGCGGGAAACGGGCGGCATCGGATCGCTGGATGCACTGATCGATGGCTATGAAGCAGAAAGCGGGCGGGAACTCGACCGTGGTCAATTAGGATATTGGCAGGTCATGGCGCACATGCGTTGGGCCGTGATTGCCCTGCAACAGGCCGACCGGTTCGTAACCGGTGGAGAACAGAACCTTGAACTGGCGTTAACGGCGCACATTGTGCCGGAACTTGAGCTGGAGATTTTACGTCAAACCGGACCGGCCGATGCCACCACTATGTCTAATGATGTCTCATACGCATCACGCCCGGCACCATCGCTGGGTGCATTACTTGATATTGCTCGCGAAATTATCCGGCACGATTTATCGACCGTTCTTGATGGCGACGCACGCTATAAGGTGCTGATGGCTTCGAACGCACTCTCGATTGTATCGCGTCAGATTGAGGCGTTGGATGTTTCAGATGAGAACACGGACATGATTTCGGCACTTGCATCCAAAGTACGAAATGGTGATGGCTCACCCGAAGACCACGCGCTGCTGCTGGCAGGTGTTGTCGAAACCCTCAGGTTAAGCAATCCCCGCGCACTCAAGTAGTATCGTCATTCCCGCGCACGCGGGGATGACGATACTACTTCAGATTATTCCGCAGGCATGGCGTGATATTTGCCATCAAGCCCTAAGAATTCGCCATCCTTGTAGAACGTCTCAGCACCAGCGGCTTCGAGAACTTCAAGTATTTTTGGCGCATGGCCGTTCGCGCGGTATTTCTTAAGAAACTGCAGCGGACCAAGTGCATCGAGCAACTCGAACGGGCCTTTGCCCCAGGCAAACCCCCAACGCATGGCCCGGTCAACATTGACAATATCATCCGAAATGGCCGGGATCAGATTGGCGGCATAAGCCAAAGTTGAGCCCATGATATCCCAGCTGAACTGTCCGTCAGCACTATCCTCGAACATCACGCCAGCGGTGACATCGAGTGTAACTTTTTCAGCATCACGCCAATCGCCAGTGTTGAGATCGAACGCCTCTTTCTTTTTAGAGCCATCATCAAGTTTACTGACCCGGTAAAAGCCACCGCCAGTTTTGCGTCCAAGTTGGCCGCGCTCAAGCATGGCGTGCTCAGCAGCTGGGAACTTCGTGTAGTCAGCGCCCATGTCGCCCTCGGGCAGATTGATCTCAAGGTTCTTGCCCACGAAGTCCATGATATCCATACCGATCAAATCGATTAGGCCATAAAGACCCGTAGGTGGTAGGCCAACTGGCGCTGACATGAGCGCATCAATACGTTCTTGGCTGAGGCCATTACCGCGCGCATCGGTCGCAGCATGCAAACCGCGTAACATCCAAAAGCACCCGATCCGATTGCCGATAAAGTTGACGGTGTCCTTGGCATTTACGACGCCTTTGCCCATCTCGCCGCCGAGGTATGCATGGAAGACATCGATGACTTCAGCATCTGTTTTCTCACCCGGCACCAGTTCGCAAAGTTTCATGATTTTGACGGGGTTAAAGAAATGCGTCACCGCAATGTCTTTTAGTAAACGGTCAGGCATGCCTTCAGTGATGTCGCTTAAAGGAATACCAGACGTGTTCGTGCTGACGACGGAGCCATCTTTGCGGAGAGGCTCAAAACGTTCGAATAACGTACGTTTGGTGTCCAGGTCTTCGATGACCGCTTCACAAATCCAGTCGTAATCGGCAATTTTCTTAAGATCATCTGCCAACGTACCCAGCGTGATATTGGCTTCTTTGCCGGGTGTGTCGATAGCAGGTGGACGGCCATTGATGATACGATCAAGCGCCTTTTCAGCCGCCTCCATGGAGGTGTCCAACAGCAGAACTTTACAATTTTTTTCGGCAGCTAGCCCGGCAATACCGGTGCCCATCGTGCCAGCGCCCAAAACGGCGACGGATTTGATCTCACGGGTCATATTTTAATCTCTCCTACAAATAGCGTGTTTCGATTGACGCCTCGCTAGGTTCTGCCTAATCAGGAGGGTCCGATTTGTAAAGCCCAATGCTTAGGAGGCCCTCATGGTCGCGCCGAAATTCTATAACTTTGATACGCTGAGCCTGCACGCTGGTCATCAACCAGATTCCGCAACAGGATCCCGTGCGGTGCCGATTTATCAAACCACATCATACATGTTTGATGATACCGATCATGCAGCATCGCTCTATAACTTAGAACAACCGGGTCATATTTACTCACGGCTCTCTAACCCGACAGTGGCAGTCCTCGAAGAACGCATCGCCGCCCTCGAAGGTGGCGTAGGCGCTGTGGCGACCGCAAGTGGCATGGCCGCAATCTTTTTGGCCGTCGCCACATTAATGGGCAAGGGTGGACATATTGTCGCGTCCGGATCGCTTTATGGCGGTACACACAATCTATTCAGCTATACGATGCCGCGCTTTGGGATCGAGACCACATTCGTCGATCCGCGAGATCATGATGCCTTTAAGGCAGCGATCACAGATGACACGCGGCTGATCTTTGGTGAGACACTGGGTAATCCCGGCATTGAAGTCTTGGATATCCCCAAAATTTCCAAGATCGCGCATGATGCGGGTATTCCGTTGATGATCGATAGTACCTTCGCAACACCTTACTTGATGAAGCCATTTGATCATGGCGCCGATATCGTTATGCACTCGCTGACGAAATTCATCGGTGGCCACGGTATTGCTATCGGCGGTATCGTAGTTGATTCAGGTGCGTTTGATTGGGAAGCCAGTGGCAAGTTTCCAACACTGACCGAACCTTATGACGGATATGCGGGGACCGATTTTTTTGAGGAGTTTGGCCCGCAAGCCTTGATCATGCGGATGCGTGCCGAAGGCATGAAGGATTTCGGTGCATGCTTGAGCCCGATGAACGCATTCCATATTATTCAAGGGACTGAAACACTCCCGCTTCGTGTTCAACGACATGTCGAGAATGCGGTTAAAGTTGCGGCATTCTTGGATGAATCAGAAGAAGTCGAATGGGTGAATCATCCTTCGATAGCATCTCATCCAGATCATGAATTGGCCAAAGAACTGTTACCTAAAGGAGCAGGGGCGATCTTGAGCTTTGGCATCAAAGGAGACCGTGAAGCGGGCCGTAAATTTATTGAATCCGTAAAGCTCGCTTCGCACCTGGCCAACGTTGGCGATGCGAAGACCCTGGTTATTCACCCGGGCTCTACTACCCACCAACAAATGAGCGCTGAAGCATTGGAAGCGGCAGGGATTGGTGAAAGCCTTGTCCGTGTCTCAGTTGGTATCGAGGACGTTAGCGATATTATCGCTGATTTGAAGGCGGGCCTTCGCGCTTCGCAAAGGGGTTAAGTTATGGAACTCATACTCAACGGACATAAAGCTCACGCAGTCACCGGAGGGGTAACCCTTGAAGCCGATGCACCAACATTGATCCTTATTCATGGTGCCGGCATGGACAGCACCGTCTGGCAAATGCAAAGCCGCTATATGGCGCACCGTGGCGTCCGTGTGCTGGCTGTTGATCTGCCAGGGCATGGCCAGTCAGATGGCGATGTGATCTCAAGCGTTGAAGCAATGGCGGATTGGACTATTGCATTCATGGATGCGGCGGGCTGTCGGACCGTTTCGGTCGCCGGTCACTCAATGGGCTCGCTTGTTGCACTCGAAGTCGCGTCCCGTGCGCCCGAGCGTATGCGAAATATTGCCTTGTTGGGATGCGCCGCAGAAATGCCTGTCCATCCTGACTTAATTCAGGCGGCACAGGATGGCGGCAAGTTGGCGCCTGGGCTGATTACGGATTGGGGCTTTGGAAATATCTCGCATACAGGCGGGCATATTCATCCGGGCTTATGGGCGATGGGTGCAGCAGAACAATTGCTTAGAGGTGCCAAGCCGGGTGCGCTGGTGAGCGATTTGATTGCTTGTAATGCGTATAAGAATGCATTGAATGCAGCGGCGAATATCACGGGTAATACACATATCATCAGCGCTGATGAAGATAAGATGACGCCACCAAAGAACGCGCGGCCGTTATCGGATGCGATTGAAACATGTGAGATGACAGTTTTTTCAAAGACTGGTCACATGATGATGTTAGAACGCCCACGGGAAGTGGCGAAAATGCTTTTAGAAGCTGGGCGCTAAAACCCTTATCTTCGAAAAAGTAAAATCAATCTACGTCGTCATTCCCGCGGAAGCGGGGACCCAGCATGCAATGTTTAGTCTAGGTTCCCGCTTTCGTGGGAATGACGAAATAACGTATATCTGTTCAGTGCTGCCCATCCACCGTTCGAAGGTAGAGAGATCACATTAATGCGTGAGTTCCTTCTCCCTTGGGAGAAGGACAGGATGAGGGGCGTGTCAGCTAGAAGCCAAAACCTTACCACCGAATTCTTCGGCGGCTTCGATCAGCCATTGCCAGAATGAAACGCCATAACCGCGCGCAACATAGACATCAATCGTATTTGTATCGATACAATCGAGGAGCGCTGTGTAATGGTCAACGTTGGTTGTCGCCGTCATCCCTGCTTTAAATACGCTTTCGTGCAGATCGAGTGGACATCCTGAGGCTAGGATATCCCGGGCGTTTGGGCCTGATAACCTGAGCACGATACGGCTTGATGAGATGTCATTGACGGCAGCATTTGTAGCACTACTGGCTATGGCATCAGATAGACCATCTGCAGACGATCCTGATGTGATGATGAGCGATCTTGACGGGCCAAGCCAAAGAACCCGACGTCCATCTTTTTCAGCAATCTGGCCCGCACGTGGTAAAGGGAAGCCAACAGCTGTGGCAATCATCAGCGGACTTTCCGCATCATCGTCACGATGCTCAATATGAATTAACGTCAGATGCCTACGTTCACTAATCATAACGCCCGGTTGCCCACTTGAGACACCAAAACGGCCAGGTGTATAAACGCGCTCAAGAGCTGAACGACTTTGAGTAAGATCAACCACGAAGCCGCTCTCCCTTTGGATCAACAAAGACCGGATCACATATCTTGATTTTAACGTCGATGCCCGCAACGGGTGAGGACGCGATAAGTTTCTCGCCCATACGGTTACGGCCATCCTTAATCAGTGCGAGACCAATCGGCATACCCACATTCGGGCTTTCACAACGGGACGTGACTTCGCCTTCAATAGGTACGGGACGTGCCCCCGTTGGATTGACGACGATTTGTGCTCCTCTAGGGATTTGCGATGTGCCGTCGACGGGTTTAATGCCAACCAATTGTTTTCGGTTCGCTTCGAGCAAAGCCGGGCGATCTTTTAATACATCACCAATGAAGCGCTTCTTGGCTGAGAGCATTCGACCAAATCCGAGATCATCAGCGGTGGCGCGACCATTCAGTTCGCCGCCGACAACATGGCCTTTTTCGATCCGCAGAATCCCCATGGCTTCTGTGCCATAAGGTACAATGTGATCGTCAGCACCAGCCTTCATCAGGCCTTCCCAAACTGTGGCGCCAAAGTTCGCTGGGACATTGATTTCGTATGCAAGCTCGCCTGAGAAACTGATCCGAAACAGTCGTGCAGGTACACCGCAAATGTGGCCTTCGCGAAACGCCATAAACGGGCAGGTCGCATCAGATACATCAATGTCGTCTGTTACTTTTGCGAGCACGGCTCGGCTTTTGGGGCCAGCGATGGCGATGGCAGACCAGTCTTCTGTGACGGATACCAGCTTCACATCCAACTCAGGCCAGACGACTTGGGCATGACGTTCCATATGCACCATGACGGGACCCGCATGGCCGGTCGTCGTTGTGACCATATAACGATTTTCAGCAAGGCGCGTGACAGTGCCGTCATCATAGACGATGCCGTCTTCGCGGAGCATCACGCCATATCGACATTTACCTATATCTAACTTTGCAAACCCGTTCACGTAGAGACGATTAAGGAACTCAGCAGCGTCCTTACCTTGAACATCAATCTTGCCCAACGTCGACACATCAACAATTCCAACGTGTTTGCGCACATGAACAGCTTCACGAAGGTACGCATCGCGCAAATTTTCGCCGGGCTTTGGATAGGCTTGTGGGCGCAACCATGCGCCTGCTGGAACGAACGGTGCGCCTGCAGCCTCATGCCAATCATGCATAGCGGTGCGGCGGATTGGCGACATTTGCTCGTTTATCGATGGACCAGCGACCGCACCCATGGTGATTGGCGAAAATGGCTGGCGGAATGTCGTTGTGCCGACAGAAGGAATATCTTCACCCTTGTGACCGGCCATCAATGCGAGGCCGTTGACGTTCGATGTTCGCCCCTGGTCAGTTCCCATACCCAATGTTGTGTATCGCTTCAAATGCTCAACGGACCGGAAACCTTCACGGTGGGCCAAGGCGACATCTTCAGCTGTTACATCGTTCTGCAGGTCAACGAAACGCTTGTCATGATTGCCCTCTGGCCATGGAAGCGCCCATAGGGGCATTGGATGCACGTCTGGCTCTTCGCTGGCGATAGCGAGTTCTTTGCTGGATGATTTAAATCCAGCCGCTTCTGCTGCATTGCTGCCAGCGTTGCGTCCATCAGCTAAACATTCGCGTAACATGAAGGAACCATTACAGGCACCGGCGGAACGTTCGCGCTGGAAACCTTTGTTTGGTACAAAGCAGCATTTCTCATCGTCGAAACGAAGCTTGCCTCGGGATTGCGAGAATAAGTGAACACTTGGCGTCCAACCACCAGACACACACAACAAGTCACACTCAATCGTGCGGGTTATCTGACCTTCCGTAACGTCAGGACCAGATGGTGTGTCGCCAACAACGACGCGTTTTACACCATGCTTGCCGCCAACAGCTGCCAGGACAACCTGACCCAAGAGCACATCAATGCCAGCGGCTTTGGCGATATCCAGTTCTGTGCTTGGAATATCCGTTCGCGCATCAATGATTGCGCTCACGTCGATATCTGCTGCCTTGAGATCAGCTGCAACGGTGTATGCTGATCCGTTATTTGTGAAGACAACGGCGCGCCTGCCTGCCTGAACATTATATCTATTGGCTAATGTGCCCGCCGCCGAGGCTAACATAACGTTAGGTAAATCATTACCAGCAAACACCAAGGGACGTTCCATGGCACCCGCCGCGAGCACAACCTCGGTCGCGCGGAAGTGCCAAATGCGTTGGCGCGGTATAAATGGCGCAGGCTCGTTCACATGATCAGCGACTCGTTCGTTGGCGATAATCATATTGTGATCGTAATAACCGGCAGTCTGTGTCCGGGTCAGGACTGTGACATTGTCCATCCCACGAAGTTTTTGTTCAGCCGCTTGCGCCCAAGTTGTACCTTCTTGGTCACCGACTTTGAGATTACAGCCAAGTAAAGCTCCGCCAAGTTTAGGGCCGTCATCCATGATGACAACGCGTGCGCCGGTTTCTGCGGCAACAAGTGCGGCTGAAATACCTGCAGGACCACCGCCAGCAACCAAAACATCACAATGTGCATATCGATGGGCATAACGGTCAGGGTCATTGGTGGTGGGACTTTTCCCCATTCCGGCAATGTTGCGAATGATATGTTCATAGGTCATCCACATCGATGCGGGCCACATAAACGTTTTATAATAAAACCCTGCTGGGAATAGCTTGCTGAAAATACCTGTTAGGGCACCAACATCAAAATTCAATGATGGCCAACGGTTCTGGCTTTCCGCAACAAGACCTTCAAACAATTCGATCCGCGTTGCCTGAATATTGGGCTCAGTACGGTTGCCGGTACGAAGTTGCACCATGGCATTGGGCTCTTCGAAGCCAACGCCTAAAATGCCGCGTGGCCGATGATACTTAAAGCTACGCCCGAACAAGCGTACACCGTTCGCCATAAGCGCCGATGCCAGCGTATCGCCTTGAAAGCCCTGATAGGTATTCCCATCGAACGTGAAGTTGATGGGCTGCGTACGGTCAACTAAACCGCCTTTTTGTGTTCTGTACGGCTGTGTACTCATGACGTGATCTTTCCTGATGACATATCTGGAAGATCGCCTTTTGGTTTGGCCGTTGCGATAATTTCATGCGTTGTGACATTTCGGCACGCCTTAAAAAAGCGGCGACATCCAGCCGTGTGTTGCCACATCTCATCATGCCATTGGGTCACATTCTCACGTAGATGCACGTAGGCATGGAATGCTGCCTGATCGCCATCCTCAGGACGTTTGACCGTGGCATCACCTTCGTAGGTAAACTCTGTTTGTGCGCGTTTGCCGCACCATGGACATTCGATAAGTAACATATTCGATCCTTAGTGAGCTTTGGGTACGGGACCCGTACCAACTTCATCGAGGGTTGCGCCAGTTTCGAAGCGCTGTAACGAAAGAGCTTCGTTCGTTGGATGCGGGCGGTCCTGCGCAATTGTATGAGCAAATACGTAACCTGAACCTGGCGTGGCCTTAAAGCCGCCGTAACACCAGCCGCCATTAATATAGAAATTAGAAATTGGCGTTTTGCTGATAATCGGGCTGCCATCCATCGTCATATCCATGATGCCACCCCATGACCGCATCAGGCGTAATCTTGAGAAGGCGGGAAATAGCGTCAGGATATTCTGCGTTACTTGTTCCAGCCTTGGGAAGTTACCGCGCTGCGCATAGGAGTTATAGAAATCCAGGTCGCCACCGAACACCAGCTCACCTTTATCGGATTGGCTAATGTACATGTGCCCTGATCCAGATGTAATGACTGTATCTATACAAGGTTTGACGGGCTCGGAGACCATTGCTTGCAAGACATGGCTTTCAATAGGGAGACGTAACCCTGCCATGGCTGCGACGTGACTTGTATGACCAGCAACGGCAATACCGACCTTGCCCGCATTGATACGTCCGCGTGTGGTCTCGACGCCTGTCACCATATCACCCTCGCGAATGATCCCTGTGACTTCGCAGTTCTGAATGATATCAACACCGCGCGCATCTGCGGCTCGGGCGTAACCCCAGGCAACCGCGTCGTGACGCGCTGTGCCACCACGGGGTTGGATTAATCCGCCGAGTACAGGGAACCTGCCACCCCCCTTAAGATCGAGAAGAGGGGCGCGTTCTTTAATTTGTGCAGGTGTGAGCCATTCTGCATCAATACCGTTCATACGCATCGCGTTGCCGCGCCGCATGGCTGCGTCGACGCTGGCATCGTTGTGCTGAAGATTGATCACGCCACGGGGCGAGAACATGACGTTATAATTGAGGTCCTGGCTCATGCCTTCCCAAAGTTTGAGAGACAACTCGTAGAAGTGGGCGTTGCCTTCGAGCATATAGTTGGAGCGAACAATCGTTGTGTTACGACCCGTGTTACCGCCGCCAAGCCAACCTTTTTCGATCACCGCGACATTGGTGATGCCGTGCTCTTTGGCGAGGTAATATGCGGTTGCCAGGCCATGACCACCACCACCAATGATAATAACATCATAATGTGGCTCTGGTTCAGGAGAGCGCCAGACTTTACGCCAGTTCTTGTGATCGCTCAACGCATTTCGAGCGAGCGAGAAAATAGAATATCGGGACACCGATGAGGCTCCTATGAGAAACAGATTTGATCATGCAATTCGTTATATTCGATAAGTTTATTCTGTTTCATCATACTGTCATGAAGGACAAAGACGTCAACTGTTCTGAGAACGTAATTAAACAAAAAAAGGGGGCCACAATAAAACGGCCCCCAAAATTAGGTTAGGGTAGAGAGGTGGGAGAAATTAAACGCGTATGCGTTTTCACCCATTTGCAGACTGGTCCGTGGATGTGGCGAATTCGTGGTTTGAAAAAGGCAATGTTGGGGCAGTCTTGCCTGAAGGGGCGATTGTAAACAGGGACTAGCATAATCCTACATAATCCTGCATGAATTACGGATGAAATTCATATTCTATGTTTTAGTGTTTGTTTTCTTGGTCGGCGCAGCACGTGCTGAGGAAAATTTTTCGAATGCTGATCTTTTGCGGAATTTCGACGCCATCGCGTTTGGCAATGAGTACACTGGAAAACGATATGACATCGTCCGGAAATGGGCGAAGCCGATGCGCATGGGTATTCAGGGTAAGGACTATCCAGCTTATCTAGAAACTTTCATCGATGATGTCGCACGAGACCTTCGGGAAACATCCGGGCATCCCGTAGAGCTTTATTATTCATATGTAAAACATAAGGCAAAAAAGCTCGCACCGGATTTTGATCAGAAGAACGTAAATGTCATTTTGTATTATATGCAAGATGAAGACATTCCGGCAGCGGTGGCAAAGTACTGGAACGACGATGAAGACAAAGTTCGCTGGATGGTTCAGAACTCAACATGCTTTGCGAACTACTTTACCAAAAAAGGCGAGATCGTTGCGGCCGTGATTATTTTCCCGGCACGCCATCCTGAGAGTTATCACCGTGCATGTGCTGTAGAAGAGATCACGCAAATTCTTGGTTTGCCCAACGATTCCAATACAGTGAAACCATCGATCTTTAATGATCACAGTCGATACTTTGAATTAACCGAGCATGATCGCTGGTTATTGCGCGCTCTTTATCAAAAAGACATCACCCCCGGGATGTCGCGCAATGAAACACTTACCCGGGTTTTAGCTTTTTTGAAGCGCGCCCGCCCCGAATAACCAAGACCACGCCGACAAGAATGGCTGCGAAGCTGACGGCATGGAACGACTGCAAGACCTCTCCTAAAAATATCACGGCGAGCAGAATGCCTAACGGCGGCACAAGGTGTGACGCCAGGCCTGCCTTGGTCGCGCCGACAATACTAATGGCATGATTGTAGAAATAATACGCCAGTAGTGATGGGAAAATAATGATGTAGGCCATCGACCATAATGCGTCTTCATTCATGGGAATGTAATGACCGTTAGACGCTTCCCAAATCCATAGGGGCAATGTGGCCAAGCCACCAATTGCCATGCTGGAAGCCAATAAAGTATTAGCATGCATGGTGGAAGGTTTGAGGCGGATCATCACGGTGTAAAGGGACCACGTGGTGAACGCGCCTAAGATAATTAGATCGCCCGGCACAAACGTGACGTCAGCAATGGCCAGTGGATTGCCCTGGGTGATAATAACTGAAACCCCAAGGGCTGAGATCAAGATGCCGATAATCTGTTGAATGGCAACACGCTCGCGCAGCAATATCCAGGCGATGAACGGGACCAGACCTGGTACGAATGTTTGAATAATACTGGTGTTCGCCACCGTCGTTGTTTTTAAACCGGCATATAAAAGACATGGGAATAATACGGGGCCGACAATCGCGGTCAAAAGAACGTATCGCCAATGCTTTACGAGTAAACATCGTTCAGCCCATACGCGCGGCCAAATAAAGATCATGAGAATAAAGAAGGCAATGAACCAGCGTATGCTGACCAATGAGAACGTTGGAATTTCGTTGGCGACCAATCGGCCGACCACGCTATGCCCAGCCCAGAATAAGGGAGTCAGAATCAGCATGGCCGTTGCAATACCCAGATCGCGCGTCGATGGTGCCGCTGGAAACTCGGTTCTCTCGGTCATTGATCTTGGCCTTATGGAGCTGCGCTTGGCGTAGCCCCGTTTGGGTACTTTAAGTAACGGTCACGCGAATGCTGCTTAAGCCTTCGACGTGGCCCTCAAGGACATCGCCCTTTTTAACAGGTCCAACGCCCGCTGGTGTGCCTGTCATAATCAAATCACCGGCCTGAAGCGTAAACAGCTTGGACAGATAATTAATGATCTCAGGAATTTTCCAGATGAGCTCGTTTAGATTGCCGTCCTGGCGAGTCTCGCCGTTAACGTCGAGGTGGATATGCCCCTCGGACATATGGCCAGCTTCGGCAATAGGATGGAACATGCCAATGGGTCCAGCATGATCAAATGATTTGCCAACTTCCCATGGGCGTCCGGCTTTTTTTGCAACGCCTTGAAGGTCACGGCGTGTCATGTCGAGCCCAACCGCATATCCCCAAACATGGTCGTATGCATTTTCAATTGAGATGTCGTTGCCACCCTTGGATAAGCCAACAACCAGTTCAATCTCGTGGTGGACATCTGAAGTTTGTTGCGGATATGGTAAGTTAGCACCATCTGGTGCAGGCGCAAACATGAGCGCACTCGTATGCTTTTCAAAGAAAAATGGATCTTCACGATCTGGGTCATGGCCCATCTCTCGTGCGTGATCTGCGTAGTTACGTCCAACGCAGAATATGCGATGAGCGGGGAAGGTATCTTCAGTCCCTGCAACAGGGATTGAGAGACGGTCAGGTGAATTAACAACGTGTGCCATGAAAAATGATCTCCAGAAAAAAACTAAAAACGGCTTAAATGTGCATCTTCTATATTACATGATGCGCTGATACCAAGAATACAACGGTATTGGCCCCTAGACGATTACCTTTCTACCGGACACACTCCCGCCTAAATGTAACGAACAGCTTGAATGAGGTAATAATAATGTCTTTCCGTACTCCGTATCTAATGTTCCTTGGAGATGCCCCTGACGAATTAGCTGCAAAAACAGCAATTGGCGTTCGCGACTGGCGCCCAGAATGGTGCGTTGGGCAAATGCGTTTGGCTGACTGTAAAGCGGATCTGAATTTGCCTGAGATGAGCATCGAAGATGCCAAGGCAGCTGGTTGCGGCACGATGATTGTCGGCGTTGCGAACCGTGGTGGCTTAATTTCTGATAGCTGGGCAGATGCGATCGTGCAGGCGATTGAGGCGGGTATGGATATTGCCAGTGGCTTGCACCAAAAGTTGAGCGCGAACCCGGCGATTAAGGCTGCTGCAGAAAAGCACGGACGTACATTGACGGACGTTCGCCATCCAACACGTGATTTCCCTGTCGCAAGCGGCGTCACGCGCACGGGCAAACGTCTTCTGACAATTGGAACCGATGTGTCAGTTGGTAAAATGTACACATCGCTGGCGATCTGGCGTGAGATGGAAAAACGCGGCATGAAGACCAGTTTCTCGGCGACCGGGCAAACCGGTATCTTTATTGCGGGTCACGGTGTTTCTGTTGACGCCGTTGTTGCCGATTTTATTTCAGGTGCATCCGAATGGTTGTCCCCAGATGCTGACGCAGATCACTGGCACGTGGTCGAAGGTCAGGGATCGCTTTTCCACACGTCTTATGCCGGCGTGACGCTTGGTTTGATCCATGGCTCGCAACCAGACGCATTGGTTATCTGCCATGATGCAGCGCGTAAAACAGCACGTGGCCTTGGAGACAAAGGACTCCCATCATTTGAAGAGGTGATTGAGGCAGGCCTATGGGCGGCAAAAAATGTGAACCCGGACGTAAAAGTTGTGGGTGTCTCGATCAATACCAAGAGCCTGGATGATCAGGCCGCACAAAAATTACTAAAAGAAACAGAAGATCGTCTGGGCTTGCCGACAGTAGACGCCGTTCGAACCGGTGTCGCACCCATCGTAGATGCATTGGTTTAATTATGACGCGTACAGTTACGATTAGATCTGAGAACTGGCCCCTCGCGCGCCCGTTTGGCATTTCGCGTGGTGTGAAAACGGCTGCTGATGTGGTTGTGGTTGAAATCACCGAAGGCGATGTAAAGGGATGGGCGGAATGTGTCCCTTATCCGCGGTACGACGAAACAGTTGAAGGCGTGATGGCCGAGATCGCCGAAGTGCAGTTGGCTATTGAAGGTGGAGCCGGGTGCCCTGAAATCAATCAACTGATGGTCGCGGGTGCTGCGCGTAATGCTGTTGATTGTGCTTTGTGGGATCTTCAAGCCAAGCTAGAGGGCACGTCAGTTGCTGACCTCATCGGTGTTGGTTCGCTTTTGCCAGAGATTACGGCGGAAACGATTGGCATTGGGACACCGCAAGAGATGGGTGCCCTTGCCGCTGAGCTAAGTCATGCGCCTTTGTTGAAGGTGAAACTTGATGCCAACGACATTGAAGAGCGTATGAATGCAATCCATGCGGCAGCGCCGAATGCACGTCTTGTGATAGACCCGAACGAAGGTTGGACTGTTGAGCTGGTCAGTGCAAAGGCGAGTTACCTAGCAAGTATTGGTGTCGAGATGTTGGAGCAACCCGTCCCAGCCGCAGACGATGATGGGTTGCGGGGGATCAATTGTCCCGTGCCTATTTGTGCGGATGAATCTCTACACACGTCAGATGACCTTGAGGCGCTTAAAAGCAAATATGAGATCGTCAATATCAAGTTGGATAAAACCGGTGGACTGACCGAGGCCCTGTCGCTAAAGCAAAAGGCTGTGGATATGGGCTTTGGGATTATGGTCGGGTGCATGGTTGGCACTTCTTTGGCTATGGCCCCTGCTGTGCTCATCGCCCAAGGAGCTAAAATTGTTGATCTGGATGGGCCTCTACTGTTGAAGCAGGACCGGGACCAAGGATTGGACTTTACGGGCGGTAAAATACATCCGCCCAAGCCTGAGCTCTGGGGATAGAATTATATTCTAAAAGGCCTTTTAATGGGGGGCCGCACTGCCTATTTTCCTTCGATGCAATCAGTCATAGATATCCAGAACTTGTCGAAATCCTACGATGATGGTTTTCAGGCACTTAAGAACATCGACCTCAAGATCAAGAAGGGCGAAATCTTTGCTCTTCTCGGCCCAAACGGGGCGGGCAAAACGACGCTGATCAGTATTATCTGCGGCATCGTCAATGCGACTGAGGGCAGTGTCCAGGTTGCAGGGTTCGATATTAAGAAAGACTTCCGGGAAACGCGGTCACGTATTGGTCTTGTGCCTCAGGAACTTACAACTGATGCGTTTGAGACCGTCTGGGACACAGTGAACTTTTCGCGTGGCCTGTTCGGAAAACCGAAAGACTTAATGCACATCGAGAAAATTCTCAAAGAGCTCTCTCTTTGGGATAAACGTGACAATCGTATTTTGACGTTGTCCGGCGGCATGAAACGCCGTGTCTTGATCGCCAAGGCGCTTTCGCACGAGCCTGAAATCCTTTTTCTTGATGAACCTACGGCGGGTGTCGATGTCGAGTTGCGGAAAGATATGTGGAATGTCGTCCGTGAACTGCGTGATAGCGGTGTCACGATCATCCTGACGACACACTATATCGAAGAGGCTGAAATGATGGCCGATCGTATCGGTGTTATTCGTGCGGGTGAGATTATTCTCGTTGATGAGAAAACGGAATTGATGCGGAAACTGGGCGAAAAACAGCTCACCATTCATTTGCAAGAAAAATTGAAAGCTGTGCCTATGGCGCTTGCCAAACATGACCTGGCATTGGCAAAGGACGGCGAGGCACTGGTCTCTACCTATGACACCAAGGCTGAGCGTACGGGCATCACCAGCTTGCTTGCTGATTTATCAAAACAAAAAATCGGCTTTAATGATATCGAGACATCGGAACGTTCCCTCGAAGATATTTTTGTGACGTTGGTCCATCAAGGTGAAGATACATGAATTTCAGAGGCGTCGCAGCAATCTATAAATTTGAGATGGCCCGAACGGTGCGCACGATGATGCAAAGTATTGTCTCGCCAGTGCTTTCAACATCGTTGTATTTTATCGTCTTTGGCGCTGCGATTGGATCGCGCATCACCGAGATCAATGGCATCAGTTATGGTGCGTTTATCGTGCCTGGTCTGATTATGCTGTCACTTTTGACTCAAAGCGTTTCAAACGCATCCTTCGGTATTTATTTCCCAAAATTCTCTGGGACGATTTATGAAATTCTGTCTGCGCCCGTATCTTACCTTGAGATCGTTATCGGCTACGCCGGGGCCGCTGCGACGAAATCGATCATCCTTGGAATTATTATTTTAGCGACAGCGGGTTTCTTCGTACCACTTGAGGTCGCGCATCCGTTTGCGATGTTTGGTTTCCTGGTTCTGACATCGATTACGTTTTCGCTGTTGGGATTTATTATCGGTATTTGGGCCGATGGATTTGAAAAACTCCAAATCGTGCCATTGTTGGTGATCACACCTTTGACGTTCCTGGGCGGAACGTTCTATTCGATCAGTATGCTGCCGCCGATCTGGCAGACGGTGAGCTTGTTCAACCCGGTCGTCTATTTGATCAGCGGCTTTCGCTGGGCCTTTTATAACACGGGTGATGTCAGCATTGTTGCAAGCATCTCCATGTCATTCCTGTTCTTGGCGATTTGCCTTGGCCTAATCGCCTGGATCTTCAAGACAGGTTACCGTCTTAAAGCTTAAGTGCCTTTTATGTGGGGCGTGGCATGTTCTTCATGCCTTCATATCCCGGTAAAGCTTCGACGCGCTTGATCCATGCGTTAAGCGAAGGATATGCATCCATATCAACATGGCCTTCCCAAGCCATCGCGGCATAGGGGTATACGGCAATATCGGCGACGGTCGGGCGGTCACATGCCAGCCAATCGCGATCTTTAAGCCATCCGTCGACAACGCTTAGCGTTGCTTCGGCAGCAGCCTTTGGGGCATCGTGATCGCCTGGTCGCTTAAAGATGATAATGGCGCGCGCAACGGCAGGGCCGTTAAACATTTCATTGGCAGCCAGGGCTAACCATTTTTGGACTTCGCCACGGCCAACAGCATCGTCAGGATACCAGTCGGTTGAGCCATATTTGTTGGCGAGATAAACTAAAATTGCCTGACTATCCCAGAGCACAGTGCCGTCATTGTCGATAGATGGTACTTTGCCGAGTGGATTGACGGCCAGATATTCAGGCTTTTTGTGGGCTCCATTAGGCATATTAACGGCAATTTTTTCATACTCAACACCCAACAGCGAGAGCATCAACCGGACCTTGTGGCAGTTTCCTGATAGCGGCACATCGTATAACTTGAGCATGATTTTCCTCCAACATTGACTTCTCTTATAATCATTATTACGTAGTGTTGATGACATAATACAAGGTGTAAAAAAGTTTCATGACTGACCACACGAGCGACCAAGACCTAGATGCTATTCGAGATAGCGTGGCCAAACTTTGCGAAGGATTCCCCGGTGAGTACTGGCGTGAGCTTGACCGCGAACGTGGATACCCAACGAAGTTCGTTCAGGCCTTAACCGATGCTGGGTATCTCGGGTGTCTCATTCCTGAGGAATATGGCGGATCAGGCCTCGGCATTCGTGAAGCTGGCGCGGTCCTGGAGACCGTGCATCGCTCAGGTGGCAACGGGGCGGCGTGTCATGCGCAAATGTACATCATGGGCGCACTGCTCCGTCATGGTAGCGACGAGCAGAAAAGTACGTACCTGCCTGAAATTGCATCAGGCGCGCTGCGCTTGCAGGCATTCGGCGTTACTGAACCCACCAGTGGTACAGACACATCACGCATCCGAACGACGGCTGTGCGTGATGGGGATAGTTATGTTATTAACGGCCAGAAGGTCTGGACCTCACGAGCCGAACATTCTGATTTAATGCTCTTGCTGGCGCGAACATCGCCTCGTGACGAAGGCAAGAAGCCTCATGATGGCTTGTCTATTTTCCTCGTTGATATGCGGGACGCATTGGATAACGGCCTGACGATCAAACCGATACGCGCGATGCTGAACCATAATTCCACTGAAGTGTTTTTTGATGATCTTCGGATTCCGGCGAACGCGCTGGTCGGCGAGGAGGGGAGAGGCTTTAGGTATATTCTGGATGGTATGAACGCAGAACGTATTCTGATCGCCCAAGAATGTATTGGTGATGCACGCTGGTTCATCGAAAAAGCCAGCACCTATGCGAAAGAACGTGTGGTTTTTGATCGTCCGATTGGACAGAACCAGGGCATCCAATTCCCAATTGCCCAGTGCTATGCTGAAACTGAGGCCGCGGCTTTGATGACGATCAAGTCTGCGGATCTATTCGATTCCGGTGCACCGTGCGGAACTGAAGCGAACATGGCCAAGCTTTTAGCGGCAGATGCATCGTGGCATGCGGCGGATACGTGTATGCAGACATTTGGTGGCTTCGCGTTCGCCGAAGAGTACGATATCGAGCGCAAGTTCAGAGAGACACGGCTGTACCGGACAGCGCCGATCTCGGCCAATCTCATCTTGTCATATATTGCTGAGCACGTGCTGGGGATGCCACGCTCGTTCTGATTTAGTTGGTAACAGTGGTGCCTTTGGCAACGCGTTCGCGCCATTGTGCCAATTGGCGCTGACGGTTCTCGGCAAACCGTTTCTTTTTGTCAGTTTTGAAGGCATTTTTTAATTCAGCTTCGCGGCGCTGGGCGAGCTCCGCTTTCCTTGATGCCAACAGGTGTTGAAGCTGCTCGGCGCGTCCACGTGCATTGCGCCAGGCTTCTAGCTGATGTGCACGTTTCGTCGTTGGATCAAGGTCATCCCTCAATTGGCGTGCGGCGGTCTTTAATTTTGTGAAGCGTTTGTTCAATGCTTTGGTGCGTGCCCGGTCTATTGGGGTGATCGTGATGAACTGCAGTGCTTCAGGTTCGATTGAAGCGACGGTAATTTCTTCGATCGGTGCACCTTGGAGGCCAGCCCAGAATTTCTCTACTTTGCCGCGGTAATATTCGGTGCGCTCTGGTGTTCTTGAATGGTAGTGGCCAGCGGCTTCGCTCCAGCTGTCAGCATCACGGCGGAGCAGGGTGAGAAATTTCACTGCATAAGCGACATTAATATCAGGGTCCATAGCATGGCTGACGCTGTTAAATTCGTGCCCATGGAAATGCAGGTTCACTTGCATGCAGCCAACATCGATGTTCGTGACACCTTTGGCTTGCAGGCGGCGCACTTCAGCCATCGCGGCAGCTTTGGTAGGGAAATAACTGCCGGGTCCACCAGACGTGACGGTCCAGGGCCATGCGCGGATGCGTTTCATTTGTTTCGACCAACGTGCGGACTCAGCCAATGAAATCGCGGTCAGCAGCTTTGGCGGGACATCAGATACCCGTTCCCAGCGCGCCGTCGCACGTTCACATAGCGCAAAACCAACGGATTCCTGGGCTTTTGTGAATTTGGTTTTCGCGAGGGCGACAGAGGTTGTGGCCAGCATAATCACCGCAACACCGATCGTGACGCTCAGAAGTATTAACCATGGTCGTGTTTCTTTATTGATTCTCAACGTCCCGCTCCTTTTCCCACCCTTACTGAAGCAAAAGCGATGCCAACAATGCATCACCAAGGACACTTAGATTCTCTCAATAGAATCAAGGAAGTCTTAACGGTGTTTTATGACCAGATGATTTTTGGAGAGAAAATTAACCATATAGCGTGGCATATCTGCCACGGAGAGGTGGGAATCAAGTATTTTTTAATTTTATGCCTTTTTTATTTGCATCTGTACAAAAAGCCTTTATTTTGTGCAATGCAACATCTTGCTGGCGTGCTCGCGCATTAGGCAAGAGGTAGCAAATTGGATGTTTCCTCCCAATCACTCGGGCCGTGCCTTAGGGCACGGCCTCTTTTTTGGCCGCACACTGTGCGCTGCAACATGTATGTGGTAGAGGTTATTCTGTCTCAGCAGAGGCGCTTGATCCGTCGCCAAGGGGACGTTGTATCAGAATCTGATCCATCCAGCGGTCAAACTTGTATCCAATGTTTTTCACGCATCCGACATGCTCGAAACCCATTTTTTCATGGAACTCGATGGATTGCAGGTTTTTCGAATCGTCGATGATCCCGATCATTTGCCGATATCCCCGCTGCTCGCAGGCTTCGATGATGGCGGTCATTAAAACAGACCCAATGCCACCCTGGTGGGCGTTATCATCCACATAAACCGTATGTTCAACCGTGAAGCGATAGGCAGGCCTAGGCCGGTAAGCCCCGGCATACGTATAGCCAACAACAACGCCGTCGACTTCTGCGACGAGATAAGGATACCCCCCATCGCGAAGCGCATGCGCACGCGTGGTCATTTCTGAGACATCTGGCGGAGATAATTCCCAACTTGAGGCACCATTTAAAACATGGTGGCTATAGATATCAGTAATTTTCGCCATGTCGCTATCTTGCCTGGCGCGGATTGTTGGAGGCGGCAAAATCATGAAACCCTCGCTTATTCTGCGGCGGATCGGAACGGCAGAATCTTTTCGTTAATATCCATCAGGCGGGAGATCAGTATTCGCATCCGTTCCGCCGTTCGGTCAAACCCCGAATGTCGGCGAATGAGGACTTCGTCCATATACAAAGCACGATTGATCTCAATTTGGAGTGTTTGAACGTTATCGTATTTGTTTGCGTAGTGGCGCGTCGTGAAGCCGCCGGCGTAAGGCTTGTTGCGATCAACCGATAAGCCCAAATCACGCAAAGTCGTTTCGGTGGTTTGCACGATATCCTGGCTGCACGAAATGCCATGGCAGTCACCCAATATAATATCAGGAAGACTGGGTGCACCTGACGGATGGGGCATGGCTGATGATGGCATCGAATGACAATCGATAAGCAGACAGGCTCCAAATTTATTGAGGGCATTCTGGATAAGGCCGTCGAGCGCTTCATGATACGGGCGATGGAAAGTCTTAATCCGATGATGGACTTCTTCAAATTTAAGCTGGTTGCGGTAAATTTCAGCCCCGCCCGCAACAACTTTTGCAACCGTGCCAAGGCCAGCCAGGACTCTGGATGATTTGGTATTTACCCATTCTGGTAATGGCTCAGCGAACATATCCTGATCAAGCTCGTAAGATTCTCGGTTCGCATCCACATAGGCGCGGGGAAAATGTGCCCGCAACAGCGGCGCACCAAAGTTCGGTGCCTCAGCAAATAACGCATCAACAAAGGCGTCTTCCGAGCGTCGGATCGCGCGATTATCAAGCCTGGACATTTTTAAGAATTCTTCAGGGTAGCGGCACCCCGAATGGGGCGACGCAAAGACGACGGGTAACGTCAGGACCTCTGGTCGTGCAATATCAAAGGCCGGGTTTGGGCTATCGAATAGGAGATCAGGGTCAATGGTGTCGGCACTCATCAGGTAGGGTATTCCGGTCGCAATGTGAACCGCCCGGCTGTAGATTTGTGCCATGGCAGTTATATGTAACCGGATTAGAGCGCGTGATGCGTGCGCATGCAAGTGGGAGGCACTGAATTTACAGGATAAATCCAGACGCTCACATGAATTTGATCAAAGCAGCGGCGTAAAGATGCGCGAGATGATGACAAGACCCGACAAAGGACGATCAATAACGAAATTTAAAAAGTTGAGATATGGATGCGTCAAAGTCTTGCAAAACCAAGCCAAATCTCTATAACCGCTTTCTGACATGGGCGCATAGCTCAGCGGGAGAGCACCTCGGTGACATCGAGGGGGTCGTAGGTTCAATCCCTACTGCGCCCACCATGTTAAAACCCTCGGGAAACCGGGGGTTTTTGCTTTTCTGGCCAACTCTTCACAAAACTAACTCAATCTGTATTTTCACACTCTACCTTTAAAACATAGCTGAGGTCGCTAGAGCTTAGAGGCTCTGATGCGGCTTTCCTGCAAAGTGATTATTGTGAATTCATCTAAATTTCTTGCATAAGATATAGTCTAAATTTTATTTGAGTCCGTATGAAAGTATGTGTTTTTAAATTTTAAAATATTAAAAAAGGTTACGGTACCTTGATAAAAGAAAATGATCCGATCGTTCGTCGATGTTTTGCCTCATATGTACTTGTTTGCGTATACCTGATTGCCAGTTTGCATGTGGCGCCTGCCTTCGGCCAAGAGCCCGAAAGCAAGCCAAGCAAATCAGATGACTGGACATTCACGCTTGGGGCCGGGGTTGCATACTCTTCGGACTATGAAGGCTCAAACGATTACGATATCAAGCCACTTCCGTTGGTTGAGGTCTCATGGCGGGATGTCGTGAAAATTGGAAGCCTAAGTGGCCCGCCATCAGTGTCTTTTAAATTTTTAGAAGTCCAAGGACCGAAGCCAAAAGATCGTCTCAAGTTTACGGCGTCTTTTGGTTATCTGGGGGGGCGTGATCAAGATGATAACGACGCACTCCTGGGGCTAGGTGATATAGACGGTGGTGCAACTGCCAAGTTGGCTGTTGATTACCAAGCCCAAGACTTTGGTATGGCACTTTCTATTGGGCACGACTTGGCAAGTGACCGCGAAGGCACAACATTGAATTCATCTGTCCGTTATGGCTTTGACTTAGGCTCTGCTCGTACCCGATTGACCTTGGGTGCATCGAGTACCTGGGCTGACGGCAATTATATGGAAAACATTTTTGGAATTACCTCTACGCAAGCTGGCCGTTCGAACCTTGGATATCGAGTGTATGAAGCAGAGGCGGGCATTAAGGACGTTGGTGCATCGTTATCACTTCGGCACTTCCTGACGCGTAATGTTGGTATTACAACGCGGCTTGGTTACACGCAATTGTTAGGAGATGCGGCTGACAGCCCAATCGTCAGTGGTCAGGGTGATGCGGGTCAATTTTCAGGTCTCTTTGCCATAAGCTATAGATGGTAATTTTTGAACGCAGTTCTTTTCCAATTGCGCAGCCATTACAGCCAACCTTTTCCCAACGCACCGTCGTAAATCAGTTTAATACCAGCGACGAACAGTAAGATGTAGCAAACCTTATAAAAGGTCTCCGCATCGATATATTTGATCAGTTTCCAGCCAATCCATACACCGAGCGGGACTGCGGGCATCAGGACCAAGCTTGTATTTAGGTTATCTGTTGAGAACTGCCCCAGCCAAAGATAGGGCCAGATCTTCACCTGATTGACGATAAAGAAAAAATAAACGTTAGTGCCGACAAACACCCGTTTGTCGAGACGTTGCGGTAGTAGAAACATCTTCACCGGGCCGCCGCCAGCATGGGCGACAAAGCTGGTAAATCCGGCAAGTGCACCACAAACGGCACCAAACAAACGGCCCCAGCGCGTTTCAGAACTCACGGGCGCCTGTTGAACGAAATAGGTCAGTGCAAAAAACAGCGATAGCCCACCTAACATCAACCGAATCGCATTGTCATCAAGATGGCTGAACGTGAGTGCCCCGATGCTGATGCCGATAACGGCGCCCGGCAACACCGCGAGTAGATTGTTACGATGGAACTCCTTGCGATAGCCCCAGATATTGAACAAATCGATGGCGCACAGAATGGGCAGCATGATCGCCGCGGCGGCAACTGGCGAAATGAAAACCGCCATGATTGGAACGGAAAGCTGCCCCAATCCGCCACCGAGACCACTTTTCGAAATGCCGGTGATGAGCACAGCGAAAAGGGCGGCGGCAATGAAGACCGGATCAAAAGTCATTTCGAACAAGGGATGGGGCTTTCTGGGTCAGATTATGAGTTAGGTTTTCTGGCTGAGTGGCATATACGTGAGAACTTCGAAGCTTATATTATTTCTTTGTCACAGCTAGGGTCAATAACGGACGAATGACATCAAGTCTGGATTACCGAAGAAAGCAGATGTCCTTGATCAATAATGCATTCTTGCGGCGAAGCCTCCCGTCGCATTTAAGTCAGTAAAACCTGTTGCTCGTCAAAACACGGCGTGTTGATACATTGCTGAGAACGACGCATCATGTGTCGACTTTTTGTTTAAGGCGCGCGGAAGATCAGGTCTGAAGTCTCCGCAATTTCATAATAATCAAAAGGCGTAAGGGAGGAACCCAATGGATTTCCAGCTAAAAGATAAAGTCGCTTTTATTACGGGTGGCAGTCGCGGTATCGGTCGGGCGATGGCCCTTATGTTTGCAGATCATGGAGCGAACATTGTGATCTGCGGGCGGACAAAAGAAAGCCTGGATCAAACAGTTCAAGACTTGAAAGCCAAAGGTGTAAAGGCTTGGGGGTTCCAAACGGACGTTAGCCGGATGGATGACGTCGAACGCTTTGTCTCGGATGCGATGAAAGCTGCGGGGCAGGTTGATATCCTGGTCAACAATGCAGTGACGTCCACAAGTGCGCCTTTTGATCAACTGACGGACGATGAATTTCGCTACCATATCGACGTGAAGTTGATGGCTTATATTCGCATTGCCCGTCTTGTTTTGCCCCATATGAAACGTCAGGGCAGCGGGCGAATCGTTAATGTTGGCGGCATGACGGCACGTATTGTGGCCCCCCTTAGAATGACAAACGGCGTTACAAATGCGGGCGTGGCAAACTTCACGAAGCAGTTTGCTGATTATACGGCTCGCCATAACGTCACGGTCAACTGCGTCCATCCCGGCTATACAGCGACGGAGCGGGTCACTCAAATATTTGAGAGTGAAGCGAAACAAACCGGCACAGATATCGATACGATTATAGAAAACCGTACAGACGATATTCCTTTAGGGAAATTGATACAGCCAGAGGACATCGCAGCAGCTGCGCTTTTCTTCTGTTCGCCACTTGCGAACATGGTGACGGGGCAATGTATCGCGGTCGACGGCGGTTCTGGACAATCCGTGAATTACTGACACAGCATCATCCATGCGAAAGGCGTTGATAGTGATAAAGCTGGCAACCCTTTGCATCTACATTAGGTCTTCATGACATTGAATATATGGCGAAGAGCATCATATCTATATAGTTGATGCCTTTGAAATGTATTGGGGAACCTGATGTCCGGAATATTAAGTGGCCTTCGAATTGTCGAAGCATCGGCTTTTGTTGCCATGCCTTACGCAGGCCTCGTGCTTGCGGAAATGGGCGCTGATGTTATTCGGATTGATCCAGTGGCTGGTGGTCTGGATGCACAAAGGTGGCCGCTTGCCCCTTCAGGACAGAGCTTATATTGGGGCGGATTGAACAAGGGTAAAAAGTCTATACTCCTCGACGTTCGCCAGCCTCGTGGTCGCGAGATCGCACATCAATTGATGACGAAACCCGGCGACAATGCTGGCATTGTAATTTCCAATCTTCCTGCGCGAGGCTGGCTCGACTTCGACGTACTTAAAGCCCTGCGTTCCGATCTTATCATGATAAATTTACTTGGTAATCGCGACGGTTCTGTTGCACTGGATTATACCGTTAATGCAGCGGCTGGGTTTCCACTGGCGCAGGCACCAAAGGGGCATGACCGGCCGGTCAATAGTCTGCTTCCCGCATGGGATCTGATTGCAGGTATGTCTGCATCGAACGGTGTGCTTGCTGCTGAACGCCATCGACGAAATACGGGCGAGGGGCAGTTCATTCAACTCGCACTTTCAGACGTTGCATTTCATGCGATGAGTGCGCTCGGATTTACGGCTGAAGTTGAAGTGAATAAGGACAAACGGCCGCAAGTTGGAAACAGCGTTTACGGCACTTTCTCGTATGACTTTGCAACGAAGGATATGCGCCGCATGGTCATTACGGCCTTTACGCCGCGACATTGGAAGAACCTCGTCACGGCACTAAAGATCGAAAATGAAGTACGTGCGCTTGAAGATAAGAACGGCCTTGATTTAGCCCTCGAGGCGGATCGTTGGGCTGCACGTGATGATATTATATCGGCCGTTGCCCCACGTGTTGGAGCATTGACCTTTGAGGACGCACGCAATCTCCTTGATGAACACGGCGTATGCTGGGGACCATATCAAACCTTCTGGGAAGCAGTGCATGAAGACCCAAGACTTTCCGAGGACAATCCGATGTTTCAGCGCATGTCGCACCCTGAACGCGGCAAATATTTAACGCCCGGGAGTGTGCTGGACTTCTCTGGATTTGAGCGTGCAGAGCCAGGTCTGGCACCGACCCATGGCGAGCACACCGAAGAAATTCTTTTTGATGAGCTATCCCTAAGCCAGCGCGAAATTGGCGAATTGATCGACCAGAAAATTGTCGCGATAGGCAATTCAAAAAGCTGATTGTTTTTTTTAAATAGAGAGCCCCGCGGTTTTAGTCTCCAGGTATTCCATGATCCCTGGTTTGCCACCTTCACGGCCGAGGCCGCTATCTTTCATGCCACCAAAGGGCGCTGCCGCTGACGTTGGATTAATATCGTTAATGCCGATGATACCAAAGCGGAGTCCTTCGAACATATGCATCGCACGCCCTAAGTTCTGGGTATAAACGTATGCTGCGAGGCCGTACGTCGTATCATTGGCCATCGCCAGGGCATCGTCATTGTCGTCGTATTTAATAATCGGTGCGACAGGACCAAATGTTTCCTCGCGGTAGATCAACATATCGGGTGTGACATCTGCCAGAACGGTCGGGGCATAAAAATGACCGTCCGCAAGACGGCCTTCTGTTAATTGCATGCCGCCGGTGATCAGCTTTGCACCTTTTTCAACAGCATCTGTTACCTGTCGATTTACTTTGTCGATGGCGGCCTGGTTGATTAAGGGACCGATACTGACGCCGTCTTCAAATCCAGATCCAGTCTTCATTTTCGCGACCCGTGTGCTGAGCGTATCAATAAAGGCGTCGTAGGCGGACGTATGTACAAGAAACCGATTAGGACTTATGCAGGCCTGTCCTGTGTTTAGGAATTTGACCAACGACGCGCCTTTGGCTGCGTGAACCGGGTCAGCGTCCTCACAAACGATGAAAGGCGCATGCCCTCCAAGTTCTAATGAAATGCGTTTCATGTGCGCACCGGCCTGGCAAGCCAGCATCTTTCCGACGGCCGTTGATCCTGTGAACGTAATCTTTGCCACTGTCGGGTTAGTTGTGAATTCTTCACCAATTGGCTTTGGATCTTTGGCCGTCACAAGATTGACGACGCCATTTGGGATGTTGGCTTCCTTAAAAATTTTAAACATCTCGATGGCACATAATGGCGTGGCCTCAGCTGGCTTCAGCACAATACAACACCCTGCCGCCAGGGCTGGCGCAATCTTTCGCGTGATCATTGAAATGGGGTAATTCCAGGGCGTCACTGCCGCCACCACACCAACGGCCTGATGCAAGACCATAAAGCGTTGATCAGGCCTGGCAGACGGTAAAATCTCGCCGTTGATACGTTTGGCTTCCTCGGCGTACCACAATAAAAAATCAGCAGCGTATTGAACTTCGTTGCGGGCTGCCTTGAGCGGCTTACCTTGCTCAATGGTCATGATCTCGGCTAACACATCCTTGCGCGATAACATGATCCTATGAGCATTCGTCAGAAACGTTGCCCGCTGATAGGCGGTTGATTTTGACCATGATGGAAATGCAGAACCTGCAGCGTCAATCGCCAAGCGTGCATCGATTTCTGTACCGTCGGCAACGTTGGCAATTTTTTTGCCATTCGCTGGATTGAAAACATCAAATGTCGCATTTGATTTGGGCGTACACCATGCGCCATTAATATACATTTCGTTGATCTTTCATCATGTCGGTTTGCAGATTTTAAACTGGAATAAAGCTAGACTGCCAATACTCAATGTAAAAGCATAACGCATACTATTTTGAAAAATGTACATTTTGATGTGCCGGGTAGGCCTCGCAAATGCATTATCAATTTATCGTCCTTGGGAATTCCGGTGATATCGATATCGACCGAATTCTCTGATGGCTCTTGCACTCTAATCCTATTCAAAACCCTATAGCTAATCTTGAAATTCTTTCGAGCACATGTCCTCATGGTTGTGGTGTGTTCACAATTTGAGATACACTGATAGCCTTTAGTTTCTTGGTAAACTCATTAGGCGAGACTTTTAAAATTTGGATAAGACCGAATACCACGAAGACATCTCTAAACCGACTGACGTCGAGCTTCCCCCTGAGATGGCGGCAGTTTTTGCTTATTGGCAGTCATTGCGGGCAGGTCGCGTTGCGCCAGTTTGGCGCGAGTTTGATTTCTTCGCCTTGCCCTCGCACCTCATTCCCTGGTGTGCCGTAGTTGATGTGACTTACGATCCGATAGAATTCACGTATCGATTTTTGGCTCAAACCGGGTGCGTATTCAACGGGCAGATTACACCAAGCACCGGGTCAGTGAGGTCACGCCTGACTATTTGGCAAAGAAAGTGGCTGGAGATTATATGGTTTTGGTCGATGCATTCGAACCTAAATTCTTTCGAACGACGCGAAAAAGCACTGTAAATTCAGCGCGCAAATTAGAGTATCACTTTATCCGCATGCCTTTCAGCAATGATGGGGTACGTGTGGATCAAATCCTGTCCTTTGGGTATTTCGAAGATTCATAGATAAAAGAGATGCACGAATTCTTCGACCGCGAAACCTGACCCGCAACAGAAAACTGGGCCCAGAGAATGAACCCGGAGCCCGGCCTATTATTCAATGTATGTGTATTATAACGTACGTGTTTTACCTGGCTCCATGACAACGACGCCTGTCTTAAAATCTCCTAAAGCGGTTTTGAATTCTTCTGGTGTTCCCTTAAGAGGTAGGAATGTGCCGTAATGCATTGGGACAACGGTTTTGGTCTTAAGAAGATTCTTCACCGTATAAGCTGCCTGGCGAACTATTAAACTTCTGCAACGATCGTTTGCGCGGCACTGAGTGCAACAAAAGCGAGCGCCATCGCGCCCGTGCGCAGATAAGCTTTCAACATTGCTGTTTACCTTTGGCGTATCGCGCTATTGACGGGCGCATTCTAAATTAAAAATGGGTGCAAGTCGTGCTTACTGAGTATCGTGAGAATCTTAAAATTAATAACAATGTAGCAAACGGTCAAATACGGTAGAAGGATCAACTCTTCTTAAATTTAAGGCATCTTTTTGGAAACGATAAGAAGACCGTTGTGCCTTTGCCAAGCTCGCTTTCCAATCGCATCTTGATACCATATACTTCGGCATAGCGTTGGTTAATCATGACAAAACGTGATTGCTTATCTTTGAAATAAATTGGGGCTGGCGAATTATTCAGCAGCGTTGCGATCTGGGCTTCGCTGATGCGTAAGGCTTCGAGGGTTCTATGCTCGCTATCAATGTCAGTGATCATCCCAGCCATACGGACCAATCGTCCATCGTCATCAGTAATGGATTGACCGACAACGTGGAACCAACGATATCGACCATCAGGCATCATAAATCGATGTTCGATATCATAAGGAACAGAACTGTCAGCGATATGAGCCTGAAGCATCTGACGATGTTTAGCGTAGTCATCTTCATGGATCAGCGCATTGATCTCTTTGATCGTCACTCTGTTGGCCTTATCTTGATCCCAGCCAACAAGACGTGCAAAAGCAGGAGAGATGTACATGCCGTTGGTCTCTAGATGCCAATCCCGGATGCCTGCATGTCTTGATGCCAGGCCGTAGCGTTCTTCACTTTCTGCGAGGTGGCGTTCGTATTCCTGTCTTTCTGTTATGTCTGTATAAACTGTGGCGATACCCATCTCGCCATCAGGAAGTGACAGTAAAAATTTATTAACAAGCCAGCATTTAGTCGACCCATCTGATCTCTCAAAATTTACCAGATGCAACGTGGTCTTCTTGGTTTCTAAAATAAGCGCGTCGGATTTGGTGACCTGTCCATTAAAGTGATCGCATAATCATAAACTTTTGACCGCGATACCGGTATGCGAAAGATTGAGAACAGTAATGCGGCAGATACGACAGCCAGTAATGCTTCTTCGGTAATGGTGGCAATATTTCCTGCTGAAAGAATAGTCACGCCGCGCACAGCTAGTCCTGATGCCGCAACCGCTAAAGCAATGGCGAGCGCATTCTGACGATGCGGCTAGAATCTAATGATAGCCAGAATTGAAGCCCCAAAGCTGCGATAACGATTGCGGTGGTCACTGCGCTGTTAATTCCTTCGTTTCATAAATGGATAGATCAGACATCAACATTACTCAAAATTAATCGTTCGGAAATGCGCCGGTAATGTTGCATGTCGTAAGGTTTCATTTTGAACAACGAAACGTCACCCGACAAATACGAGGAAGATCAAAATGAATGCCAATAACTTACCAATCAAGAGTGTTAAGTCTAGTTCGCGCAAAAAATCTCCTCGTCACGCTTTATCCATCGCAAGCCTAAGTGTTGCCGCGCTTATGAGCGGCCTCGTTGCAGCCCCAGCGATGGCAGAACGTCCTGTAGACGTTACACCAAGCAAAACACTTAACCTTGCGCAGCCTGTCAGTTTCGCAGATGTTGCTGAGAAGGTTTCTCCAGCTGTTGTAAATATCCAAGTGACATCCCGAGCAAAGCCGATGATGACTGAAATGCAAGGAATGCCGGGCAACATGCGCGAATTTTTTGAGCGTTACTCGGGCAAGCCAGGCGCGCCAGATGCGCAGCCGCAAAACCGAGGAAAAGGCCAGAAAACAATGGGTGCAGGCTCTGGGTTTGTCGTGGATGCGGACGGATTCATCGTGACCAATGAACATGTCATTCATGATGCCGACGAGATCACCGTCACGTTTCAAGATGGCAAAACAGCCAAAGCACGCTTGATCGGTCAGGATGATAAGACGGATCTCGCATTGATAAAGATTGACGTTGAAAAGCCGATCCCGTTTGTACGATTTGGACAGTCAGATGCGGTACGCGTTGGAGACTGGATTTTGACCGTCGGGAATCCTTTTGGGCTTGGGCATTCGGTCAATGTTGGGATTGTGTCTGCACGCGGCAGAACAATTGGTGCCGGACCTTATGATGATTTCCTTCAGATTGATGCCCCGATCAACCGTGGCAATTCGGGCGGACCAGCTTTTGATCTTCATGGCAATGTTGTCGGCGTTAATGCTGCGATATTCTCTCCCAATGGCGGAAACGTAGGTATTGGATTTGCGATCCCATCCAAGATTGCTGAAAACGTTATTGCTGAATTGAAATCTAAAGGTGCCGTTGAACGCGGTTGGCTAGGTGTTTCGATACAGCCATTGAATAGTGATCTCGCCGATGGTTTAGGCTTATCCGACACAAATGGTGTCTTGGTCTCTGATGTGAACGAACAAGGCCCTGCTAAACAGGCAGGATTACTCGCTGGTGATGTCATTCTTTCGGTCGATGGCGAAGTGATCGAAAAACTTAAAGAATTACCACGGGTCATCGCAGATATTGATCCGGGTGCATCCAGCTCTATTACGATCTGGCGCGACGGTGAAGAAAAATCACTTGTGGTCAAGATTGGGACTTTGCCTGTTTCAGACAAAGTGGCGGCAGCCGTCATTGATGACAAGTCGGTCGAAGCAAAAGTTGGCTTGGCATTGAAAAAAATGGATGCAGACATTGCACGCCAACTTGGCCTGCCAAGTGACAGTACAGGTGTCGTCGTCATGGACGTTCGGCCCGGAAGCCCCGCAGCCGAGAAAGGAATTCGCCCAGGCGACGTTCTAGCAAAGGTTGGTGGAAAAAATATTGATGCGCCGAAAGATCTCTCTGAGCGCATGATGAAAGCCCGTCTTGATGGCAAGAAATCGATCCTTGCCCTAATCAAACGCGGCGATACTCAACGGTTTATAGCTATCCCCGTGGGGGCTGCTTAACTGCCAGCCTCCTCCCCTGAGGGGCCGATCGTACCTCCCCCATGATCGGCCCCCTTTTTTTCTGCTTCAAATGGGTTGGCGCAGCCGGTGCATTGCCCTAATCATCAAATCGGAAGTAGGATTAAATCATGCGAATACTTATTGTTGAAGACGATACGGATGCTGCCACTTACATTGCCAAGGCACTTGGTGAGGCTGGTCACGTTGTGGATATGGCGGCGAACGGTGAGGATGCGCTGGAAATCGCCAGTGATTCTCATGAAGTCTTAATCGTCGACCGAATGATGCCAAAGCTCGATGGCATTCAGCTTGTCGAATACCTTCGTGGCGATGGTGTTGTCACGCCTGTTTTATTTCTCAGTGCCTTGGGTAAGGTAGACGACCGTGTTGAAGGTCTTCGTGCGGGCGGCGATGATTATCTTGTGAAGCCTTTTGCGATGGCAGAATTGATCGCACGGGTTGAGGCGCTTGGACGTCGCAAAGGCACACCTGAAACACAAACCAAACTTGTATGTGGTGATCTCGAAATGGATTTGATCACGCGTGATGTTCGCCGTGGGGAAAGTAAAATCGATCTCCAACCTCGAGAGTTTAAATTGCTCGAATATTTGATGCGTAATGCTTCACGTGTTGTGACCAGGACCATGCTTTTGGAAAACGTGTGGGGATATCATTTTGATCCTCAAACCAATGTCATTGATGTGCATATTTCCAGACTGCGCGGCAAAATCGACAAAGGCTTCGATAAGCCATTGCTTGAGACGGTTCGTGGTGCTGGGTACCGCTTGAATGCGGCTGATTAATACACGCCTCATTCGGACGTCATGGTTTCGCATGGCGCTTGGGTATGCGATCCTGCTGATTATCTCAGTCTCAGTTTTATTTGGTTTGTTGTATTGGAATACAGCTGTCTTCGTCGCAGAGCAGACAGAAGAAACGATCGAAGTCGAGATTTCCGGCCTTGCCGAACATTATCAAAAAGCGGGTATCGTTGGCTTAAGCGATGTCATCCGGGACCGCTCACAAGGTCAACGCTTAAGTCTGTACTTACTGACGGATCAAAATCGCAGACCGCTTGCTGGGAACTTGAACTCCTGGCCGACAGCCTCAAGGCCGGGCGACTGGATCGACTTCGAATATCAACGACCTATAGGTAGCCGTATTGTCGAGCACCGCGCCCATGCGCGCCATTTCGTTTTGCCGGGCGGGTTTAATCTGCTCGTGGGGTACGATGTGCAGGATCAAGTCAGGCTTGAGCAGCGAATGCGGGGCTCAATGATCTGGATCGGCGCGTTAGCTCTGTTCTTAGGGTTAGCGGGTGGATTGTTAATGGCCCGTCACTGGCTGCGTCGGATCGATAGCGTGAACAAGACGGCCCGAGAGATTATGGACGGCGACATGTCCCGGCGTATGCAATTAAGCGGCTCGGATGATGAGCTTGATCAATTAGCCCGAAACCTGAATGCAATGCTGGACCGGATTGAGGCATTGATGGCTGGATTACGCCAAGTCACAGACAATATCGCTCATGATTTGCGCTCACCATTAAATCGACTGCGCAGTCGCCTCGAAGTAACAATAATGGAAGATCCGGATAAGGGGACGTATCGGGCTGCACTTATTGATACGATGGGTGAAGCCGATGACCTACTTAAAACATTCAATGCTTTGTTATTGATTGGCGAAGCTGAGTCAGGCCTGGATTGGTCCAAGCTTGAGGCCGTCGATCTATCAATCCACACGAATGACGTTGTTGAATTGTATGAACCTGCAGCTGATGAAGCAGGGATATCGCTTCGCGCTCATATTACCTCGGACATATTCGTGCGCGGAAACCCAAACCTGATATCGCAGGCGATTGTGAACCTGCTTGATAATGCCCTGAAGTACACACCAAGTGGCGGCACGGTTGATGTGTCTGTGGGTGTTGATGATGTTGGTGACGCGTACTTTGAGGTTGCTGATAGTGGTCCTGGCATCCCTGAAGACGAACATACGAATGTTCTTGATCGATTTGTGCGCCTGGAAGGGAGTCGGTCCACCGTCGGCAGTGGGCTTGGATTATCACTGGTTTCCGCCGTTGCGAAATTGCACCAAGCGCGTCTGGTGTTAAAAGGCAACGAGCCCGGCCTGGCTGTGCGAATGGCGTTCCCGCGTCTCCTCAGCGCTTAACTTTATATCCTATTTTTTGAGCTGCCGTTCCCGGAAGGCCAGGAATACGGCGCCCATAATAATGATGCATGCGCCCAAGATGCTTAATGGTTCAGGTACAACGTCAAATATGCCAAAGTCATAAGCTGCGGCGAAGACCAAGGTCGCATAAAAGAAAGGGATTACATAACTGGCATCCGCACACTTCATTGCCAGAATGAAGAATGTTTGTGCGGTCACCATTATTAATCCGAGCGCGACCAGCAATATCCATTGATCGTTTGATGGGGTCACCCAAAAGAAGCTCGCGGCTGTTACTGCAAGTGTTGCGCCGAATGCATTGTTCACAAATAGAATTCTGATAGTGCGCTCTTTGCCGCTGAGACGTTTGATAATGATGGCTTCAAGACCCATCAGCAGAGCTGCTAAAAGTGCTAATAATGCAGCGGCTTGAAAAGCGGATGTGCCGGGCCTGATTAAGATGAGGGCACCTAAGAGTGAAATTACAGCAGCAGACCATCGTACTTTGCCGACACGTTCGCCTAACAGGGGGATCGCTAAAAGCATAGTGGCTATTGGATTGAGAAAGCTGATCGCGGTGGCTTCGGCAAGCGGCATCTGTGTTGCTGCGGCAAACATCCAACTGACACCAAGCCAGCCTGCGAGGGACCGCAAGAAATGATCTCGCCAAGGTGTATTTTCAAACCGCAATTTCATCGCCGGGGCGACAATGCAAAGGGCCATGAATGCGAAAACAAACCTCCCGGCGCTGATCTGTAAGGGATGCAAAGGATCACCTGCCAGCTCGTTGCCTAATATCTTTGCCAGCATTGAGGTTGCGGCAACGAGTGCCGCTGCGATGAACATTAATAACGCACCTCGGAGAGGTAAGTGCACTGGCGAAGTGGTGGGTGTTACCATTTATGCATCATCGATTGAGATACAGACTTTACCAAAATGCACGCCTGATGCGACATATTGATAGGCATCAATTGTTTTATTGAGCGGGAACACTTTATCAATAACAGGATGCATTTTTGACACCTCAATAGCTTTACACATTTGCGCCATCGCATCCATGGGCCCAACCGTGACACCTTGCAGACGAACATCTCGGCTGATGATAAATGGTAGCAAGACATTGCCTGTGGTTGCGCCAGATAAAACACCAATAAGGCTAAGTGTTCCACCGGGGCGCACAGCGATCAGTGACTGCTTCATGGTCTCGGTGCCGCCAAGTTCAATTACATTGTCGATACCATCACCACCGGCCCAATCCTTTGCGGCCTGACCCCATTCTGTATTGGTTGAATAATTAATCCCGTGATCTGCACCTAGCGCCTTTGCCCGCTCAAGTTTTGCATCTGATGATGAGGTGATCGCGACTCGTGCGCCGAGGATCTTCGCAAACTGCAAAGCAAACAGCGATACGCCGCCAGTCCCTTGGGTCAAGATCACATCGCCAGATTGAGCCTGTCCGTGTCGGACAATCGCAGACCATGCGGTGAGGCCCGCACAGGTCAGACTTGCGGCTTCAGCGTCAGACAGGTGGTCTGGTGTATGGACGAGGCCAGATGCCGGGATCACACAGTATTCCTGCAGCATGCCGTCAACGGCGCGGCCCCTATCGCTCTCCATCGCGTGTTCGGTGGCTGTTCCTGCGGGCCAGTCTTGAAAAAAACAGGCTGTCACCCGATCACCTTCATTGAATTGATGAACGTTCGCCCCGAGTTTCGCAACGGTGCCCGCCCCATCGGATAGTGGCACCAGGCCTTGTTGTTTCTGTCGCGAGCGGTAACCGCCCTTAGCTATAAGAAGGTCCCGGTAGTTTAATGATGCAGCACCCATTTTCACGAGGACTTCGCCGGGGCCAGGCTCGGGGGTTGGTCGATCAATCACGGCGATTGCGTTGAAGCCGGTTGTTTCTGCGAATGCCATCGCGCGCATTTTGGGGGTCTCCTTCTATGATTAAAGTAACATAAAAACGGGCATTGAGAGAATTGGCAAGACGTGAGGCTGGATGCATTGGATGGATGTAGATATTTGGCTCCAAAAAATGTGATCTCAGTCAATGTTGACCAGATGTATGCTCAGCGTCGATAATTTTGTAATGGAAACCACGACAGACAATCAAAAAACTAATGCCAAAAAAAATTCAGAATCAACATGCGATGAGATTGAATCATCGCACGTTTTGAATTCGGTGCAACTTGGCGAGGCGATCGCCAATTTGAATGATGGTATTGCTGTCTACAGGCCTGATGGCCATCTTGAATTTTACAATGAGAGTTTCCGTCTCATCAATGGATACTCAGAATCTACCCTGAAATTTGGTGTTGTGACGTATGATGAACTTGGTCAATTGGATGAGGAAAGTGAGATTGTTGCGCACAAACCATTGATCTTTGAACAGCGTATTGTCCAACTTCGTAAGGACGGTAACAACGTCACTTTGCAAGAATATGAAGGGCGCATATATGAGCGCTATCAGTCGCCAATACCTGCAGGGGGCATCATTATCCTCATTACAGATATTACCGAGCATCACCGACTAAAACTTATTCAGAGCACTCGAAATAATGTACTGGAACTTCTGGCCAGAGGATGTGCGTTGGATGAGATTCTGACCACTCTTATCCAAAATAGTGAAGCTCTTTTTCCAGAAATGCTTGGTTCTGTTTTGTTGATGGACTAAACAAGTACGTGGTTCCAGATTGGTGCCGGGCCAAGTTTACCGCAATCGTATCTTTAAGCATGCGAAGGCATTGAAATCGGTGATGGCGTCGGCTCTTGTGGTACAGCTGCCTCTCATAGAGAACGGGTTATTGTAAGCGATATTTCGACTCACGCATATTGAAAAAATTTACGTGTTCTCGCCATGAGAGCCGGTTTGATGGCATGCTGGTCGCAACCGATATTTTCGTCCAATGGCAACTTACTCGGTACTTTTGCCATGTATTATAATGAAGTGCGCGAACCAACCGATGACGAGCTAAGCTTCATTCATGATGCGGCTAACTTAGCCGGAATTGCGATTGAGACTCATGAGAAAGAGAAAGCGCTTTTCACTGCCGTAAATAATGCAGAAAAGGCGACTCAAGCGAAGTCAGAATTTTTGGCGACGATGAGACACGAATTACGCACACCGCTCAACGCTATCCTAGGATTTAGTGATTTGCTCCGTGGCCATTATCTGGGTCCGCTTGAGCCTGAGAGATATCAAGTCTATGCCGCGGACATTCATCGTAGCGGGCGTCATTTACTTGAATTGATCAATGATGTTCTGGATATTTCAGAATTTGAAGCAGGGAAACGTGCGCTAAACAGAGAGCAGATTAGCTTCGATGAAGTGATGGATGATTGCTTCAGGAATTTTGTGCCGCAAGCGACTGCAGATAACATAGATTTGTCTTATGAGATCGCTAGAAACTTACCAGATTTATATGCCGACAAACGATCTATCATTCAGATCATTCTGAACCTTGTTTCAAATTCTCTAAACTTCAGCCCGCCTGATAGCGCAATTATTTTTTCAATCTCAACAGTAGATAACCGAATTGCCTTAAAGGTAAAGGATGCCGGGTTTAGAATTTCTGATGATGTCCTGTCGGGTATAACTGAACCGTTTGTACAGGGGCATAGCAATCCTCTGATTACTCAGAAAGGAACGGGCCTTGGGTAGTCTATTGTTAAACTGTTGGTTGATAGCCAGGACGGTGAAATGAATATCGAAAGTACTGTAGATGTTGGAACAACAGTCACTATATCGCTTCCCTTTAGCGCGCAAGAAAGCGAGAGCCAAGAAAAGAAGCCTGAAGACTTTCCACCAGGACATGGTGCGCGGAACAGCGTTTCACCATGATGATGTAAATTAATCCAAATTCGATCTTTGCCATCCAGCCAATCATAAACCCACGCATCCTGTGGTAGGCATGCAAGTTTCAAGTACGATTACTTGAAGCGTTCCTTACGCGTGCGGATGACTTCTGCATGATCGAAGCGTGGCACATGAACGTCGACGACAAGGTTATTATCTAGACCAATATACGTTTTCGTCGCACGCCAGCCTTGGCGAGGCGGGTTTTCATCAACGTAGTTCTGGACGGCAACAGCTGCAACTTCCAGCGCATCTTCTTGTGACATCTCTTCAGTGAACTGGGTCAGGGCTAAAAGTCCTGCACCCGGTATCATGAGTGTAATAAGAAGGCTCATTGTGAACCATTTTTTTGAGGCAATTAAATCTTTGTATAACATGATAGATTCCCTTTCCCTTCGTTAGCGCCGCTGCCTCTTGGGTGTTAGTCCCCGTTGGAGGTCGGTTGCTTTGCGTCTCGTCGTCACCGACGGTTTGCCTGTTCGTGAGATAAGGGGATATCCCGATCTTTGATGATACTATATATAGCTCAGGTATAAATAAGTCGCTGTGCAAATTATCACAAGAAGCCGGAAAAGTTAATTTTGTAATGCGTTGAAAATAATAGATAATTTTAAGTTAATTAGAAAAACATGAAGTTTATATGGTTAAATAAGTATTACCTTGGCCCTATCTAGACCTAGACTATCACTTTTGCGATTCGCGCCACGACTTCCTCTGCATCATTTACATCATGATAAAGGTATGGGCTGAGGCGCAATGCGCCGCCACGGGCATTAATATAGACGTTTTTAGCTTGTAAGCGGTCGAGGATATCATCTGAAAACCCACCATCTTTACGTACGCCAATAATATGCGGGCAACGGAATTTCGTATCAGCCACATTTAGGCCAAGTGATTGCACGCCGGTTGCAATCGCATCTGTGATGGGGGCGAGGTAGGCCCCGATCCTGTCTGCGCCCCAGGCGTCAATCTGGATCAAGGACTGCTGGATTATCGGCAGAGTGATAAGATTAAGTGTCTGTCCAACGTCGAACCGTCTGGCACCTTTGGTGTATTCCATGCCGTAACCGGAACCGCCGGTAATGCTTGCGACACCACCATGATTAAACAAATGGTCTTCTAGAGGGCGGCCTTCTTGATGTTTTGGGGCGGCATAAAAGAATGACAGACCATAAGGGCCCAACAGCCATTTGTAGGCGGCGCAGATGACATAATCAGCTTGGATGGCATTCACATCAAACTTGGCGACGCCTATCCACTGCGTTGCATCAATCACAAAGGTTGCGTCGACAGCCTTGAGGGCAGCACCGATAGGTTCCAGGTCAACGATGCTGCCATCTGTCCAATGACAAGGTGGCAAAGCGGCCATAGAGGTTCGCTCATCGATTTGATCCAGGATAGCGCGGGTCCAATTGCCATCTTTGGGGCGGGGCACCATGACGGCTTCAGCGCCAGTTTCTTTTGCGAGGTGGAGCCAGGCATACACGTTCGATGGAAATTGTCCTTCGATCATCAAAATACGTGAGCCAGCGGCCGGTTTTATATTTTTTGCGGCTGTACTAATGCCATAAGCTGCAGAAGGATGAATGGCGATATCATCGCTTGTCGCCCCAATCAAACCGGCAAAGCGGCTTCGAATATCTTCGGCACCTGCGTAAGATGCAGCGTCGTTGATCTTGTAAGGTTGCCCCTTGGCACCAACGCCAATGCGGCCTGCCTCCATACTTGATTTCAACAGTGTTGATTTAGATGCCGTCATCATTGTGATAACATCGGCTTCGACTTCAAAGTGATCGCGCTGACATGTCAGTGGCTGATTTTGATTTTCCATCTTTCCATCATGCAAGTTATTGTAATCCTGTCTAGTTCACAGCTACAATGAAGATTGTAATCATGACAAAATTAAACTGCCCCCCCCAAAGAAACGAATGACGCTGGAAACCTGCGGCGAATTGGCGTTGAGATCGAGTTTGGTGGATTGAACGTTGATAAGGCTGCTGAGCTTGTGCAGGCAGTCTTCGGCGGTGAAGTGGTTGTCAAAGGCGCGCATTTGCGTGCCGTTATGAATACAGAAATTGGTGATTTTGGTGTCGAGCTCGACGCTCAATCAGTGCATCCCACGGATGATGCGAGTGATGTGGAGCGAGACGTCCGGCGAATTATGGGCGATGTCTCAAGTGCGTTTGTACTGACCGAGATTGTTGGCCCTCCAGCGGGTCATCACTCGCTCACAGATTTTGATGAATTGACTGATAAATTGCGAGAGGCGAGGGCTAAAGGCACGTCTGATGGTTTGAGCTATGCATTTGGTATGCAGTTGAATTCAGAAGTGCCATCTCTGGCAGCTGAGGATATTCTGCGAATTATGCAAGCTTATGTCCTGCTATCTCCATTGTTACGACGTCGTATTGGCGTTGATCTTTTGCGGCAGGCATTGCCGTATGTTGATCCTTATCCAATGGCGTATAGGCAGAAAATACTGGTGTCCGATTATGCACCGAACATCGATGCGCTGATCGATGACTATATTGAAAGCAATCCAACCCGAAATCGCGATCTCGATATGTTGCCACTGTTTGTGTTTCTGGATGAAGATCGTGTCCGCGCAAAGCTTGATGACCCGCTCATTAAGTCGCGACGGACTTATCATTACCGCTTACCTAATTCGGATTTTCATAAACCGAATTGGGGTGTCGTTCTCGAATGGAACCGTTGGGTGATGATTGAGCGCTTGGCCAATAATCAAAATCGATTACGTCGATTGGCTGATGATTATCTTGAGCAAAGCTCTATTGATTTTATTGATCGTGCATCGCGTAAAATGCAGGAATGGTTTGACGAGATATTCGACTAATCTGCTTGAGCTTTAGCGGCCTGACTTTTGATCTTGTGTTCGCGTATCGTGATATAGGCTGTGCTTGAGAAAATCAGCGCACCACCAAGCCACACAAAAATATCTGGGACCTCAGCAAAAAAGAGGTAGCCGGTAATGGACACCCAGATCAGCCGAACAAAATCGAATGGCATGACGACGTGTGTTTCCGCATGTCGCAAGGCTTGTGCGACAGCCATTTGACCACACCCACCCAAAAAACCCAGAAATGCCAGCCAGGCGAAATCTGTCAGACTTGGCCAGGACCAAACGAAAAGGGCAGGGATTAAAGCTAATGGCGCCATCACCAAAGACATATAGGTGGTGATCGTAACGGAAGATTCGGTGCGGCTGAGCGTTTTGATAATGATCACGCAGGCACCCCAGAATATCGTCGCAACCAATACCAAGATGTAACCGGTGCTGATTTCTGCGAATCCAGGCCGCAATACGATCAATGTTCCAATGAAACCGGCCATAATCGCGGCGACACGCCGCCAGCCAAGCTTCTCTTTGAGGATAACCACAGCCAATAGTGTTGCAAATAATGGCGCTGTGAAGGAAAGCGCCGTGACGTCAGCGATGGGAGCCAGACTAAGAGCTGTGAAAAAGCATACCATTGCGCCAAAATTCAACACGCCTCTAAGTGTAAGAAGCCCAAGCTTGGTCGTTTTTAATGGTGCCAGGCCATCTCGAACAAAGAATGGAATGACAACGATCAGGGCGAAAAATAGCCGGAAGAACACGACCACAAACGGATGTACGGTTTCAGAAACATGATGGATTGTCGTGTGCATGAGGGCCAAACACACGGTTGACCCCAACATCCACATGATCCCACGCAGGTTATCCGTTGTGGGCTTTGTGGATGCCGCGACGTCGTGTACGCCGGGCGATGGGTCTGGCATGTGGGGTCCTCCTGGAAGTGAACGCGAGCATAAACCACACCAATGACGATGCAACCTGTGCTATCAATAGATTTCTGGTGGTAAAATGATAGTTTGGCCGTTGACAGCCCCGGACCAGGACCGTATGTTCCGCCCGCTTACGTCTCTTGGGATGTCTGAGGGACAGCACAGTATTTATATCCGAGGATCGAGTTATGAAAGTTAGAAACTCGTTGAAGTCGGCCAAACTGCGTGAAAAAGGCTGCCGAATTGTGCGCCGCCGCGGTCGGGTCTACGTCATCAACAAACGCAATCCACGTTTTAAAGCTCGTCAGGGCTGATTCTTTCTGAATAACGATTATTCGGCCGCGCCCGTGCTGACACGGGTGCGGTTTTCGTTTTTCTGCCTTTTGGCACTTTCCCATTGATGAATTGATATCGCAACAATTAATCCTGCAACGTGAATTGCCGGAATGTTGGCGCTCGACTACGGTTTATCTGGTATATAAAAGGCATTCGGGGTAAATCATGGTAACTGCATCATCAGATCAGGTTTCTCCTTGGCGGACACCAATGGTGGTTCTGCTTGCGGGTGCGCTTGTGGTTCTTGTCGTATTTGGCCTTCGTGCCAGCTTTGCCTTGTTCTTAAAGCCGATGAGCCTTGATTTAGGATGGGGCCGCGAGGTCTTTGCCTTAGCCATGGCGACGCAGAATCTGATGTGGGGTGTTGCCCAGCCATTCGCGAGTGCGATCGCTGAAAAGTGGGGCGCTGGTCGCGTTATTGCAGGTGGCGGCATTCTTTATGGCATCGGTATCTATACGATGGCTCATGCGACAGACCCACTGACCCTTAATCTAACCGGTGGCGTGCTTATCGGTATGGCTCAGGCGGGTGGGGGCCTGGCTGTTGTGCTTGGTGCTGTTGGGCGCGTGTTGCCAGCAGAACGTCGGACATTCGGTCTCGGTCTTGTGACAGCCGCTGGTGCTGCGGGCCAATTCACGATTTTACCGTTTGGTCAGGCGTTGATGACAGCGGGCATCGAATGGTTACCTGCCCTTTTGATCCTGGCGACGGGGTCGATCATTATCGTACTTTGCGGGTTTCCGCTGGCTGGCCGTCCTGATATTCGAGGTGCTGCCAAAACAGTTGTGGAAAATGATCCAGGCTTATCTGGCGCATTGCGCGAAGCCTCCAAACATCGTGGGTATTGGTTGCTGACGCTCGGCTTCTTTGTCTGCGGGTTCCATGTGGCCTTTGTTGGTGTTCACTTGCCAGCACACCTGACGGACCTCGGTATGTCAGAGGAATGGGGCGCATGGTCGTTGGCCCTTATCGGTATATTTAATGTAATTGGCAGCTTTACGGCTGGATTTCTTGGCGATCGGTTTCGCAAAAAGAACCTGCTAACAATTTTGTATTTCACACGATCGGTCGTGATCTTGATTTTCATTATGGTGCCGGTGTCTCCGGTATCCGTGATATTATTCTCTGCGTCTCTCGGCTTGCTATGGTTGTCGACGGTGCCACTGACGTCAGGATTGGTCGCGCAAATGTTTGGACCGCGTTACATGGGAACGTTGTTCGGCATTGTCTTCCTAAATCATCAAATTGGCAGCTTCCTGGGCGTATGGCTCGGCGGTTACTTCTTTGATACCACAGGTTCGTATATGCCGGTCTGGTGGGCGGGGGTTGCTCTGGGTGTGATTGCGGCATTGGTGCATTTTCCGATTAAAGATAAAGAGCCTGCTGTAGCAGCAAAAACGGCTTAATCGGACGGGTGACGTTGCGCTTTTTCCATGCCACAATGTTTTAAATGAATTTGAGCTAAAAGAAGTCCTGACATGCAGATGCCAAAAACTGACGAAAGTGTAATTGCGCGACGTGAAGAACTCGCAGCTGGGCTTCGTGAGATTGTGCCAGGCGAAGGCGTGATTGACGGCGAAGAAGAGCTACGTGCCTTCGATTGCGATGGCTTGATGGCTTACAAACAATTGCCGTTGATCGTTGTGTTGCCAGAAACAACTAAGCAGGTCTCGGACATCTTGAAATATTGCCATGCCAATAACGTTAAGATTGTGCCCCGAGGGGCGGGTACCGGTCTTTCAGGCGGTGCATTGCCGCTCGCTGATGCGATTACGTTGGGCTTGGGAAAATTCAAAAAGATCCTCGATATTGATTTTGAAAACCGCTGTGTTGTGACGCAGCCGGGGGTTACAAATTTAGGTATCACGACAGCCGTTGAACACGCCGGATTCTATTATGCGCCCGATCCTTCATCGCAGATTGCATGCTCGATTGGCGGCAACGTTGCTGAGAATTCAGGTGGCGTGCATTGCCTTAAGTATGGTCTGACCACGAACAACGTTTTGGGCGTTGAGATGGTCATGATGAATGGCGAGATTATCCGCCTTGGCGGTAAGCATCTTGATTCAGGTGGCTTGGATTTGCTTGGCGTTATCACTGGGTCTGAGGGTCTTTTGGGTGTGATTACCGAGGTTACGGTTCGCATTTTGAAAAAACCTGAGACAGCACGTGCGTTGCTGATCGGTTTCCCGACGATGATTGACGCCGGGAACTGTGTTGCTGATGTTATTGCAGCTGGCATTATTCCGGGCGGGATGGAGCTTATGGATAAGCAAATCATCCATGCGGCGGAAGACTTTGTTCATGCGGGATACCCGCTCGACGTTGAAGGCCTGATGGTCGTTGAGCTTGATGGCCCCGATGCTGAGGTGAATTATCTGGTTGAACGCGTCGAAGAGATCGCAAATACCGCTAACGCAAGTTATATTCGCATTAGCGAGAACGAAGACGAGCGTGCGCGCTTTTGGTCTGGACGTAAGAATGCTTTTCCGGCGGTTGGACGCATTTCACCGGACTACATTTGTGTCGACGGTACGATCCCTCGCAAAAAATTGGCAGAAGTCCTGCGTCGGATGGAAGGGATTTCTGAGAAACATGATTTGCGGGTCGCGAACGTGTTTCATGCCGGTGACGGTAATCTGCATCCATTGATTTTGTTTGATGCAAACATCGAAGGTGAGCTTGAACGCGCGGAACTGGTCTGCGCCGATATCCTGACTTTATGCGTAGAAGTCGGGGGTGTGCTTAGTGGTGAACACGGGATTGGTGTGGAGAAACGCGATCTTATGGGCACGATGTTTACCGAAGATGATTTGAAGCAACAACAGCGCCTTAAGTGTGCATTTGATCCGGGGCATCTTCTCAATCCAGGTAAGGTTTACCCTGAACTGCATCGGTGTGCCGAACTTGGCAAAATGCACGTGCATCATGGCAAGCTCCCGTTCCCTGATATCCCAAGGCTCTAAGACGATGGCTGATACGTTAAAACCCGAAAATGATGTGCAACTTTTGGATGCCATCAAGTGGGCTATTTCTGAAAAAACACCGCTTGAAGTGGTCGCCGGGGGCTCCAAGCGCACTTATGGTCGACCGACCCAGACGGCCGCGACGCTGGATGTTTCTGGTCTGGCAAAAATCAAAATCTATGAGCCGGCTGAGCTATATATGACGGCCCAAGCAGGTGCTCGGATGAGTGAAATTGACGCGGCACTTCTGGATGCAGGTCAGCAATTATCTTTCGAGCCGCCTGATCTGGGCCCGTTGCTTGGTGGATCAGAAAATGTAGCGACTTTGGGCGGTATTGTGGCGACGAACCTGGCAGGGCCACGGCGAATTAAAGATGGGGCTGCGCGCGATCACGTGCTTGGCTTTAATGCTGTTTCTGGCCGTGGTGAAATTTTCAAGTCTGGCGGCACGGTTGTAAAGAACGTCTCTGGATTTGATATGTCGAAATTGATGGCAGGGTCTTTCGGAACTTTGGGGGTGATGTCGACAATCACGGTTAAAGTCCTGCCAATGCCTGAAAAGGTCAGAACGTTGCTGATCCGTTGGGGGGCTGATGCACCTGATGATCACGTTGCAATGACAGCAATGTCTCAGGCTTTGGGTAGCGCGCATGATGTTTCTGCTGCGGCACATTTGCCTGCGGCTATCACCGGGCGCTCAGGCGTTGATTATGTAAAGTCGAGCAGCGGCGGCGTCACAGCACTGCGCCTTGAAGGCCCGGAACCATCCGTAAAACATCGCACGCAAGTGCTTAAAGACGAGATTAAAGGTTTCGCTGAGATCGAAGAACTTCATACTAAAAACTCTGCGACACTTTGGCGAGAAATTCGAGATGTTCAGCCTTTTGTTAATTGCGATAATCTGCCTTATGTTTGGCGAATTTCAGTGCCGCCGACCAGTGGATCACACGTGGCAGCGTCTATCCTACAATACCTTGGTGGTGAGGTTTTTTACGATTGGGGCGGTGGGTTAATCTGGCTTGCTTTAACCGCTGTGCCAGGCGCGGGCGCTGAAACTATTCGTGCCGCATTAATGGAAATGGGCGGGCATGCAACATTAGTGCGTGCGCCGTCAGATATCCGCGGCAGCGTGGCTGTCTTCCAGCCCTTGTCTGGACCAGAAGCGATGGTAACGGCCAAGATCAAAGAAGGTTTTGATCCTGACGGTATTTTGAACCCTGGCCGTATGTACGCCGGTATTTAGAGGACTTCATGCAAACCAATTTTTCCATTGCGCAGCTCGCAGACCCGAACGTCAGTGCGGTCAATGATATCCTCAGAAAGTGCGTTCACTGTGGGTTCTGTACGGCGACGTGTCCGACCTATGTTCTTAAGGGTGACGAACTCGATAGTCCGCGTGGACGTATTTATTTGATGAAGCAGGCGTTCGAAGATGGAACCGGGGCCACTGCAAAGTTAGCAAAACACCTGGACCGTTGCTTGTCTTGTTTATCATGTATGACGACATGCCCCGCCAGCGTCGACTACATGCACTTGGTCGATATGGGACGCACCCACGTTGCAGATACTTATGACCGACCTTGGCATGACAAAGGTTTGCGTTGGGTCTTGGCCAAAGTCCTGCCGTATCCTTCGGTTTTTCGATTGGCCCTGATTGGTGCCTGGATGGGAAAGCCGTTTCGGAAGCTTATGCCATCACGGCTCCGGGCGATGATTGATTTGGCGCCGAGCTCAATCGCGGGTCCCAGTGATGTGGATCGGCCACAAGTGGTCAAGACGGATGCTGAACCTCGGATGCGCGTAGCGATGCTGAGTGGATGTGCGCAACAAGTTCTCAGGCCATCAATCAATGAAGCGACCGTGCGATTACTCAAGCGTCTTGGATGTGAAGTGATCATTGCGGATGGCGCTGGGTGCTGCGGCGCCCTTGTGCATCACATGGGACTTGAGCACGAAGGCCATGAAGCGGCGAAAAAGAATATTACAGCTTGGGAAAATGCTGAGACGAAATACGGTAAGATTGATGCCGTTGTGATCAATGCGTCTGGATGTGGCACCACGGTTAAAGATTATGGATGGATGCTCAGGAACGATGATGCGTGGGCAGAACGTGCGGCAAATGTCTCAAATAAAACCAAGGACATCACCGAAGTGCTGACGACGCTCGGCCTTAGCGGTCTTACTGATACGCTGAGACCAAAGTTGGCATATCATTCGGCATGTTCAATGCAACACGGTCAAAAATTAAAAACTGAACCGGTTGAGTTATTGAAAGCGGCTGGATTTGATGTTTCACAACCGGCCGAGTCTCATCTTTGCTGTGGCTCTGCTGGCACATATAACATTATGCAACCTGAATGGGCGTCAGAACTTCGTGATCGTAAGGTCAAAAATATTCGTGACCTTGGGGTTAATGTTGTTGCAACAGGCAATATTGGCTGCCTCACTCAGATTGCTAATGGCATGGGCGGTGATGATGCACCGGTTGTTTTACATACTGTTGAATTGCTCGACTGGGTATGCGGTGGTCCCAAGCCGAAAGAGCTTGATCGTTACTAAATCGAATATGTCAGATTGCCTTCAGGCCGAACCTTTGCAATCTATAGTATTAGACGTTCACTGAGATTCTGATTTCTGTTAATGCACGGATAACTAATGATAAATTGCATCATCATTAGTTTGGATTTGTGTGACAGAATTCTGGGGAGTACTCGTTTGGCATTAACATCGAGACATGATGGCACATTGTGCGGCAGCCGCCTGCAAGTCGTTGTTCGTGCGAGGTTGACACGCGATGCCGCGATATTGTCTTTGATCGTCTGTGCGTTGCTGATAAGCGGCTCAATATATGGCTGGGTGATCATATCTGATCAACAGCGCGAACAATTAATTTCTAATACGCATGAACATGTTGATCACATATCATCTCGCCTGGAAGCTCATATTTCCTCACGATTGATCTTAGGCGAGCGTATTCATCAAGAATGGCTCAAAAGCACAAGTACAGATAGTGCTAGTTTTAAGGCGATTGTGGCACCAAAGCTCTATCGTTTTCCGGATATCCAAGCGATTAATTGGATTGGCCTTGATGGGACGATCAAATGGTTTAACTCTTTTCAGGGCAATGAGGCGGCGCTTGGTGTTAACGTCAAATCAAAGGAAGCGAATAAAAAGGATTTCTATACTGCAGCAGCGTCGGGAACGTTAACAGTTTCACCTCCGTTTGATCTTGTTCAAGGGGGGAAGGGGTTCGTTGCCTATGTGCCTTTTGCTGCTGAAGGCCGGGAGCCTGGCGCCATCGAAATGGTATTCCGTACCGATCCACTTATAAATTATGCGCTGCCGTATGATCCGGAGCATAGTGTTTCCCTAAAAATATTAGATGGCGATATCACTGTATTTGAGCGTCATGAAGCACCTGCTGATGTGTCATTTCTAGAGATACAGACGATTGAAATCGCGGCGCGGGACTGGGTTGTTAAAGGCGCACCAACGGTTAAAGGTTATGCAGAATCATTATCCCCAAGTGATGAAATATTTTTGGGTGTGGGGTTGTTGATTGCCATCGTTTTGCCTCTCTTGTTGAGATTGCTGATGATGCGCCACATTGCTTTACACGATAGTGAACGGCGGCTCTCTGATTTTGCCGATGTCAGTTCTGATTGGTTCTGGGAAACTGATAACCAATTGAGGTTCTCTTATTTCTCGCGGCGTTTTGAAGATGTTACGTCCGTAGCACCTGAAGTTTTAATGGGAAAGACACGTCGCGAGGTCGGGGCGCCTGGTGCTGATCCGGAAGCCTACAATGCCATGTTGGCGAATATGGATAGCCATTTACCGTTCCAAAACTTTGAACATCACCGTGAGAAATCCAATGGTGAAATTGTTTATTTATCAATTAGTGGCGTTCCGGTATTTGAAGATGATGGTACGTTTATTGGATACCGAGGTATTGGTCGGGATATCACGGAACAATTCATCAATCAGCAAGCACTCAATGAAGCACTAGCCGCGTCAGAACGTGCGAACCGGGCCAAAACTGAATTCCTGGCAACGATGAGCCATGAATTTCGGACGCCGTTGAATGCTATACTTGGCTTTAGTGAAATGCTGAGAGCCCAATACTTCGGCCCCATTGGCGCGAAAAATTATGAGGAGTATGCATCTGATATTCATACCAGCGGTAAGCATTTGCTTGGACTGGTGAATGATATTCTTGATATCTCAGCAATCGAAGCCAGCAAACGGGCGATGTTGAAAGAAGAGATGTCTGTTTTAGACATGACGAATAGAGCGGTGAAGAGTGTTCAGCAAAAAGCCTGGACTGCAGGATTGCGGATTACGATTGATATTCCCAATGATTTGCCTCGCCTGGTCGCGGATCAAAGATCTGTGCTGCAAATTCTGATGAATATTCTCTCCAACGCTGTGAAATTCTCAAAACCTGACGGGAAAATCTCTATTTCAGCGTCGTCATCAAATGAGGCCATTAGCATTGTGATTGCGGATACTGGGTTAGGCATTGATGCAGAAACGCTGCCTTCCGTGACAGAGCCTTTTGCCCAGTCACAATCTAATCGACATCTGGCGTAAGTCGGAACCGGGTTGGGTTTGTCAATCGTTAAATCGCTCATGGATGCCCATGGCGGATCGCTTCAAATTGAAAGTACCATTGATATCGGTACGACAGTGACACTTGTGTTTATTAGGTAACGTATATGTGACGGTGTTGGGACCTACATATACTTGTCATGCTTGCCCTTGAGCTCATATCATTATTGCTATGATAAAACATATTCTGTTGATCGTGTTTTGTGTTGGGTTCTGGACTGCGCCGGTCTATGCGGATCAAACGAGCGGCCGTCTCGATGGGCTGTTTAATCGCCTTCAGCGTGCTGATAACCATGCGCAAGCTTCAAACATTGAGCATCAGATTTGGACAATATGGGGATTACCTCAGGACCGAAAGGCAAGCGTACCATTCGCGCAAGGTGTCATCGCCATGAAGCATGGTGACCTTGAAACGGCTCGATCCTATTTTGATGACGTTGTGCGCATTGCGCCTCGGTTTGCTGAAGGATGGAATAAACGAGCCACGGTTGCATACGCTTTGGGCGATCTTGATGCATCGGTCCTAGATATTCAAAAGACAATCGCGCTAGAGCCCAGGCACTTCGGTGCGATGGCAGGATTGGCACTTATACAAATGGCTTATGGGCTTCACGAGTCTGCATTAGATATCTTGAATAAGATCAAAGAAATACATCCGCACATGCCGGGTATTGATGATTGGATGCAGAATACGAGAGAACAGATAGCCAATAAAAGAACCTGAATTAAAAAATCTATTCCGGTGTATTTGATTGAGATCCATCACGAGATTTCTCACTTTTGACCAGATCGTCGCGGAGGGAAGAAAGTAATCTTAATGCGCCAGCGAACGTAAAGGCTGCGACCCCAAGTAAAGCCGTTACAATAAGAATGGCTGTATTCAGGGGTTCCGCATCCGGAAAAAGTAGCGGATGGGCAAAATATAAGCCGACGAATGCCAAGGGCCAAATGATTGCGAATATCAAGTAAAGCATTTGCACTCAATGCATGAGACAGGGGCTTTGCGGAATCCTTAAACAGACCCTAGATTGAACAAAACGGGAGCATATATATGCCTGAGGCTGTCAAAAGCGCCTTTGATGATGAATTGCTGGATGTTCTTTGCCAGATTGTGGGAGACCGTGTAACCACGGCTGCGGCGATCCGTGAGCAACATGGTAAGGATGAGAGCTTTCATGCGTGCGCACCGCCAGATGCCGTTGTTTTCGCTCAAACGACGGATGAAGTTTCGCGTATTGTGATGGCTTGTGCAGCACGGGACGTGCCGGTTATTCCATTTGGTACGGGCACGTCATTGGAAGGCCACGTGGCGGCTCTTCACGGTGGTGTTTCTATTGATGTATCTCAGATGAATGAAATTCTTGCTGTGAATGCCGAAGACTTGACGTGTCAGGTACAACCCGGCGTGCGCCGCAAACAATTGAATGAGCATCTTCGCGATACCGGTTTGTTTTTTCCTATTGATCCTGGTGCAGATGCTTCGCTTGGCGGTATGACCGCGACCCGGGCATCTGGTACCAATGCAGTACGCTATGGGACGATGCGCGAGAATGTTATGTCGCTCGAAGTTGTGATGGCGGATGGCCGTATCATTCGCACGGCACGCCGTTCAAAAAAATCATCTGCAGGGTACGATCTATCGCGTTTGTTCGTGGGTTCAGAAGGCACATTGGGTGTCATTACTGAGGTGACACTTAAGCTGTTTGGTATTCCCGAAGCAATCTCAGCGGCAGTTTGTTCCTTTGGGGATATGGAAAGCGCTGTGAATACCGTTATCCTGACCATTCAGTCGGGTATACCTATCGCGCGTATTGAGCTGCTTGATGCTGTGCAAATGGACGCCTGTAATAAGTACTCTGATTTGAATTACCCGGTTGCACCGACATTGTTTTTTGAATTTCACGGCACAGAAAACAGCGTTGCCGAGCAAGTTAAGCAAGTGCAAAACATTGCGGGAGAATTAGGTGGGACCGATTTTTCCTGGGCGCGTAAGGCTGAAGATCGCTCGAAGTTATGGCAAGCGCGTCACGATGCATATTATGCGGCTCTGGCGTTGCGACCGGGCTGCAAAGGGATTGCGACAGATGTGTGTGTACCTATTTCAAGGCTCGCAGAATGTATTCTGGAAACTCAGGTTGATATTCGAGATAGTGGCTTAATCGCGCCAATCGTTGGCCATGTTGGGGATGGTAATTTCCATTTGGTGTTATGCGTTGATCCTGATGATGCGGATGAAATGGTGCGCGCCGAAGACCTCAACGAACGTATGGTGATGCGGGCCCTTGCGATGGATGGCACGTGTACGGGCGAGCATGGTGTTGGTTACGGTAAGATTGGCTTTCTAGAAGCAGAACATGGCGAGGCACTTTCGGTCATGCGCGATCTGAAGCATGCGCTTGATCCAAAGAATATTATGAACCCTGGTAAGATTTTAAAAGTATAGGTATGTTGTGACGATAGATCCTGAAAACCTCCTCCGCGCGTTGGCCGGTGCTGCAATTAATGCTGCAGACCCGAACGTTCGTGTGCCTGCAGTTCTCCCCACAGCACCCGAGCGTGCGATTGTGATTGGAGCTGGTAAAGCTTCTGCTGCAATGGCAAAGGCCGTTGAAACGGCATGGCCGGATACGTACCTTAGTGGTGTCGTTGTGACGCGATATGGTTATGAAGTGCCATGCGATAGAATAGAGATTGTCGGGGCTGACCATCCTGTGCCTGATGCTGCTGGATTGAACGCGGCATCCCGCATCTTAGAGTACGCATCTGCTGCGACCAATGGTGACCTTGTGATCGCTTTGATTTCTGGCGGTGGATCAGTGCTGCTCACTGCGCCAGCGGATGGGATCACATTCGAAGAAAAGCAAAGCGTTAACCGCGCCTTATTACGGTCCGGTGCTGATATTGGAGAGATGAATATGCTCCGTAAGCACCTTTCCAAAATTAAAGGTGGGCGCTTGGCGGCTGCAGCATATCCTGCAAAATTGTTAACGGTCATGATTTCGGATGTACCTGGTGATGATCCGGCCGTAATCGCATCTGGCCCAACGGTGCCGGATCCATCAACATTTGCCGATGCCCGGGCTGTTGTTGAAAAATATAAATTGGAAATCCCTGACAGTGTGGCGAAACACCTGTCTGCTGGTGAGCATGAGACACCAAAGCCAAGTGATAAAGTTTTTGCCACTGGTGAGCTTGTATTTGCAGCAAAGCCCGACAAAAGCATCGCCGCAGCCGCTGACGTGGCCCGCAAGGCAGGTCTGACGGTTATTGATCTGGGAGATCTGATCGAAGGCGAAGCGCGCGATGTTGGTCGTGAGCATGCGGACATGGCGCTTGCTTGCAAGGCTGGGAATGGCGCGGGACAAGCCCCCTGTGTTATCTTGTCGGGTGGTGAGACCACGGTGACAATGCGTGGCAATGGCCGCGGTGGGCGGAATACTGAATATTTGTTAGGCGTTGCAGAACGGTTGGCTGGGGCAGAGGGTATATATGCGGTTGCATGCGATACGGACGGTGTCGATGGCAGCGAAGATAACGCGGGCGCATTTATCAACTCAACCACATGCGCGCGCGCTGAAGCGTCGGGACTGTCCGTAGCAGTAGCATTGGATGGCAACAATGCCTATTCACTTTTTGAGAATATTGGCGACTTGTATGTCACCGGCCCAACCTTCACAAATGTGAACGATTTCAGGGCGATACTTGTTGTTTAGCGGGCAATGACACAACGTGTCGAAAAATAGGCTAAGGAAATATCTGTGAAAAAGGTTCTATATATTATTGGCGGACTGATGGGTTTGTTGGTTGTTGCCTTACTTGTTATTCCAAGTTTCATTAATTGGAATACCTATAAGCCTGAGATCGCAGATCAAGTCCGTGCATTAACAGGGCGCGAGCTGATCATCGGTGGCGATATCGACCTGAAGATATTCCCATCGCCGCGCCTAGTTGCTGAGAATGTTTCCCTGAGTAGTATCGAAGGCGCACAATCTCCTGATTTAGTTTCGTTGCGTTCGGTTGAGGTTCGCATTGCATTAGCACCTTTGTTGGGTGGAAATATTGGGATCGAAACGGTGCAACTGATAGAGCCTCAAGTGTTTCTTGAGGTGCTCGCAGATGGCCGTGCGACATGGACATTGTTGCCCCCGAAAGAACCTAAACTTGAGGTCGATCAACAAACGGATGCCAATGCGCCTGAAAGTACAACGAAGAAAGACAGTGGACCCGCAATAACGCTCGGTTATTTTGAGATCGTCAATGGATCGGTGACATATCAAGATGTAGGGGCAAAAACGACAGAGAAAATCGCTGATATTAATCTGACTGTCGCTGCAGCTTCACTCACCGCTGGACCATTTCGTGCAGATGGAAACCTTATCCTCCGAGGATTGCGGCTTGGTGTGAATGCAAATATCGGCGAGATTGTTGGGGGCAGGACTTTCCCCATCGACTTATCCATCATGGTTGGTGGCGACAGCGCAAAAGTCTCACTGGCCGGGACGGTTATAGGCCTTGATCATGATCCCCGCTTCAGAGGTGAATTGAATGTTGCGAGCGCAAATATTGGCGATGTTGTCAGTGCTCTTGCTGATGGCGCTGACCTTCCAGCGCCCTTAAGCCAATCGTTCACACTTGCTGGAAATATGGACGCATCGGCAAAAGCACTAAGCATTGATGATTTGAAGATCAATTTTGGTGGGGCCGACGGGAAAGGCCAGGTTTCAGGTTTGTTTAATGGGACGCCAAAACTCACTGCAAATTTGACGATTGATAAAATCGATGCGGACCCATGGCTTATTGCCAGCAAGTCGGGCTCATCAAGTGAAGCTGTAACAACGGATGCAGCACCAAAAGCGAAAATATCAGTTGAAGCAGCGGCATCCCCACCCGCAGCACCATTTACCTTACCGTCCGGGATTACGGCATCCGTCGCGATAAAAATCGGCGAAATTAAGATGCGAGGCGACAAGGTGAGCAACGCTGTTTTGAATGCGGAGCTGAGCGATGGCATATTGAACCTTGGACAGTTTTCGTTGTTGGCCCCCGGAGGGTCTGACCTTACCGTCTTTGGAGTCTTAACATCGAAGGCGGGCAAACTAAATTTTGATGGTCAATTGAGCGCTAAATCTCAACAGCCTAGAAAATTGATGGAATGGTTGGATGTTGATGTAGCCGCCTTAAAGCCCGGCAAGCCCGGTGCCCTATCATTAGATATTGCAGCCTCGGCATCACCGGACAGGGTATCTGTCACTAAGCTTGGTATAGCGTTTGATAAGACTGTTATCAACGGCGCTGCAACAATTGCGTTACGTGATCGCCTTGGTGTGGGCGCATCCGTTAACATCAATCAACTTGATTTAGATGCTTATCTTTCAAATGAAAAGCCCGTCAAGGCAGCGCCTAAGCCCGAAACAGATGTATCGACTGCATCACCTGAGGCTAAGAAGAACACCCCAGTGGGTGGGATATTTGATGCGTTAAAGCCGTTAACGACCTTTGATGCCAATATTCTGGCAAACGTTGGGTCTCTGAAATCATCTGGTATGACGCTTCGTGATATTGCTGCAGATTTGAGTCTTGTTCAGGGTGATCTGACAATTCGAAAATTTAGCATTGGAGATATGCTTTCGGCATCAACATCTATTACGGGCTCAATTCTGGATTTGGGAGGCAGCCCAAAAGCGAAAAAACTGTCACTTAGTACAGATATTCGTGATGCGAGTGTTGTGGCGGGGTTTGTTGGTGCCGCATTGCCGGTGCTGGCGAAATCTCTTGGCAAAGTCAGTTTAAAAACGCAAGTCGACGGCGCTTTGCTTACACCGCAGATCAAATCAGAAGTATCAGCAATGGCGGCAACGATGAATGCTGATGGCCAACTCAGGTTCCTTGATCCAGTTAATATGTTCGATCTGGGTGTTCGTATTCGTCATGACGATACAGCTTCTTTGTTACGGCGGTTGGGCAGTGGATATCAGCCTGCCGGTAAGATTGGCGGCTTGGACATCACCACATCTCTTAAAGGCGGCGTGAGTGCATTCTCATTTTCAAAGCTGGTTGCTGCCATCGGTGCGGCAAAACTTAATGGTGAGGGTACCGTTGCACTTGATGGTGCGCGACCAAAAATCGTTACGACGCTGAGTACAGGTGATGTTGTTGTCGATCCATTCTTGCCAGCTCAAAAATCAGCATCTTTATCACCAACAACATCGGCGCGTGTTATTCCGGCGAAATTCTGGGTGCCTGAAAATGGTCAACTTGATTTCAAACACCTGATCGCCAGTATTTCCAAGCGCTGGTCCCCGGAACCAGTAGACCTGACGGCGTTAAGGTCTGTTGATGCCGATGTCACATTGACCTCGTCGCGTGTTTCTTATCACGAATATAATCTGGAAGGCGCAAAGTTACTGAGCACACTTAATAATGGTGTGTTGAATATGAGCGAATTTTCAGGCGTCGTATTCGGTGGCTCCGTGATGTCGAATGCGAGTGTCAACGCATCCGGCGATCAGCCGAAACTGGCTGGCCTCGTAACTGTTGGTAATATGGATATCGGCGCTGCATCTAAGGCCGCAGGTATTTCCGGTACGACGGGCACACTCACGACGCGGATCGATGTGCTGACGGCGGGGCGCAGTGTTGCCGATTGGGTCGGCTCTCTTAAAGGCGCAGGTGCCATCGAAATTAAAGGCATCAAAGGTCAATCATCTTTGGCAGATATGCCTGTTATTGGTTTGGCACTTGGCCCGTTGTTGCAGGTTTTTGAAGTCCTGAACAGTGGACTAGGCTCGCTGATTGGAGCAGGTGCAAAAACGGGGATCGGTGAGACCGATGTGACCAGTACGTTCACAATTGCGAGCGGCACGATCAATACGAAAGATACAAAGATCATCTCGAATATCTATAAAGGTGATATTGTGGGCGATATAAATCTGCCACTCTGGAGCATGAATGTTGGCGGCAATATATCTGTTGATCAGGGAATTCTCGGCACTGTTCTTGCCAACGTGGCACGCATCCCCAGCAAGATTCCGTTTCAGGTAACCGGTGATATAGATAAGCCGAACGTTAAAATTCAATCTTTCAGTGGTGCGAGCAGTGCTGGTGGAAGTGGTATAAAAGTTCCGGGGCTGGATAAACTTGAAAAGAAAATTCCAGGTGTTGGCGGGTTGTTGCAAGGTATCTTGGGCGGCGGTACTAAGTCGCAGCTAACAACGCCTGAACCGCAGCCACAAAGTGGTAACGAGCCTCCAGCGCAACAGCCGCAACCTCAGCAGCAACAGCAATTGAATCCAACAGATTTACTTCGGAAGTTGCTTCAGTAATTACCGGACTGCGTTAACACGAACACACGAAGCGCGCTGGATAGGTTGCCGGTGCGCTCGGTGTCGATGTCTCGAATGATTGCGCTGACACTTACCCCGCGGGATGTCGCAATCTCGCTCAGCCGTTGCCAGAATGCATCTTCCATGGACACACTTGTCTGGTGCCCTGCGATGCTGACAGATCGTTTGCGAATTTTTGTTGGGTCGTCGTTCATCCGGCTTTAGGCGGGAAGTTAACTTCAATTTTAAGGCCAAACGGTGCGTTGAAGAATATTTGCCGGTCACCAGTTCCAGGCACAGTACGCGCATCAAACTTAATTTCATGCGCATCAAGTCTTACGGTCAACGCATCTAAATCCTGGCCTCGAAAGGCGACATGATCCAACGGTCCAGTGCCACCTGTATCAGGTTTGCTCACGACAATATGGACGATGGCAGGACCATCTTTCTCACCATACATCCATGATCCAGCGCGCCCAAAATTAGGGCGATGACCATCGTGTAGGCCGATGACATCAGCAAAAAATGATACGGTTGCGTCCAGGTCTTCCGTAACGACATTGATATGATCGAGTTGCATGATGGTATTCTCCTTATATAGAAAACTTTACGCCACCCAGTGTTCGAAGCCAACAGACGAGCAAGGTTATAGTGTCTTCATGAATCCGCAAATGGCATCAATCGCGTCTGCTATATTTTGCTCTTCAGTGAAGCCAGATTTCTTGCGCGGCTTAAGGCCATGATCACCATCCGGCGACCAATGCATTTGAATATTTTTTGAAATCCCAAAGCCTGGCACTTCATCTTTCGTGCCAAATGGATCGCGCTCGCCTTGGCAGAATAATGCAGGTGTCTTCAGATCGATAAGATGTTCGGTTCTTAGTTTCTCTGGCTTGCTGGGAGGATGGAAAGGATATCCTAAACATACGACGCCTCGCACCTTGGCATCATCAGCAACCATACTGGCAATGCGCCCGCCCATCGATTTCCCACCAACCACCAACGTTTCTGGACTGAGGTCGGCGATAACGGCATTCCATGTATCCAGCAGGATTGGCAATCTGTCCGGTGGTTTCTTCTTTCCAGTTTCCCGGCGGTCCACCATGTATGGGAATTCAAAACGAACGACACGAAAGCCGCTCTGGGCCACGCCTGATGCTATCCAATTCATGAAATTTCTGTCCATGGGTGTGCCGGCACCATGGGCTAAAACAAGCGTCAGGGGCGTGCTATCTGCCCCATCAATAATATAATTTGGCGCGGTCATTTTGAAGTTGTGTCGGTCTTTTCAATGCGGAAGATAGATCCATCAATACCCGTTACAGTGACATGTACGCCTGCAGGCATATCGTCGCCACTGACTTGCCAGGTTGTATCATCTACGGTGATCTTGCCGATGCCATCAACGATGGGCTCACTGAGTGTAAATCGCCGTCCGACATACTGTTCGCCACGTCGGTTAAGTGTTGGATGCTCAGATTCCGTGGGGTGCCGTTTCACCCATAGGCGTCCACCGGCAACACTGACAATGGAAAGGCCCGCGAATAAAAGAAACTGATATTGCCACGCAAGGTCAGTGACGACGAGCAAGGTAAAACCCAATGCGGTGGCTGAGATGGCGAGCCACAGGAAAATGACACCAGGTACTAGTGTCTCAAGGATAACCATGAGGACAGCAAAAACCCACCAATACCAGAATGTTATACCTGCGAGAATGTCATCCATGATAAATCCGTTTCGCCTTCGCGCTTATTTGTCTTCCCAGGGGCCTTGCTTCTTTTGCTCGCCGCCAAATGCATTCTTGGCAATCTCGCCAATGCCGGCAAGTGAGCCCAGTAAGCTGGTTGCCTCATATGGAAGGATCAGTACTTTTTCGTTATCTGCGGTACCGATTTCTTGCAAGGCTTCGACATATTTCTGAGCGACAAAGTAATTCACGGCGTGGACATTGCCTTTGGAAATCGCGTCAGAGACCATTTGTGTCGCCTTGGCTTCAGCTTCGGCTTCGCGCTCACGTGCTTCGGCGTCTCGGAATGCAGCTTCGCGGCGGCCTTCAGCTTCCAGAATTTGTGATTGTTTTTGCCCTTCAGCTTTTAGGATTTCAGACTGTCGCTTGCCTTCAGCTTCCAAAATATTAGCGCGCTTTTCACGTTCAGCTTTCATCTGTCGTCCCATAGCGTCGACGAGGTCACGAGGTGGAGAAATATCCTTAATCTCAATCCGTGTGACTTTAACGCCCCAAGGGTTTGTCGCTTGATCGACAACCGTCAAAAGGCGGACGTTAATGGCGTCGCGCTGTGAAAGTAATTCATCCAGGTCCATCGAGCCCATGACTGTACGTATGTTGGTCATCGTCAGGTTCAGGATGGCGTGTTCAAGGTAGTTCACTTCGTAAGCCGCTTGGGCGGCATCGAGGACTTGATAGAAGACGACGCCATCGACCGTGACCATCGCATTATCGCGGGTAATGATTTCCTGTGACGGCACGTCCAGGACCTGCTCCATCATGTTCATCTCACGCCCGACGCGATCAATGACCGGAACAATGAGGTTTAAGCCGGGTGTGAGCGACTTGGTGAACTTACCAAATCGTTCAACTGTGTACTCGTAACCTTGCGGTACCGCTTTGACACCGAGAAAAATCAAAAGCACAGCCATGATCAGAACAACGATGGCGAAGATAGAAAATCCGCTGAGTAGGCTTAACATTTCAGGCATTGGTTTTGAGCCTCATAATTCCACTTGAATGCTCGTTCATTACAGGTTTGAAGCAGTAACGAGTCAAATCAATAAGATTTAATCTTATGTCACAAACGCCCGCCGCCGACGCGGATGTTGGCGCCAGCGATATAGCTCGCGTTGTCACTAAGTAAGAAGTAAATAGCCTCGGCGACTTCGATGGGCTCAGCGACGCGGCCCATTGGAATTTTAGACGCTTGTGCGGCAATGCGATCTGCGCCCGGCATATCCGTTTGTGTCATCCCCGGTGCGACAATATTGACGCGGACACCCTCGGCGGCGACTTCTTGGGCAAGACCGATTGAGAACGAGTTCAACGCCCCCTTTGACGTGGCATAGAGCACGCCAATGCCAGGGTTACCAATATTGGCAGACCCGCTTGAGACGTTGACGATAGCCCCGCCTTTGCCGCCATGCGCTATCGACATGCGTTTTACGGCTTCGCGGGCACAGATGATGCATCCAAGCACATTGATATCTAGAAGTTCGCAGACTTCATCGGAACGCAGATCGTCGACGCGTGTGCGTCGCCCGTTTGTCCCTGCATTATTTACAAGCCCGGTCAGGGTGCCGAGTTCCTTATCGACAGTTTCGAACATCCGCATGACATCGGCTTCAACAGATGTATCTGCCTGCACGGCAAGAGCGCGCCCGCCAGCAGCTTCGATCTCGCTGACGACTTTACTGGCAGCGTCTGCATTTGAAAGATAGTTCACACAGACGGCGTGGCCGTGGCTGGCTAAAAGTTTCGCAGTAGCAGCGCCAATGCCGCGTGATCCGCCGGTGACGATGGTAACCTTGCTCATGATAAATTCCTGTTCAAGTGGCGAATTCGGGTTCTTCGCGGGTTAGGATACGTTTGATACTGTCTAAATGCAGATAAGCACTTTCACGGTCGCCCACGCGCATTTGTTGGGCTGTCTTGGCAGCGATGTCCGGCGCGACCGGTTTTAGCGGACGGCCCGTAGTCATTGCCTTCATCTGGAGTTCGCAGGCACGCTCGAGATAATATAAATCATCCCAGGCTTCTGCGATCGTCGGGCCTGTCACCATGACACCATGGTTCTTTAAAAATGCGATGTCGTTGTCACCCATTGTATCGGCGATACGGTCGCCTTCATCGGTATCCAGAGCCAGTCCATTGTAGTTTTCATCAACAGCTGTGCGCCCATAAAACTTAAGCGCAGATTGCCCGGCCCATACCAGAGGATCACCTTCAACCATAGCCAGCGCTGTGGTATGCGGCATATGCGTGTGCAGGGCGATGCGCGCATTTGGGCGGCGAAGATGTAAGCGGGCATGAATATAAAAAGCGGTTGCTTCTGGCACGCCGTCACCTTCGACCACGTTGCCATTAAAGTCACAGATGATCAGCGATGATGCTGTGATTTCACTAAAGGCTAGACCGTAAGGGTTTACGAGGAACAGGTCATCGTGGCCCGGCAAAACACATGAGAAGTGATTGCAGATACCTTCATGATACCCAAGCCGTGCGGCCATCCGAAAGCAGGCTGCAAGATCAACGCGGGCGGCACGGATTGCCTCATCGTCGAGGCGGCTGTTTGAAAGGTCGACAGCGATATCGCCGTCTGGTGTGAGTTCGTGTGCGATGGGAGCCTCCTGTTAACCGACCATTGTTTCAGGTCGAACCAGTTTATCAAATGTGGCTTCGTTGAGGTAGCGTAATGCGAGGGTGGCCTCTTTCAACGTTGTACCTTCGTTATGCGCCTTCTTGGCGATCTCGGCGGATTTGTCGTAACCGATTTCAGGCGTCAAAGCGGTCACCAACATCAAAGAACGCTCAGTTAATTCGTTGATACGGGCGATGTCGGCTTCAATGCCGTCGACGCAGCGCAACCGGAAACTATCAATCGAATCAGCCAACAGTCGAATGGAGCGGAGACATGCTGCGACGATCACCGGTTTGAATACATTAAGTTGCAGATGCCCGTGGGACGCAGCAACGGTTACCGTTGTGTGGTTGCCCATCACCTGTGCGGCAACCTGCGTGACAGCTTCGGCCTGTGTCGAGTTAACTTTGCCGGGCATGATTGATGAGCCGGGTTCGTTCGCAGGTAAAATCAATTCACCCAATCCAGAACGAGGGCCGGAGCCGAGTAAGCGAATATCGTTGGCAATCTTCATTACCGATGCGGCGATAGTGTTGAGCTTGCCAGATAAGTTCACCAGCGCATCTTCGGATGCCAGAGCATAAAATTTGTTAGGGCAAGTGCGGAACGGCAGGCCCGTGATACTGGCGACTTCTTCGGCGAACAACGTATCAAAGCCTTCCGGGGCATTGAGCCCTGTACCGACGGCGGTCCCACCTTGAGCCAATTCATAAATCTGATTAAGGGATTTCTTGAGCCGTTCAATATTTTCCAAACACATGTGTGCGTGGGCGGAAAACTCCTGACCAAGTGTTATCGGCGTGGCGTCTTGTAAATGGGTGCGGCCGATTTTGACGATGTCTTTGAACTGCTCTTGCTTGGTGGTAAGGCTTTTCGCCAATCCATCGAGTGCGGGCATCAAGCGTTCGGTGGTTTCCAAGGCTAATGCGATATGCATCGCGGTTGGAAAACTATCATTTGATGACTGCGACATGTTTACATGATCATTCGGATGCACAGGCGTTTTCGAGCCAATCTTGCCACCCATCAATTCAATGGCCCGGTTCGCAATCACCTCGTTCAGGTTCATGTTGGTTTGGGTACCAGATCCGGTCTGCCAAATCACCAGCGGGAAATGATGATCAAGCGCGCCGTCAGATACTTCAGCAGCGGCAGACGTAATCGCAGTGCCGATTTTTTCGTCCAAAACTTTAAGGGCGATGTTGGTCCGTGCGGCAGCTTCTTTTTGAATGGCAAATGCACGGATCAATTCAATTGGCATCCGTTCGCGCGCATCACCAATAGGAAAGTTGAGACGTGAGCGTTCTGTCTGCGCACCCCAATACTTATCTGCTGGGACGGTAACTTCACCGAGGCTATCGGTTTCTTTGCGCGTATCTGACATATGTGGCCTCATGTTGTAATTTTGGATCGTAGGGATTTTTATTGAAGGGGATCGTCACCAGTTTTTAAAGCTTGGCGCGCGAAGTATCTGAATGTCGTTGCGATTCCGCCTGGATCATGACGCCAGCCACGCGCCTGCTGACCAAGCTCAGGTGTTACAGACTGAATAGTGCCGGCGGCCATCGCCTTGAGTTGTAATTCCGCAGCGCGCTCGATGAAAACACCCATAACGCATGCAGCCTCAACGGTTACACCGGCGCATAGCTGGCCATGATGGGCGAGCAGTATCGCGCTTTTGTCACCAAGGGCGGTTGAAATAATTTCGCCTTCTCCGTCACCAAATGGCACGCCCGGCCAATGCGGCAGGAAAGCGGTATCTTCATAGAAAAACATCGTATCCATGTGTTCTGCACGAAGTGGCTCACCAATCATGGCAAGTGCTGAGCAATTGACTGGATGCGTATGCACAATAGACATGACATCTGGCCGGGTTGCATAGACGTGTAAATGAAAACGGTTTGCTGGGCTTGGTCTGCCAGAGCCTTCAATCACATCAAAGTTCTTATCAACCAGAACGTAATCCGATACTTTAGCTTCTTCGAATCCAACACCATAAGGGAGCGTCCACATGGTTGTGGGGTCATCGCCTCGCGCCGTCATTTGCCCGGCAAGTCCGCTACCGTGACCGTTGTTCCCCAGAATGCGGCAGGCAATTGCCAACGTCTCTCTGAGCGAGAAAGCATCTGTAGTTGCCTTGTCAGCGGCCAGAGCTGCTGACATACGGCTGATTTCATCTGCCATGCTTACATCTGCCATTCGTGTTCTCCGTGATATTACGTTCGTGAGAGGGTGGGGAGGTTACCCTAGATTAATATAGAAAACCACCGTCATCCCCGCTTTGCGAACGCGGAGATGACGAGGTGATATCGAATGGCGTCCCCTTTATCAGGTTGGCACACGCTTTTTAAAGGCATCAAAGAAGTCATTGCCCTTATCGTCGACGATGATGAAGGCGGGGAAATCCTTGATTTCAATTTTCCAGATCGCTTCCATGCCGAGCTCTTCGTATTCAACGACTTCAACTTTGGTGATGCAGTCCTGCGCCAAACGTGCGGCCGGGCCGCCGATGGAGCCAAGATAAAATCCGCCATGGCTATTGCAGGCATCGGTCACAGCCTTTGAGCGATTCCCCTTGGCCAGCATGACCATGGAGCCGCCAGCAGCCTGGAACTGCTCAACATAACTATCCATACGACCGGCTGTGGTCGGTCCGAACGATCCTGATGCAAAACCTTCAGGTGTCTTAGCTGGACCCGCATAATAAACCGGATGATCTTTAAAGTATTGCGGCAAGTCTTCGCCTGCATCCAGACGTTCCTTAAGCTTGGCATGCGCAATATCGCGCGCCACGATCAAGGTGCCGGTCAGAGAAACACGCGTTTTCACCGGATGCTTTGATAGTTCGGCCAGAACGTCTTTCATCGGTTGGCGAAGATCAATATCGACAACATCGCCACCCAGTGTATCGGTGGTAATATCTGGCAAGTATTTCGCGGGGTTCATCTCAAGTTGTTCGAGGAACACGCCGTCCTTGGTGATTTTTCCCTTCATCTGGCGATCCGCCGAGCACGACACACCGATACCAACAGGACAGCTGGCACCGTGACGCGGCAGGCGAATAACCCGTACATCGTGGCAGAAGTACTTGCCGCCAAATTGTGCGCCAATGCCCATTTCCTGGGTCATTTTGAGGATGCGGTCTTCCCATTCGGTGTCACGATAAGCCTGTCCGTGTGATCCACCATGTGTCGGTAGCTCGTCCAAGTATTTGCATGAAACGAGTTTCACGGTCTTAAGTGTTTGTTCAGCAGACGTGCCGCCAATAACGATGGAGAGGTGATACGGCGGACATGCGGCTGTTCCAAGTGTGCGGATTTTCTCGTCGGCGAACTCGGTCAGGCGTTTCTCGTTCAAAAGCGCCTTGGTTTCTTGATAAAGGAATGTCTTGTTTGCAGACCCGCCGCCTTTGGCGATGAACAGAAATTTGTAAGCATCGCCTTCGTCGGCATACAGATCGATTTGGGCTGGAAGGTTGTTGCCCGTGTTTACTTCGGCAAACATATCAGATGGGGATACTTGCGAATAGCGCAGGTTGGTCTCAGTATAGGTCTTGAGCACACCTTCCGAGATCGCAGCTTCATCGCCGCCACCGGTCCAGATTTGTTGCCCCTTTTTACCCATGACAATCGCGGTACCGGTGTCCTGACACATAGGCAGAATACCACCAGCTGAGATATTGGCGTTCTTCAAAAGATCAAACGCAACGAAGCGATCGTTATCCGACGCATCGGGATCATCGAGAATATTGCGCAACTGCTGTAAGTGACCTGGGCGAAGTAAATGTGAGACGTCTTTATAAGCTTCGAACGTCAACAGAGTGATTGCCTTGGGGTCGATCGTAACGACTTCTTTGCCGTTAATTTCGGTAACGCTGACATATTCGTCGGTCAGCTTACGGTATGGCGTCTTATCGGCGCCCAATGGAAACATTGTGTGGTGCACGTATTCGTTCATGGCTCACTCATGGTCTGGAGCGGCGGGAAGAATAGAGCCGCAGGATGAAATTAAGTTTGTTTGTTTCTAAACGCATCAAGGGCGATGACTTCGCCAGATTTCTTTTCCTGAGGCGCATCCTTGGAGTCGTCGCCCGTATCATTCAGGCGCGCAGAAGGATTGATCCCCAATTCTTCAGGGGTCAGCTCGTCACCATCTTCGTCGTCATCAAGATCAACAGACTTGAGCTGAAGCCCAAAACTGACGGACGGATCTGCAAAAGACGTGATTGCTTCAAATGGGATTTCAAGCAATTCAGGCTTGCCGCCAAAGCGTAATTTGATGTTAAAGCCATCAACGCCAACGGTCAGGGTGTCATATTGATGCTGCAGGACGATGGTCATTTCTTCGGGATATTCAGCCCGAAGCCAATCGGCCATGCCAACATCTTCATGTTCCGTGCGGAAAGTGATGTAAAAGTGGTGATCGCCCGGCAAGCCCATCTCTTCGACAGTCGTTAGCGAACGGCGAATAACACTCCGAAGGGCGTCTTCGATCCACAGGTCGTATCTTAGAATATCGCTATCATCATCAGTCATACATATAATGTAGACGCATCAGGGCCATCATGAAAGGCACAATGGGATTCATTTTTGATAGAAATGTAAAAAATAAAGTGAGGGGCTTCTGTTGCCAGGTGCCCCTCGAACCCCGTAGTCGTTATGGCGTATTAGGCCGCGACTGCAAGTGCTTCGTTATCATTGGCACTTGTGAAAATGGCCCGGTAACGGCGGAACCATGCCGAGTAAAAACTAATCCTTTACCACGCGTGTCGATCCTGTTTCACCCCCATCAGCTTACCCCTGCAACGCAAAAACCCTGCATGGGAGAACTTGGTGGAGGTGCCGGGTACCGCCCCCGGGTCCACAACGCTTATTCCGAAGAGCGTTTATCACCATAGCTGGAAAACCAGCACGACTAATATGCGCTCAAAGCCCGGTTTTCGCAAGGGGTGTGGCGATTGCATTCGCCGCGTCGCCGCTTAGAATATGCAGACCTGAGGAGGGCGCTGTTCTGTCATTATTGACCACCATTACCGACGCGATGATTCGTACCCGTGCGCGCAAGGCGCGTGAGGATAAGCGCGGACTGTTGATTGTCTCGTCCGGTGGTATTGGCGATACTATCCTGTTTTCACTTATGATTGAGCGATTTATGTCTTTGGTGCCAGACGGCGAGGATGTGACGCTTGTTGTGCGCTCAGAAAGCCAGATTGTGCATTTTCTGTTTTCTGAACGGGTGCACATGATGCCCGTTGATTATCGGAAATTTATTCGTAGTCCGCTGTACCGTTTTTCAGTCTCAAAGAAAATTTGCGATTTGGGTGTCAGAACGGCGATCAGTTCAGATCATCTGCGCCTGCCAACGGTTGATGATGTGATGATCATGGCGAGTGGCGCGGCCGCGCGATACGCACTGACGCCGCGCTCGTGGCCAAAGCATGATGCCGCGTTAATGCGACACCGGGAATGGTATACGAACTGGATCGAACCTGAACCGGCGATGGCACATCGGTTAATCCGTTGGTGGGAGCTTGCGCGCGGCCTGACCAAAGATGATACGCCGCCACCGAAAGTGACTTTTGCACCAGAGCGATTGCCAGCCGCGGTTAAGGGCGAAAGGCCACATATCGTTTTGCATCCGTTTTCGGCAATTGCTGAGCGTGAAGCCGCCCCCGACGTCTTCGTTGCAATCGCAGAAGCGTTCAGCGCGACGCATGACATTATATTGTCCACGGGCCCGAACGACTTGGCTCGGGCACCGCACCATCAGGCGCTGGCTGACCTGCCTCAGGTAAAGCTGGATGACACGGACATGAAATCAAAAGTCGCCTTGATGCGCGGTGCAGCGCTGGTTGTTTCCGTGGATACCTCGGTGATACACTTGGCGGTTGGTGTGGGCGCGCCGACACTTTGTCTGGCGTCTGCGGCACATATTGTTGATAGCGTGCCGTACGATTCGCGTATGATGCCTGAAAATGTCCGCTTTGACGTGCCAGAAATCGACTGTGCCGGGTGTCTTGGGAATTGCATCCATCCGCTTGAAGGCGGGCGCTACCTTTGCCTCGCGCAATTAACATCTGAACGCTGCGTGACGGCTGCGCGTGAGATGTTGGCAGCGCATAGTCCGGACGCGTAAAGTCAGTCCATGCAACAGTATCTTGATCTTTTAAAACATATTCGTACCAACGGCATCATGCGTGGCGACCGGACCGGTACAGGCACGCAAGCCGTGTTTGGCCATCAGATGCGGTTTGATTTGGCTGACGGATTTCCAATCCTGACGACAAAGAAGCTTCATCTTAAATCGATCATTCACGAGCTTTTATGGTTCGTCGCAGGCGACACCAATATCAAGTATCTCAATGATAACGGTGTCCGCATCTGGGATGAGTGGGCTGACGAGAATGGCGAGCTTGGTCCGGTTTACGGTCGCCAGTGGCGCTCATGGGCGACGCCGGATAACCGCAAAATCGATCAGATCGACTGGGTAATCCATGAGGTCAAGGAACGCCCGGGATCGCGCCGAATGGTGGTCAGTGCCTGGAACCCTGCTGATATTGACGATATGGCGCTGCCGCCTTGTCATTGCCTGTTTCAGTTTCAGGTTATGGAAGGTCGCTTGAATTGCCAACTTTATCAGCGCTCCGCTGACGTGTTCCTAGGGGTGCCATTTAATATCGCATCCTATGCCTTGTTGGTGATGATGATGGCGCAGGTGACAGGATTGAAACCCGGCGTGTTTGTTCATACGCTGGGGGATGCACACCTTTATTCCAACCATCTGGAGCAGGCGGATTTGCAGTTAACGCGTGATCCGATGCCGTTGCCGACGATGAACATCAATCCTGATGTGACGGATATTGCGGGCTTTAAGTTCGAAGACTTTACGCTTGAGGGCTACGAAGCGCATCCGCATATCAAAGCAGCCATCTCGGTCTGATGGCTATGCAAATCACCCTTGTCGTCGCAATGTCTGAGAACCGTGTGATCGGACGTGACGGTGGATTGCCGTGGCAAATATCTGCTGACCTTAAGCATTTTAAAAAAGTGACGATGGGCAGTCCGATCATCATGGGGCGCAAGACCTGGGATAGTATCGGTCGTGCACTGCCAGGGCGTCGTAATATTGTGATTACGCGGAATGCAGAATTTACACCGACAGGTGCGGATACTGTGACGACGATTGATGCGGCGCTCGCCCTTTGCCGTGAAGATGATGCGGATAAAGCCATGATTATTGGCGGTGGACAGGTTTATGCTGAAACCATCAAGATCGCCGATGCCATTGAGTTAACCGAAGTCCACGAGACCATCGATGGCGATACGGTGTTTCCTGAAATCGATCCGGATATCTGGCAGGAAACCGCTCGTGACCTGCAATCAGGAGAAACGCTGGGCGGACCTACATTCAGTTTTGTAACATTGATCCGCCGTTAATCAGTTGCTTTACATCGTCTTGTAATCTGAAAAATGTTGAGTGACTGACGGAAAACAATACATGTATAAATTTCTAAAACGAATGGGATCGATCGCAAAGAGCCCTTATGTGGAACTCATTGTAGGGGTGATCCTTGTCGGGACAGGCTTGTTCGAGGCTGGAGAATCGCTTTTTTCTGATATCGCTGAAGGAGATGTTGGATTACATCACGGCATTATTGTTTTGGGTATCGCGCATGCGATCAAAGCATTGCCAAGCGCAATTATGGGCATCGTGCTTTTGCTGGATTTAGAAAGTAGGCATCATCCCTGATGCTCAGACCTTTTCCCAAGGTGGCGTTGGGCCGAATTTACGCGCCAAAAAATCAACAAATGCGCGCACATTCGGCGACAGGTTTTTCTTGTTTGAGAAGATCGCGAGGATACTCGAATCATCCTCGATATGATCAGGCAAGACATAAACCAATTTGCCCTCGCGTACAGCATTATTGACCAGATATGTCGATAGTCGGGCAATGCCCAGGCCTGACAGAGCCGCATGATAGAGGCCATCTGTGCTGTTGATTTCAAAGTTACCATTAATCAGCTGTATGCGCTTATGGTCCGAATCACCAAGATCCCATGTATTAAATGCATCCAGTGTCGATAAACGCAGGCAGTTATGTTGTGACAATTCCGCTGGTGACTGAGGCATGCCATGTGCTTCGATGTAAGCTGGTGACGCACAGAATACACGCTGGTTCGTCGCAAGTTTATGAGCGACAACCGAGATGTCATTGACCTGTTCGGTAAAGCGAATGGCGACATCAATCTGATCTTCAACAAGATCAATGGGACGGTCTGATAGTTCAAGTGAGATCTTCAAGTCTGGGTTGAGCTCGAGGAATTCAGGCAGTAATGGCATCAACTGAGATTTTGCAAAGGCAGATGTGGAGGACACGTTCATGACCCCTTGCGGGTGGTCAACCAAAGACACAACAAGGACTTCAGCATCTGTAACATTTCGATCCACTTCGACACATCGCTTATAAAACTGTGTACCGACCATCGTGAGGGACACCTTGCGGGTTGAGCGGTTAAGCAGGCGTGTCCCCAAGCGATCTTCAAGGTGGCCAATCTGCCGACTGACCGCAGATGGTGTCAGCCCTAGATCACGAGCAGCTACATTTCTCTCCGGGCACTGCCACACCCTGCATCATCTTAATGCAGATGTTCAGAGTGGCAGTGTCCGTATGAGTTTCCGCATAGGGCGTATTAGATGATCTGTAAGTATGAGAATTCTTGTGAGAGAAAATACGTATTAAAAATGAAAGCAATCAACGGCGACCCACCATTCGCGTTGATGTGGACGCAGTGAACCCAGATAGATCGTACCGTCTTCGAGGGCACCTTTATTTGGTTCGACGCCGGGCACCATACCAACCTGTATGGTTGTCACACGTATTGCATTATTCCGCGTAAGAGCGAAGACGTGACGGCCATGTTTGGATTAGCCGCTAAACCGTTTGGTTTGTTCGGTTTCACGCCACTTGGATTCTTCGAGCGCACCGCGAACGTAAGCCTGCAAATCTTTGAGCGTGCGTATCTGCTCGTTTTCAATATATATGCCTGTGCCCACAGCCACTAATCGACATAATGTGCCGTTGATGTTTTCCTGATTCTCTGGAAATGGCATTTCCAATTGCCGAAATCCAGGTGCAATTGGCACATAGGTCTCTAATGTTTGGCGAACTTCACGACATTCAGAACCAGGTAACGCCACCACTGTTTCAGCGTTACCTGGGGTCGGCGCAGATATGAACACACAGCCAAGCGCCACGGCTTGGAAGAAACGTTTAAGCGTGTGGCGATGGCTATGCATAAACAGACTTACTGAATGACGATGCGCGGTGCGAGACTATCACTAGCCTGACCTTGCTCAATCTTTGCCCATACAGCATCCGCAATCGCCTGGTAATTTTTAGCAGCCGGACTATCAGGGTTTGCCGCAGTGATTGGTGTGCCCGCATCTGATCTTTCACGAATTTCAATTTCGATCGGCACTTCGCCCAAGAAATCTACACCCATGCGCTCTGCTTCTTTCTTTGCCCCACCATGACCAAAGATATCATAGCGTTTGCCGTTATCAGGGCAGAGGAAATAGCTCATGTTTTCTATAATGCCGAATACAGGTACATCGACCTTACGGAACATGTTCAAGCCTTTGCGGGCATCCAGCAGGGCAATGTCTTGAGGTGTTGAGACAATCACTGCACCTGCAAGTGGGACGCGTTGTGCCATCGTAAGCTGCGCGTCACCTGTGCCAGGCGGCATATCAACAACAAGAACATCTAACTCGCCCCAATTGACGTCACGCATCATTTGTTCGAGGGCAGACTGTACCATTGGGCCACGCCAGATCATCGGTGTCTCTTCGTCGACCATGAATCCCATCGACATCACTTTGATGCCGTAATTCTCCATTGGATCGAGGGTTTTACCGTCGGCTGAATTTGGTTTGCCGGAAATGCCCATCATGCGTGGCATCGAAGGGCCGTAGATATCTGCATCTAAAAGGCCAACTTTTCGTCCACCAGCAGCTAGACCAAGGGCGAGGTTTACAGCGGTTGTCGATTTACCGACACCACCTTTACCAGACGCTACAGCAATAATTGATTTTACGCCTGGAAGCAGATCTCCCTGGCCTTGAGGCGATACAGGTGCCCCAGGTTTTGTCTGTTGGCCACTTTGAGGGGCGGCTGGGGCGGCGCTTGGTGCCCGCTCAGCTGTAAGTACAACCGTTGCAGAAACGACACCAGGTAAGGCAAATACTGTATCTTCGGCCTGTTTTCTTAACGGTTCCATCTCAGCGCCTTTTTCCGCTGGGACTTCAATGGCAAAGGCCACATTTCCATCAAGTGTCTGTAAACCTTGAATAATTCCAGCGCTGACAACATCTTTGCCGCTGATAGGATCGTTAACGCCTTTCAGCGCTTCAAGAATGACGTCGTTTGTAACTTCGGACATGGTTGCAATCTCCAATTTTTGGCCGATATCTATGCAAGAACATCCCGACAATGATTTGTCACCGGTACGGGGGTGTCCTATAACGCAAATCGCTTGTTCATCACCTAGTTAACGTGAACGAGCAGAATTACAAGTAGCCTCGCTCGTGTCTTCATAATGGATGCAGGGAAGGGGCTGGGAAAGCAAGGGTAGGATTTAGTAGATGGCTTCGAATAAACAAGGCGGCCCATGGGGCGGCGGCGGTGGTAGCGGCGGTGGTGGTGGCCAAGGCCCATGGGGCAGTGGCTCTGGTGGCGGTGGCGGTGGTGGCATGCAGCCACCTGACGTCGAAGAGGCGCTACGTCGTGCGCAAGAAAAAGTCCGTAGTCTGATGCCAGGCGGTGCGGGTAGCGCTAAAGGTATTGTCCTCATATTGATTGCTGTTGTGGCAATCTGGCTCGGCAGTGGGTTTTACCGCGTGCAGCCTGAGCAGGTCGGTGTCGAATTATTGTTCGGCGAGTACGTAAAACGAACGGACCCGGGCCTGAACTATTGGTTACCAGGCCCAATTGGTACAGTGTATCGCCCGAACGTGACCAAAGTTAACACCGTTAACATTGGCTTCCGTGGTGGTTCTGATACGACCCGTGCAATTCGTGATGTTCCAACTGAAAGTCTGATGCTGACCAGTGATCAGAACGTCATCGACGTGGATGCAGTTGTGCAATGGCAGATCAAGAGTGCTGAAAATTATCTTTTCAATATTCGCGATCCCGAAGGCACGATTAAGATTGCTGCAGAAAGTGCGATGCGTGAAATCATTGGCCAAACTCAGCTTGAGCAAGCCCTAACCGGTGGACGTCAAGTTGTGGAGGCGAGTACGCAAGAGTTACTGCAGGAAATACTCGACGGATATGGTGCTGGTATTCTAATTACAGAATTCAGGATGCAAGAGACAGGTCCTCCAAAAGAGGTCATTGATGCATTTAATGATGTGCAGCGTGCTAAGCAGGACCAGGAACGTCTGGTTAACGAAGCAACAGCATATTCAAACGACGTTGTCCCACGTGCAAAAGGTGAAGCTGAAAAGCGTCTTGCTGCTGCCCGAGGTTTTAAAGAGCAGGTGATCAAGGAAGCCGAAGGTGAAGCTGCGCGCTTCTTGTCGGTCTACGAGACATATAAAACGAGCAAAGGTGTGACGACACGTCGTTTGTACTTGGAGCGGATGCAGCAAGTTCTGCGTGGCGCAAACAAGATCATCATTGATGAAGGTGTTGGAGGCGGACAAGGTATTGTCCCATATCTGCCGCTGAATGAGTTGCAGAAGAAGTCTGGAGGAACCCAGTGATGAAAAAATCTGGAATCGTGATTTTAATTGTCATCGGTGTTGCAACCATTGTTGGTTGGAGTTCGGTGTTTACCGTGCATCAAACACAGCAAGCATTGGTGCTTCAGTTTGGTAACCCAGTTCGTCCGGTTGAAAATCCCGGCCTGAACTTCAAGATGCCGTTCATTCAGAACGTGCGCTTCTTCGACAAGCGTATTCTTGACCTTGATCCACAGCCAACAGAAATTCTTTTGGCGGATCAGAAGCGGATCAATGTAGACAGCTTTGCGCGCTACAAAATTGTTGATCCGTTGGAGTTCCTGAAAACGGCTCAGTCGGATGCAAACTTCCGTCAAATCTTTGGTAACCTTGTGAATTCAGCGGTTCGTGCTGAAGTTGCAAAGTCATCATTGGCGGACATGTTGTCGTCCAAGCGTGCTGGCGTTATGATCAAGATCTTTGACACACTCGCAGCACAGGCACCAAAGTTTGGTGTTGAGCTGGTGGATTTGCGGATTGGTCGTACCGATCTTCCGGATGCCACGTTGCAGTCGGTGTATAACCGGATGCGTTCAGATCGTGTTGCGCAAGCGGCACAACTTCGAGCTGAAGGTGAAGAGCAAAAACTCACCATTCAGGCTGAAGCTGATCGTAAGCGGACGGTGATTTTCGCGGAAGCGAACCGGACATCGCAGATTCTTCGTGGTGAAGGCGAAGGTACAAAGAACAAAATTCTGGGCGACGCGTTTGGCCAGGATCCTGAGTTCTTTAACTTTTACCGTTCCATGGAAGCGTATGAAGGCGCATTTGATGATGGCACTACGATGGTATTGTCACCTAATAGCGAATTCTTCCGTTACTTTAATGAGGCGCAACCTAAGCCAAAGTGATCTTTGGTTTAGCGTCTTATTATTGACATGACAGCATTTCTAACCGCCCTCGGTCTCGCAATTGTGATCGAGGGCGTTTGCTATGCGCTCTTTCCTGATGCCATGAAAAAGATGATGCTAAGCGTGCTGGAACAGCCGTCTTCGGCTTTACGTATGTTCGGTGTGACAGCAGCCATTGTCGGGGTTGGTATCATTTGGCTTATTCGCGGTTAAGTGCAATTTTTGCCTAAGACTGGACATAGCCATGGTTCCGACACATTTGATGCGTAGACGTGTACTAATATGATGTGCACAGTAACGATAAATTATTTTTATAAAGGTTGATTGATCGATGAAACATTCTCGGGCTGTAACAAAAGTAGAAGACGCCTCGGGCATTGTCGTTTGGATGATGCGGGTCGTTGCGTTCGTTGTTGCGATGGCGATTGCGTTACAAGTCAGTGCCGCCTTTGCAAAAGGCGCACCTGAATCGTTCTCAGGCTTGGCTAAAAAGCTTTTGCCGACGGTCGTGAATATTTCCACAACACAAACTGTTGAAGGGCGCGCGGGGCCTGAAATTCCCCAGCTGCCGCCGGGATCACCTTTTGAGGATTTCTTTAAAGAATTTTTTGAGCGTAATGGTCAGCAACAACGTCCACGTCGTGCGACGTCTTTGGGCTCAGGCTTTATTGTTGATGCCAAGGGTTACGTTGTGACCAATAACCACGTCATCCAGGATGCGGACGAGATTTCCGTTATTCTGCATGACGACACACGCCTAAAGGCAGAGCTCGTCGGGCGCGACCCAAAGACGGATCTCGCGGTTCTTAAAATTGAATATGAAGGCGACTTGCCTGTTGCCGAACTTGGCGATTCCGATGTCAGTGAAGTTGGTGACTGGGTCATGGCTATTGGTAATCCGTTCGGCTTGGGCGGGACTGTGACGGCTGGCATTATCTCGGCACGTGGCCGCGATATTAATTCTGGCCCTTATGATGACTTCTTACAGACAGATGCATCTATTAACCGAGGCAACTCCGGTGGTCCGACCTTCAATATGGACGGCGAAGTCATCGGCATTAATACAGCTATTTTCTCACCAACTGGTGGCAGTGTCGGTATTGGCTTTGCAATTCCGACGTCAACAGCCGCGCCGGTCATTAAGCAGTTGATCAAGAACGGTGAAGTCCGCCGCGGTTGGCTGGGTGTTCACATTCAGTCTGTGACAGATGAGATTGCTGAAAGCTTAGGCCTTGATGATGCCTCTGGTGCAATGGTTGCGAGTGTTGTCGAAAATGGTCCTGCGGCATCAGCTGATCTCAAGCCAGGTGATGTTATCCTGGAATTCGGTGGTGTTGAAGTGCCCGAGATGCGTCGTCTGCCACGTATCGTTGCCGACGTTGAACCAGATACGACTGTCGAAGCCATCATTTGGCGCGACGGCAAACGCAAGACGATTAAAGTCAAAGTTGGTGCGCTTAAAGAAACGCCCGCAACTGTGGCTGCGGCCGTCACGAATAAGGATGCCGGCAGTGAGACAGCTATTGAAGGCCTCGGCTTGAAGGTTGCTGCAATCAACGAGCAGACCCGTGGCAAATTTGGCCTTGGTGAGAATGCTAAAGGTGTTGTCGTGACATCTGTCGATGCTAGCGGCCCGTCTGCTGAAAAAGGTTTGCAGTCTGGTGACCGGATTATTCAGGTTAGCCAAGGTGATGTTGCGAACCCTGTCGACGTGATGCGGAAAGTCGACGAAGCGAAGGCGCAGGGACGGAAGTCCGTGTTACTTCGTGTTGAAAGCGATCAAGGCTTGCGCTTTGTTGCGATCCGAATCGACAAAGGCTGATCATTTTTACGGTCCGGTAATGGAGACAGGCCTCACATTCGTACGATAGGAATGTCTGCCCATCTTGTTGTGTAACGTGGCGAAAGGCGTTCCTGACGCATTCGCCACTTTGCATTCTTTTTGGATAAGCCAAGACCGATGGCGCCGCGCCCGAACCTTTTGTTTACATGGTCAATGGCCTCCATGAGTGGATTGCTATCACTCGATGGATCATCAAAGAGAGACGGAATGATATTGTCTTTGGGGGACAGTTCTAACAAGAGAACGCCTGCTTTGCGATAAGGCCGGCCATCCAGCCATATACGCTCCAATATTTTCAATGCAGCTGCAACGATGATGCGGCTATCGCCTGTTGGAAACATAAGCGGTTCATGCGCACTCCTGTAAACAGGTGCCGTGTTATGGTCATGCCGGTCTGTTCTGATGGACACTTTTATAATGCGACATACTTGATCAGCATTTCGGATTTTTTCTGCTGCACGTTCCGCGTATGACATAATGGCTTCTTTGACGTGGTCCTTATTGGACGTTGCTTTTGCGAATGTGCGCGAACAGCACGTTGTTTGTTTTGCCGAGGGCGCTGCGTCTAAGTCATGGCAGGGTGTGCCACGTAACTCGTATACAGTGCGTAACCCAACGACCCCCATTCGCTGCTTTACCCAACCATCTTGTGCATGAAAAAAATCGAGGGCACTTTTAATATCTCGCCCTTCGAGCATCTTTGCCCATTGCCGCCCAACGCCCCAAATGTCACCTACGGACGTTATCGCCAGGGCCGCTTTTAGGTTCTTGGGCGTTATGATGAATACGCCATCTGCGTACGGGGCTTGCTTGGCTATTCTATTCGCAACCTTTGAGAGGGTTTTTGTTTCCCCGGTGCCAATAGAGACAGTAATGCCTGTCCAGCGTTGGACTTTTTGCCGTAAATCTCGACACCATGGCTCGAGGTCTTCGGGGGACAAATGTTTGAGACCAAGAAAGCATTCATCGATAGAGTAAATTTCAGAATCAGGAGCTGAGTCGGATAGAATCTCCATCACTCTTTCCGACATATCGCCATAAAGAGCGTAGTTTGATGAGCGGATAACGACGCCGTGTTGCTTGGCGATATCGCGAACCTGGAAAAATGGCACCCCCATACCAATGCCGAGTGCCTTCGCTTCTTTAGAGCGGGCCACCACACACCCATCGTTATTACTTAGAACAACAATAGGGCGGTCGACGAGGTGCGGCTCAAATACGCGTTCGCATGAGGCATAGAAATTATTGCAATCTACCAATGCAAACATGGGTGTTATCGATTGCAATGGCGGCGGATGCTATGCGCGACGACACCCCATACCTCACATCCAGTCTCGGTTAACGGGATATCCGCGAAGCTTGGGTTTGCTGCAGATAATGCCCAGCCGTGGGCGTTACATGTCAGACGCTTTACGGTCAGATCGCCATGAACAACAGCAATCACAACATCATCCGCTTTGGCCTGAATACCTCGGTCGACAATCAACAAGTCACCATCGAATATGCCAGCGCCCTGCATCGACTCGCCTTCTACGCGGACGAAATACGTTGCTGCTGGTCGACGAATAAGATGCTCATTTAAGTCCAGCTTACCATCCATGTGGTCTTCGGCGGGACTTGGGAACCCTGCCGAGATTTTTGCCGCATAAAGTGCCAAAGGTTGCTTTGACGGATGTTTTGTAAAGCTGAGCGGCATGGGCATTGTTCCTTTGTGATGGGAACAAATAAAGAACAAATACAGAGAGAGTCAAGCAAACAGAAAATGGTTAGTCGATTTTATAGCCTTGAGCGAAAAGCAGGCCGCGTAGGTCTGCATGATCAAGGCGGGCAGGGGCTTCAGCGCGCACACTTGGCTTGCCCCGGTATGCAACACCCAATCCCGCAGCCTGGAGCATAGGCAGGTCGTTGGCGCCATCGCCCACACACAAAGTTTCCGCAAGACTTATGCCCTGAGCGGTTGAGCGGTCAATTAATGTGTCCAGTTTTGAGGTCTTATCTAAAATTGGGAGCGTTACTTGACCCGTTAATTTGTCGTCTTCCATGATAAAATCATTCGAAAGGTCTTCATGAAAGCCACAGCGTTCGGCAATCCGGGAGGTGAAATACTTGAAGCCACCAGAGACAAGGACGCAATGTGCACCATGCGCAGCCATTGTTTGAACCAATGTCTGTGCACCTTTAGATAAAAGCACAGCCTGATAGGCGTCTTCCAATGCAGAGGCAGGCAAGTCCTTGAGCATCATGACGCGTTCTTTAAGAGCTTCAGCAAAATCCAATTCGCCGTTCATGGCGCGGGCAGTGATCGCGGATATCTCATCTTTGAGCCCAACGTGCGCAGCAAGATCATCTAGCGTCTCGGTGGTGACGATGGTGCTGTCCATGTCTGCCAGCAGTAGATGTTTGCGCCGGTATTGTGTCGGCTGGGCAATCGCATCGATAGGGTCATCTTTAAAAATACTTCGTGCGGCAGCTTCGGCCTGATCATCAGAGAGATTTTCGTAGCTAATGTCGCAGGCCATTTCTTGGCATAACCAGGTCGGTGTATCTGTTTCTGCACCGAGGGCATCGAGCCTCGTTCTTATTTTACTGACATTCGTGGTTGTCAGAGGGGTCCCTTCGGGGGCAATTAATGTAAGAACAGATTGCATCGGGATATCTCCGAGCTGAAATTATTGAGGGCCAAACGTTGGACGATTTATCACCTGTTGTCATCATTGCAGGGCCGACCGCAAGCGGAAAAACCGGTTTAGCCCTAAAAGTGGCAGAGCAATGCAACGGTGAAATTGTTAATGCTGACAGCATGCAGGTTTATCATGAACTGTCCATATTGACGGCACGGCCGGGACCAGATGAGACGTCACGGGCCCCACATCACTTGTTTGGCTGTATGTCTGCTGCGGAAAGATGCTCGGCTGGAAAATGGCTGACGATGGCGCAAGCGGCGATCAAGGATATACATCAACGTGGTGCCTTGCCTGTCGTGACAGGTGGGACGGGCTTGTACCTTAAAGCGCTGACCCAAGGCCTGGCTGCTGTGCCACAAGTGCCACCTGAGATGATTACCAGTATTACGGTACACCTTGAAGACATTGGTGGTGAAGCGTTTAAGGCCGAGTTGGCTGCCGTTGATCCAGTGACCGCTGAGCGTTTGCCCGCAAGTGACCGACAGCGATTGATCCGTGCTGCGGCTGTGTTTGCGGTGACGGGACGCACACTGACGGATTGGCAGCAAGAGCAGCCGGAAGCGCCCGGATATTCAGCGAAATATCTGAATATCGTGTTGATGCCACCCCGTGAAGATATGTACGCAGCCATTGATGCGCGGTTTGACGATATGATGTCAGCGGGTGCTATGGCGGAGGCTGAAGCCTTTAAAGAGCTGGGGCTGGCTGGGGATTTACCAGCGTCACGGGCTGTGGGGGTGGCAGAGCTTGTACGCGTTATCAATGGTGAGTTGGACCTGGATTTAGCGGTAGAAAAGGCAAAGACAGCCTCAAGGCAACTGGCAAAACGGCAAATCACATGGTTCAAACGTCAGATTCATACAGATTTACTTATTTCTGAGAAATATTCGGAAAGAAATGATGAAAAAATCTTTTCATTTATTCATGAGTTTTTGTTGACCCCGCCTGATTGAGCCTCTAAGTTCTGCGCGCTCTTGGGAATTAAGGGCATTTTGAAATGTATTCGACGGTCGGGGGCCATGGTTGCCGACCGTTCATTGTTGTTAGAAACACGCGATAAAGGAACGGTACGATGAGTACGACACAAATACCCGGAGCTGAGATCATTCTGAAGGCATTGGCCGATCAGGGTGTCGAAGTGATTTTCGGCTATCCGGGCGGTGCCGTGCTCCCGATCTATGACGCGATTTATCAGCAAAATCAGGTTCGCCATATCTTGGTCCGTCAAGAAGGTGGCGCTGTGCACGCAGCTGAAGGTTACGCACGCTCGACCGGTAAGGTTGGCGTTGTTCTCGTAACATCTGGTCCCGGTGCGACAAACGCGGTGACTGGCCTCACCGATGCATTAATGGATTCTATTCCGATTGTCTGTTTGACCGGTCAGGTACCAACGCACCTTATTGGTAATGACGCGTTCCAGGAATGTGATACCACAGGTATTACGCGCCCATGCACCAAGCATAACTATCTGGTTAAGGACGTGAATGACCTGTCGAAGGTCATGCATGAAGCCTTCCACGTTGCGCGTTCTGGTCGTCCAGGTCCGGTTGTGATCGATTTGCCGAAAGACGTTTGTATGGCGCTTGCGGAATACACGCCGCCAGAGAAGATCGACCTTAAGAAGTATCAACCGCGTGTGAAGGGTGATCTGGATAAGATCCGTGAAGCCGTGAAATTGATGGCTGGCGCTAAAAAGCCTGTGTTTTATTGTGGCGGTGGCGTGATCAATTCAGGCCCGTCTGCATCCAAACTGTTGACCAATCTGGTACGCTCGACTGGCTTCCCATGCACATTGACCCTAATGGGACTGGGTGCATTTCCGGCATCAGATAAGCAATATCTGGGTATGCTTGGGATGCACGGTCGTTATGAGGCAAACAAAGCGATGCATGATTGCGATGTGATGATCGCAGTCGGCTCACGCTTTGATGACCGGATTACAGGTCGATTGGATGCCTTTGCACCAGACGCCAAGATCATTCATATCGATATTGATCCGAGTTCTATTAATAAGAACGTGAAAGTCGATGTCCCGATTGTTGGAGACGTCGCACACGTTCTTGAAGATATGACGAAGATTTGGAAATCCACACAAGCGTCGCCAAATAAGAAGGCGCTCTCTGCCTGGTGGAAGCAAATTGATGAATGGCGTGCGGTCGACTCGCTGAAATACACGCAGGGCACCGAAATCATTAAGCCGCAGCATGTTATTCAACGTTTGTCTGATCTCACCAAGGGTATGGACAGCTATATCACGACCGAAGTTGGTCAGCACCAGATGTGGGCGGCGCAATACTTTGACTTTGATGAGCCAAACCGCTGGATGACATCCGGTGGCCTCGGCACCATGGGGTATGGCCTGCCAGCAGCGATGGGCGTACAGATCGCGCATCCGGACTCGCTTGTTGTTGATGTGTCGGGTGAGGCATCGTTCTTGATGAACATGCAGGAGTTATCGACCATCGCGCAGTATCGTTTGCCGGTGAAACTGCTGATCTTGAATAACTTCTATATGGGCATGGTACGTCAGTGGCAGGAATTGATGCACGGCGGACGCTATGCCGAGAGTTATATGGAAAGCCTGCCGGACTTTGTGAAATTGGCGGATACTTTTGGGATGACAGGTTTGCGGACGTCCAAGCCAGACGAGTTGGATGATGTCTTGAAAGAGATGATTGCCATCGACGGGCCGGTCATCGTTGATATTCATGTTGATCCAAAAGAAAACGTGTACCCAATGATCCCATCAGGCGCTGCGCATGATGAGATGCTTCTGGGGCCAGAAGACACGGCCGCAACGCCCATGTCCGAAGAGGGAATGGTGCTGGTTTAAGTGACCGCACCCATTCTTTTGATCGCATATAAAGGACCAGACGCATGACCAGAGACGAAACCGTAAACTTTCATACAATCTCAGTATTGGTGGATAACGAACCCGGCGTATTGGCACGGGTCATCGGCCTGTTTTCAGGCCGCGGCTATAACATCGAAAGCCTGACTGTGGCTGAAATCGATGATGCCAGAAACCTATCGCGGATTACCGTTGTCACATCCGGTACTGAAATGATCATTGAGCAGATCAAAGCCCAGTTGGGTCGCCTCGTGCCGATCCACCGGGTCAGTGACCTCACGCTTGAAGGTCCTCACGTGGACCGTGAACTGGCGCTGGTTAAAGTCGTATCTACAGGTGATCAACGTGTAGAAAGCCTGCGTATTGCGGATATCTTCAGGGCGCGTGTCGTCGATAGTACAAACGAGAGTTTCGTCTTCGAAATCGTTGGGGATACGGGTAAATTGAACGCATTTATCGAGTTAATGCGTCCGCTTGGATTAGCGGATATTTCAAGAACTGGTATCGCCGCCATTGCCCGAGGCACCTCATCGCTGTAAAAGGCCCCAATAAAATTCAATTTTCGTTCGATATTTGAAGACCAATCAAAGATCTCATGGGAGAGAAAAATGCGAGTTTATTATGATCGTGATGCCGACGTTAACTTGATCAAAGGCAAAAAAGTTGCCGTTGTCGGCTATGGTAGCCAAGGCCATGCCCACACCCTTAACCTGCGTGACAGTGGTGTTAAAGAAGTTGTCGTTGCCCTTCGTGATGGTTCAACCAGCGCTGCTAAGGCTGAAGCCGAAGGTGTCAAAGTCATGTCCGCAGCTGACGCTGCGAAATGGGCTGACGTTGTTATGGTGTTGACGCCGGACGAAGGTCAGGCAGCACTTTACCGCGATCATCTTGAGCCGAATATGAAGCAGGGTGCAGCAATTGCATTTGCGCACGGCCTTAACGTGCACTTCCAGTTGATCGAGCCGCGCGCTGATCTCGACGTCTTCATGATCGCGCCTAAAGGCCCTGGTCATACGGTGCGTTCTGAATACCAGCGTGGCGCTGGCGTGCCTTGCCTCGTTGCTGTTCATCAGGACGCGACGGGTAATGCCCTTGAAGTTGCACTGTCATACGCATCTGGCGTTGGCGGCGGACGTTCAGGCATTATCGAAACAACATTCAAAGAAGAGTGCGAGACTGACCTATTTGGTGAACAGGCTGTTCTTTGTGGTGGTCTATCACACCTTATCATGGCGGGTTACGAGACGCTCGTCGAAGCAGGTTACGCACCTGAGATGGCATACTTTGAGTGCTGCCACGAGGTAAAGCTGATCGTTGATCTGATCTATGAAGGTGGTATCGCCAACATGCGTTACTCGGTTTCCAACACGGCGGAATACGGTGACTACGTTTCTGGCCCACGCGTCATTGATGCGGACACCAAGGCACGTATGAAAGACATTCTGACAGACATTCAAACGGGCCGCTTTGTACGCGACTTCATGTCTGAGAACGTTACCGGTCAGGCAAGCTTTAAGGCATCACGCCGTTTGGCTGCTGAACACGGTGTTGAGGTTGTCGGAGAAAAACTCCGTGGCATGATGCCATGGATTGCTGAAAACCAGCTGGTTGATAAGACGAAGAACTAATTTCGCCTTTCACATAAGTCTACGAAAGCGGCCCTTGGGAAACTGAGGGCCGCTTTTTTGTGTCCCCTCTCCCTGGGGAGAGGATGGCGCGCAGCGCCGGGTGAGGGGTCGTGCCGCATAAGCGGTATGGGTTCTTTGTAAATGATAAACCCCTCATCCTGACCTTCTCCCGAGGGAGAAGGGGCGCTCGGATCAATATTTCATCTCTGGTTGTCCGTTTTCATTTGTGTTGTATGCGTATAGAGAACGTAAAAGGGCAGGTATTGCACCAAATCCGCCTTTTTCTTGTATTTTTGGGTGTTAAGCTTATGGAAACCCCTTCATGAGATTGTCCGTAGACGGACCTTTCCTGGATCAGGAAAGGGATTAGATATTTGAGGGCCGAAATGAGCGATAAAGACCGGGTCATTATATTCGATACAACGTTGCGCGATGGCGAGCAGTCGCCGGGCTGCTCAATGAACCTTGGCGAGAAACTTCGCATTGCAGAAATTCTGGCTGGGATGGGTGTCGATGTGATCGAAGCTGGGTTCCCGATTGCCTCGGAAGGTGACTTCGAAGCCGTGAGCGCGATTGCGAGCACTGTTAAGGGGACTGTCATTTGCGGATTATCGCGCGCCACGAAGGGCGATATCGACCGCGCTGCCGAGGCCTTGAAGCCTGCCGAGCGCAAACGCATTCATACATTCCTTTCGACATCGCCATTGCATATGAAATACAAGCTGCAGATGGAACCCGACGACGTTCATGACGCGATGGTCGCCAGCATTAAGCATGCGCGCCAGCACACGGATGATGTTGAATGGTCCCCTGAAGACGGGTCCAGAACCGAACATGATTTCCTTTGCCGCTGTGTCGAAAGTGCGATTACTGCGGGTGCAGGAACGATTAACATTCCTGATACGGTTGGCTATGCGATACCGACCGAGTTCGCATCATTGATCGAAATGCTGATGAATCGGGTGCCGAACATTGATAAGGCGGTCATTTCTGTACATTGCCATAATGATTTGGGCCTGGGGGTTGCAAACTCACTTGCGGCTGTTGCGGTCGGCGCACGCCAGATCGAATGCACCATCAACGGCATTGGCGAGCGGGCGGGTAACGCAGCGATGGAAGAAATTGTTATGGCGCTGAAAACACGCGCCGATGTGATGCCGTACCATACAGGTATCGACACGACGCAAATCATGAAGGCGTCACGTTTTTTGTCAGGAATCACGGGACTCGCTGTGCAGCCGAATAAAGCTATTGTCGGTGCCAACGCATTTGCTCATGAAAGCGGTATCCACCAGGACGGCGTGCTTAAGAACGCCGAAACGTATGAGATCATGACCCCAGAATCGGTTGGATTGACCAAGTCCAACATCGTTTTGGGTAAACATTCTGGTCGTCATGCATTTCGCGAAAGAGCTCGCGACTTAGGCTATGATTTAGGTGATAACGCGCTACAATCGGCGTTTAAGCGCTTTAAAGACCTCGCAGACCTCAAAAAAGAGATGTTTGACGAAGATATCATTGCACTGATCGATGATCAGGTTGTTGGCGACGATGACACCATTCAATTGGTCTCTCTTGAAGTGAAATGTGGTACCGTTCACAATCCACCGAACGCTTCAATGACGCTAAAGATATCGGGCTCTGAGTGTTCTTATGATGCGACAGGAGATGGCCCGGTCGATGCAGCTTTCAACTGTATCAAGGCTTTGATGCCTCATGAGGCGAATTTACAGCTCTATCAAGTCCATGCTGTGACCCAAGGCACAGACGCGCAAGCCGAAGTTTCAGTACGACTTGAAGAGGGCGGTCGCACCGTTAATGGTATGGCCGCAGACACAGATACACTTGTTGCCAGTTGTCGCGCTTATATTATGGCATTGAACAAACTATTGGTTAAACGCCAAAAAAACCGCGCCGGACGCGCTTTCGGCCTAGCAATTTCGCTCTCTGCTTAATATAAGTGCAGAGTGTCGACAGATGTTGAACCACACTGCTGTATTGGATTTTTGAGCCTATGTTATCGAGATTATTCGGATTTCTCTCCGCCGATATGGCGATTGACTTAGGGACCGCGAACACGCTGGTCTATGTGAAGGGCCGCGGGATCGTTCTGAACGAACCATCTGTGGTCGCCATCGCCGAAGTTAAAGGCAAAAAGCAAGTGCTTGCGGTTGGTGAAGAAGCCAAGCAAATGCTGGGTCGTACGCCGGGTAATATCCGCGCTATCCGCCCGCTTCGTGACGGTGTGATTGCCGACTTTGAAGTCGCCGAAGAGATGATCAAATACTTCATCCGCAAAGTGCATAATCGCCGTACGTTTGCGAGCCCGCTTGTGGTTGTTTGTGTGCCATCTGGTTCGACTGCGGTTGAACGTCGTGCCATTCAGGAAAGTGCTGAAAGTGCCGGCGCACGTAAAGTCTATTTGATTGAAGAGCCTATGGCTGCTGCGATCGGTGCTGGCCTGCCTGTCACTGAGCCTACGGGCTCGATGGTGGTTGATATCGGTGGTGGTACAACTGAGGTTGCTGTCCTGTCTTTGGGTGGCATTGTTTATTCGCGCTCGGTACGTGTCGGTGGCGACAAGATGGACGAAGCCATCATAGCTTACATCCGGCGTAACCATAACCTGCTGGTCGGTGAAGGATCTGCAGCGCGTATTAAAGAAGAAATTGGTTCCGCATGCCCACCTGATGATGGTGATGGTCGGACCATGGAAATTAAAGGCCGTGACTTGATGAACGGCGTGCCGAAGGAACTCGTGATCTCTGAGCGTCAAATCGCCGAGAGTTTGGCCGAGCCGGTTGGTGCAATCATCGAAGCGGTCAAAGTCGCGCTTGAGCATACAGCGCCAGAACTTGCAGCTGATATTGTTGATAAAGGTATCGTGCTCACCGGTGGTGGTGCGCTGCTTGGGAATATTGATTTTGTACTGCGGCATTCGACGGGGCTACCCGTATCGATTGCTGACGATCCTCTAAGCTGTGTGGTGCTGGGCACAGGCCGTGCGCTTGAGGAAATGAAACGTCTGAAAGACGTGCTGACGACCATGTATTGAGGCGCTCCTGTAATTCAAGGACGCTGATGCAGGGTCAATTTGTCAATTTGACCGAGCGATCTTTGCGGTTCGGTCATATTGGCCTGGGCAATAACGCAAAGACTGGGTGACATAGGTTGAACGACCGCGAACGTTCCATAAGCCGTATTGCAGCGCCTGTCCGGACTTTTGCGCAAAAATTTGCGTACATTGGACTGATTGTCGCAGCTGCTGCGCTGATGCTTGTTGGTAAGATGGAGCCAGCGGCATTTGAGCGCGCACGTGCGCAGGTCACGGATGCGATTGCCCCTATCCTCGACGCTGTATCGCGTCCACTTGATTACATTCATGACGCTGTTGGTGAGGGGAAGTCGCTGCTGGCGCTTCGTGAAGAGAATGCACGCCTCCGCATCGCACAAGATCATTTGCTGCAATGGCAGGCGATTGCGAGAAAGCTCGAGACAGAAAATAAAGCCCTTCGCGATCTTTTGAATTTTGTACCCGCTGTTGGTACGGAGACAGTTTCCGCGCGTGTTATTGGTGACTCTGGTGGTGCCTTTGCCCGAACGATGATTTTGAGCGCCGGCTCACGTGAGGGCGTTCGAAAAGGCCAAGCCGTGATTACGGGTGCCGGATTGATTGGGCGTGTCCAGGAAGTTGGTTTGCGATCATCACGGTTACTTTTGCTTGCGGATTTAAACTCGCGCGTCCCTGTTGTGATCGAAAGTTCACGCGTGCGTGGCGTGGTTGCTGGTACCAACGGTGAGACATTGCGTCTTGTGCATTTGCCGCCTGACGTCGTGGCAGCGCCAGGTGACCGGATCGTTACATCCGGACATGGTGGCGCTCTGCCGCCTGGTATCCCTGTTGGCATTGTGGCTGCTGTTGGTGAAGCAGGCATTGAAGTTGAGCCGTTTGTTGATCCTGCCCGACTTGAAGTTGTCCAAGTGCTAGACTATGGACTTGATGGTATCATCGAGTTTAAGGCCGGTCGCGGCAACAAAGTGAAATAGGGGAAGGTCGATGAAGCCGTCCTTTTGGCACCGCGTTGATCGCTTCGCTCGAGACCTTACACCGTTCGCATTGACGCTCATGCTTCTCGTCATCAATGCTATTCCATTCCATATTCCAGGTTTTGCTCAAGTTGCCCCTTTGCTGCCACTTATTGGTATTTATTTTTGGGCGGTTTATCGACCTGACCTCATGCCAGCGGCTGCGGTTTTTCTTATTGGCATTTTACATGACTTTTTGTCGGGCCTTCCGGTTGGGGTCAGCGCACTTATCTTTCTCGTTGTGTTGGGTGCAGCGCTGGCGCAGCGCTCGTTCTTCTTTGGAAAATCGTTCATTATCGTGTGGCTTGGCTTCATGATGGTTGCGGGCGGTGCGTTGACGCTTGAATGGTTTTTGCTTTCGATCTTTGTGGGTGATCTGGTGCATGCGCGTTCGGCGATATATCAGTTTGGCCTGACCGCTGCCGTGTTCCCGTTTTTGGCGTGGTTGTTCACACGCTGGCAACTCGCATTTTTGCAGGTAGATTAAGATGAACCGTGATCCTGATCGCCATAAAGTATTTAGTCGCCGCGCCGCGATTTTAGCAGGTGGTCAGGCGGTCTTGCTGACGGCGTTGGTGGGACGTTTGTATTATCTTCAAGTGGTCGAGGCGGATCGTTACGCGACCTTGGCAGACGAGAACCGCATCAACTTGCGTTTGTTAGCACCACCGCGGGGCCGCGTTGTTGACCGGTTTGGCGTGCCATTGGCTGAGAACCAGCAAAACTATCGGCTACAGTTGGTCCCTGAAGATGTGAAGGGTAACGACATTGAGCAAGTGCTCGAGCATGTCCAAAAGATCGTCACATTAGGTGAGGGCGATCGACGCCGCATTGTGCGCGAGGTTCGCCGTAACCGCGCATTTGTGCCGGTGACACTCAAAGAAAACTTGAACTGGCCCGAGGTTGCTCGGCTTGAGATTAATGCGCCCGATTTGCCTGGCTTGATGATTGATGTTGGTCGGTCGAGGCATTATCCATTTGGACCGCAGGTCGCTCACGTTTTGGGGTACGTCGCGTCGGTTTCTGAAAAAGATTTGGACAATGACCCGCTTTTAAAGTTGCCCGGGTTTCGTGTTGGTCGCGCCGGTATTGAGAAAGTCCATGACCTTAAGATGCGCGGCACAGGCGGCAGTTCAGAAGTTGAAGTGAATGCATTTGGCAGGATGATCCGCGAGCTTTCGCGCCGCGAAGGTCAGCCAGGTGCCGAGGTCATGCTGACGCTGGATATGGGTCTGCAGGAATATATTGCAAAGCGCTTGGGCGAAGAAAGTGCATCCGTGGTTGTGATGGATGTCCGCAGTGGTGATGTGCTGGCGATGGTCTCGAAGCCAAGCTACGACTCCAATGATTTCAACCGCGGGTTAAGCACTAAAGAATGGAAGGCGCTGGTCAATAATGAACGCTCTCCTCTGATCAACAAATCTATTGCTGGTGTTTATCCGCCAGGATCAATTTTCAAGATGGTTGTGTTGCTGGCAGCCCTCGAAAAGGGCGTGGTCACACCCAGTCATAAAATCTTCTGCTCAGGTGAATACGAACTAGGCGACGCCAAATTCCACTGTTGGAAGCGACATGGCCATGGATTTGTCGATGGGACTGAGGCTATTACTGAAAGTTGCGATGTTTATTTTTATGAGATCGCGAAACGAACAGGTATCGACCGTATTGCTGCGATGGCGCGTAAGTTTGGATTGAACAGTGCAAGTGGTATTGATCTTCCGGGCGAGCAGGGCGGGCTTATACCAACCCGCGGCTGGAAACGTGCGGCACGCGATCAGCCTTGGCATCAAGGTGAAACGGTGATTGCCGGTATTGGACAAGGATTTGTTCTTTTGACGCCGCTACAGATGGCGTTGATGACAGCGCGCCTCGCGAATGGTGGGCGCGCAATTGTGCCTCATTTGACCCGCTCAGTGGGGACCTCGGTGACGGAGAAAACACAATCCATAGACGTCCCTTCTTTAAACATACCGCCAGGTCATCTGAAGTTGGTCACTGATGCTATGAACCGCGTTGTGAACCATCCCAGAGGAACGGCGAGACGTTCCGCAACCGGGATTGAAGAATTTCCGATGGCAGGTAAGACAGGTACGGTTCAAGTCCGACGCATTACCAAAGCTGAACGTGATGCAGGCGTCCGCAAGAATAAAGATATGCCGTGGAAGCATCGCGACCATGCGTTGTTTGTTGGCTTCGCGCCGGTTGATAACCCGCGCTATGCGATTTCAGTTGTCGTTGAGCATGGCGGTGGCGGCTCATCCGTCGCGGCACCTATTGCAAGTGATGTCATGGCAGAAGCGTATCGACGAAACTCGGCGGGACCAGGTGCTGGTATCGCAGGGGCAGCACCACAACAAAATACGACGACGGATACACGTGCAGAAGAAGATGTCGAGCGACCGACAACGATTGCTCAAGATGAAGGAGGGCAGACATAATGCGATCTGGCCTTAGTACACCTGAGCTCACTTTGGGCCACAAGCTGATCTCGATTAATTGGCTGTTGGTTATCTTGATTGTGATGGTTGCCGGTGTCGGCTTTGCGATGTTGTTCTCGGCCGCGGGCGGCAATATAGATCCGTGGGCAAAACGACAGATCGTCCGGTTTGGTGTTGCGTTCGGCATCATGATTGTTGTCGCGACAATCAATATCAGGATTTGGTTGAGGTATGCTTATGCGCTCTATTTCCTGGCTTTGGCATTGCTTGTCGCCGTTGAAGTCGCAGGCCATGTTGGTATGGGCGCGCAGCGTTGGATTTCACTGGGTTTTGTAAATATTCAGCCATCAGAATTGATGAAGATTTTCCTGATTTTGGCTTTAGCACGTTATTACAACGCGAGCGCAATCGAGGATATAGGACGTATTTCCCGACTGTTTGTGCCGATCATGTTAACCGTAGCGCCGACAGTTCTTATATTGCGCCAACCTGATCTTGGCACCGCGATCATGGTCGCCTTGACGGGTGCCGTCGTATTGTTCCTTGCGGGGGTACGGTTATGGAAGTTTGTTGTCGTGGGTATTGCAGGCTTGGCCGCTGCGCCGATTGCCTGGCAATTCTTACATGAGTACCAAAAGAAGCGGGTTCTCACGTTCCTCAACCCTGAGACAGATCCTTTGGGTGCCGGATATCATATTATTCAGTCAAAAATAGCTTTGGGTTCTGGCGGCTTGATGGGCAAGGGGTTCATGCAAGGACCGCAAAGTCACTTGCACTTTTTGCCTGAGATGCAGACTGACTTCATCTTTACAATGCTTGCGGAAGAGTTCGGATTAGCGGGCGGTCTTGCCCTCATCATTCTTTATGCACTGATCCTGACTTACGGGATGATTATTGCGGCACGTTCACGGAATCAATTCGGCCGGTTGGTTGCTAGCGGTATCACATCGACGTTCTTCTTCTATGTGTTTATCAACATTGCAATGGTGACCGGTCTTATTCCCGTCGTCGGCGTACCTCTGCCGCTTGTCAGTTATGGTGGCACTGTCATGCTGACGTTGATGATTGGCTTTGGGCTTGTGATTGGCGTTGGCGTTTATCGTGACGTGCCTGTCGGACGACGTGGTGAAGCCGAGGGAACTTAACAACCTCTATCGTATTGATCCTTGAAAGAGATTAAAGGTTTGTGCCTTGAATTCAGGAAGCGCTTCTTTTGTGCCATTTGTTCACTAAAGAGTTGCATAATTGGCGGTAATTAAAGTTCTATGAGTATGCGAATGTCGAGTTAATTCGACGAGGCTTAAAGCTTATGATCGAAAAATGCCGGGGTAGGAAATGTCAGATAAACCAACAATTTTAGTAGGGCGCAAGCTCCCACCAGCGGTCGAAGCCCGACTCGCGCGTGATTATAACGCCATCCTTAATACTGATGATACGCTTTACACGTCAGAACAGTTGATTGAACTGTCAGCACAAGTGGATGCGATCTTGCCATGTCATTCTGAGCATTTAAGTGCTGATGTCATTGGGAAGTTGTCAGATCGGGTAAAGGCGATTGCTAATTTCTCGGTCGGCTACGATCACGTTGATATTGAGGCGGCGAAGGCACGTGGCATTATCGTCACCAATACGCCTGATGTACTTTCAGACGCCACAGCTGAAACGGCTATTTTATTGATGCTTGGCGCCGCTCGCCGTGGATCAGAAGGTGACCGTATGGTCCGTGCTCAGGCGTGGAGAGACTGGAGCCCATCATTCATGGTTGGTACCCAGGTTACCGGAAAGCGTTTCGGCGTCATTGGTATGGGTCGTGTTGGTCGTGTGACCGCTGCACGAGCACGTGGTTTCGACATGGATATTCATTATTATAACCGCAGTCGTTTATCAGGCGATCTCGAAGCAGGCGCCACTTTCCATGACAACGTCGACAGTCTCCTTGCGAGCGCGGACGTCTTGTCGATCCATTGTCCAGCGACAGCTGAGACCAAGGGATTGTTGAACGCTGAACGTATCGCGCTGTTGCCTGATGGTGCTGTTGTCATAAATACCAGCCGTGGCGGTGTTGTTGATGACGATGCACTTATTAATGCGTTGAAATCAGGCAAGATCTTTGCTGTAGGACTTGATGTATTTAACGGTGAACCAAGCAATATTCATCCGGGATATCGTGAACTCGACAATGTGTTTTTATTGCCGCACATCGGGAGTGCGACGAAAGAAACCCGTGTGGGTATGGGCTACCGTGCATTAGATAATCTCGACGCTATATTTGCGGGTAAAGAGCCCGGTGATCGCGTCGCTTAGCGTATATGCTTTGAATGAGTTTGCGTTGACGACTGGATGTCATGGAGGTACCTTAACATTTAAAAAAAAGAATTTCAGATACCCGAGTGGTAACTGAAAAATGGGTTGGGTCCCCTTTGAACGCCTGCATTAAAATAGGCTTGAGAATAGACCTTAAACAGGGAGAACCGATCTAGTTTGGTTCTTCGTAAAACAGCCTAAGCGCGTGTCATATTATTGCATGCCACTTAGGGTCGAATGAAACTTTGGGAGACAATTAATGTCCAAGAAAACTGAAACTGTTACGCGTCGTAAGTTCCTCAAGGGCTCAGCCCTTGCAGCAACGGGCGCAGCGGCAGCTACTGTTGTAGCACCGCATATCGCCAAGGCGGCAACCACCCTTAAAGTCCAAGCGGCTTGGGGCGGCGGCATCTTCCTTGAGATGGCTCAAGATTATGTGAACCGTGTTAACAAAATGTCCGGCGGCGCGATGAAAATCGATCTGTTGGGTGTTGGCGCTGTTGTTAAGACAGCTGAAATGCAAACTGCTGTGCACAAGGGTGTGCTAGATGGTGCGCACATGGTTACTGCGTACTGGTATTCTAAGTCACCTGTCGCATCATTGTTCGGTACTGGCCCTTGCTTCGGCTGGAGCGCGAACGAAATGATGGGTTGGATTCAGTATGGTGGTGGTAAGGACCTCTACTACGAACTCATGCATGACAAGCTTCGCCTTGATCTCGTTGGTTTCTTCACAGGCCCAATGCCTGCTCAGCCACTTGGTTGGTTTAAAGAAGAGATCAAAGATTCATCACAGATGAAGGGTCTTAAATATCGTACCGTTGGTCTTGCTGCAGACGTTCTACAAGAAATGGGTATGTCTGTTGTTCAGCTTCCAGGTGGTGAAATTCAGCCTGCGATGAAGTCAGGCCTTATCGACGCTGCTGAATTCAACAACCCAACATCTGATAGCGACTTCGGTATGCAGGATGTTTCCAAGCATTATCACTTGGGTTCATTCCACCAGTCACAAGAGTGCTTTGAAGTTATCTTCAACAAGACACTCTATGAAAACCTTGCTGAAGAGCAGCGTTCTATCCTTGAATATGCTGCTGAAGCAGCGTCTTCAGACATGGCATGGAAAGCTATGGAACGTTATTCTAACTCTCTGGTTGACCTCAAAACGAAGCATGGTGTGAACGTTCACCGAACACCTGATTCAGTGATGAAAGACCAGCTTGTTGCTTGGGACAAAGTTGTTGCACGGATCAGCAATGAAGACCCATTCTTCAAGAAAGTCATCGATTCACAAATGGCTTGGGCAAAGCGCCACGGTGCTTACTCGCTCAACAATGCACCTGATTACCGCGGTGCATACGAGCATTACTTCGGTAAGCTCTAAAACACATTTGTTGCATACGGGGGCGGTGCCAATTTCAGGCACCGCCTTTCCCGTGAATTTTATTCCATTTGAGTTGAGGTAGTGGGCATGATCCGTATCCTGTATTTTATCGATAGTCTCAGTGCTTGGTGTGGAAAGACTTTTGCCTGGTGCATTATGATTCTGACACTCTCGACCTGTTATGAAGTGTTTGTTCGTTACGCGCTGAACAGTCCGACCGTTTGGGCATTCGATATGAGTGTTCAGATGTATGGGGCTTTGTTCATGATGGCCGGGGCGTATGCATTATCACAGGATGCGCATGTGCGAGGTGACGTGCTCTATCGCTTAATGCCGCTTAAATGGCAGGCAGGCGTTGATTTTGTTCTCTTCATCTTATTTCTAATGCCAGGGGCTATATGCCTCATTTATTATGGTTATGGTTACGCTTCTGATGCTTGGTTCTATAAAGAAGTCAGCTGGTCCAGCCCCGCGCGTATTCAGATTTATTTCTTTAAAACACTTATTCCAATAGCGGGTACTCTTGTGTTGCTACAAGGTATCGCTGAAACCGTACGTTGTGTGCAGTGCATGAAGAACGGCTATTGGCCGGCACGCCTCCATGACGTTCAGGAAACTGAGACGATGCTTTTACATGAAAAAGAAGATCTTACGAATCCTAAGCCGGAGACATCTCGATGACTGATCCACAAATCGCCCTTATGATGCTGGGGCTGTTCATCTTTGTTGTGCTTCTGGGCTTCCCAATTGCATTTACGTTGATCGCTATGGGCCTTGGTTTTGGCTATTACGCATATTTTGATCCCATGCGGATGAAGACAATATTCGACAATCGAATATTCGATCTTTTTGTCTCTAACACGTTTTCAGTGATGTCGAATGACGTACTGGTGGCCGTCCCACTATTCTTATTTATGGGGTACGTGGTGGAACGTGCCAACATCGTGAACAGGTTGTTCTTCAGCTTCCAGCTTGCCGCGCGGAATTTGCCAGGCTCTATGGCGGTTGCTGCATTGGCGACATGTACCGTGTTTGCGACAGCGACCGGTATCATTGGTGCTGTGGTCACATTGATGGGCATGCTTGCGTTCCCGGCAATGTTGGAAAAGAAGTACGACGTGAGGTTTGCATCTGGCGTTATCTGCGCGGGTGGTTGCTTAGGCATTCTGATCCCACCATCCATCATGCTGATTGTTTATGCGGCTATTGCCCAGATTTCACCGTTACGTCTCTACGCAGCGGCGATGATCCCAGGCTTAATGTTGGCGGGCTTCTACATGATTTATGTTGTCACGCGGGCGTCAATCAATCCTAAGCTGGCACCTAAACCAGAAGTCGTCGATATCAAGATGAGCACGATCCTCTATGAGCTCGTGACGTCATTTTTACCGTTGGCTGTTCTTATCACGTCTGTGTTGGGTGCGATCCTGATGGGGTTTGCGACACCTGCTGAGGCTGCGGCCGTTGGTGCCGCGGGTGGCCTTGTGTTGGCTGTCCTGTATCGCTCATTAACGTGGACGCGCCTTAAAGAGGCTGTTTATCTGACGGCGAAGACATCAGCGATGGTATGTTGGTTGTTTGTGGGTTCATGGACGTTTGCTGCAGTATTCTCGTATCTGGGTGGACACGACATTATCAAAGATTGGTTTTTGCATCTTGATGTCGGGACTGTTGGCTTCTTGATCCTGGCGCAAGCAACGATCTTCCTTCTTGGTTGGCCGCTCGAATGGACAGAGATAATTATTATTTTCGTGCCAATTTTCTTGCCACTGCTGGATCATTTCAATGTTGACCCGTTGTTCTTCGCGATGTTGGTGGCTCTTAACCTACAGACGTCATTCCTGACACCGCCGATGGCGATGGCAGCGTATTATCTGAAGGGCGTTGCGCCGCCACATGTTCAATTGATGGACATTTTCGCCGGGATTATGCCGTACCTCCTGATCGTGATCTTCATGATGGTCCTGTTGTACAACTTCCCTGGATTGGCGCTTTGGTTGCCAGAAGTCTTGTTTGGCCCAGGTTGAACCAAAGGTTAGGTAAGTATCATGGATAGTGCGTGCACCCTTGGTGCTGCAGATGCAGCGCGGGCAATACGTGACGGGGAACTCAAGTCAGAGGAACTCGTCGCGGCATGCCTAAAGCGGATCGACGAATTTGAGCCGACCGTTAAGGCGTGGACGCACCTTGATCCTGATCATGCCATGGCGCAGGCGCGTGCTGCGGATCAATTGCGGTATGACGGGAAAACCACAGGCCCTCTCAATGGTGTGCCGATTGGTATCAAAGATATCATCGATACTTCAGATTACCCGACCGAGTACGGCTCACCGATCTATGCAGATCGGACACCGATGGAGGATGCGACAGCCGTCGCAAAGTTGCGGGCAGCGGGGGCTGTTATCTTAGGGAAAACGGTCACCACCGAATTTGCTGTTTATGCGCCGGGTAAGACAACCAATCCACACGATGCAACGCGGACCCCGGGTGGGTCATCCAGCGGTTCTGCCGCTGCCGTTGCGTCAATGATGGTGCCCTTGGCACTTGGGACGCAGACGAATGGGTCAACCATACGCCCTGCGTCTTTTTGTGGTGTTGTCGGCTATAAGCCGTCGTTTGGAACGATTTCCAGGAGCGGCATGCTCAGGCAGTCGCCACCTTTAGATCAGCCGGGCGTTTTTGCAAGATCACTGGATGACGCAGCATTGATGGCTGAGGTCATGATGGGGTTTGATGCGGCAGATACCTATACGCGCCCGCAAGCAACGCCTAGGCTTTTGCAATCCGCACGCCAAGAGCCGCCGATGCCACCCAAACTGGCGTTCATGCAAACGCCGGCATGGGATCAGGCCGAAGAGGGGACAAAGGCGGCATTTAACGAACTGACAGAATTTCTCGAAGATCGTGTTGATACGGTTGAATTGGCTGAAGTCTACAACGAGATTTTTGACTGGCAGCAAACCATTATAGAAGCGGATTTGGCAAAGAATTTTGCCAGAGATTATGTCCGCGCCGCTGATCAGTTTAGCTCGCAACTCACGGAAATGATTGAACGTGGGCGCAAAGTCTCGGCTGTCGATTACAATATTGGCCTTGAGCGTATGGTCGAGTTTGAGCGGGGTCTTGATGACGCACTCAATAAATATGATGCCATTCTGACCCCTGCGACACCGGGCGAAGCGCCTGTTGGTTTAGAAAGCACGGGTAGTCCTGCATTTTGCACGTTGTGGACGTTTACTGGTCTGCCCGCTGTGACCTTGCCTTTGATGAACGGCGAAGCGGGAATGCCGCTAGGCGTTCAACTGATCGGTAAAAAGGGCGGTGACGCGCAATTGCTGCGAACAGCACAGTGGCTGACCCAGCAAGTTCAGAACGCTGATAGTGAATGAAATAGCGACACATTACGCCGCATATGGCATAGTGATTTAAAGGAAAAGGTGGAAACCAATGGATAAAAAAATAACAGCCATACTTGGGCTTGGAATTTTCTTACTGTTTGTAGGCGGACTGGCAAAATCCATCGGTCAAATGCCTTTTGCGGTTATTGTGGTGATTGTAAGCGCGCTGGCCATATATGGCGTGTACGAAGAACTTCGCAGTGATAAAGATGTCGAAGATAGCTAACAGAAATTCCTGTTCCTTTAAAATGTGTGAAGCCTAAGCTTTTATACATCGTACCTTATCACAGGGCGCGCTTCTCCATTGCCATTTGATCGATCATGAACAAAGAAAAATACAAAAAGTGGCTGATCGCTTACCTGCGTCAACCTTTCCGTATGATTGTGTGGGTCATGGAGACGTTTGCGAAAAACCGCGCACGTCTCAAAACATTCCTGGAAAAAGATAAAGTTTCATCGGCATTCAAGACCATCATCACGGTCACTCTATTTGTCTGGTTGGGTGTGTTTGCATTCCTGGCCACCAGTGAAGATGGCGATCGTTTTAGCTGTGCCGTCAGAAGCCTGTATTCAGGCTTCGACAGCTCAGACTGCCCCGCACAGCCTTGGGAACCTGCCCCAAAGTCGAACTAGGCACATTACTATCAATAAAATAATTCTCATGAGCATCCGCCGCATGAGAAATCATCTTCGAACAGACAAGGTAAGCCTATCTGTCCTCCATTCGGGTATTCCCGGCGTATCCAGTTTATAAGTTTTTCAATTTCTTTTGAATTCTTGGTTTTGTAACCGAATTGTGAGGGGCCTTTAGGTCGTGAGATGTTTAGGTTAGGAGGCAGGATAATACCGGCTCGTCCTAGAAAAAACTCACCAAATATTAGAGCATTCTTACCGCTCAGATCATTGTTCTTGAGATCGCAGCCATGATGTAGAAAAGACATTTGCTCATATGCACTAAGGTTTCCATAATCATCAGAGGTGGCTCGGTAAATATTGTCGCCTGCACACTCAACTGAGTTACTTGTACATCCAGCTGGTGGAATTTTCTTGCTGAATTGTGGATCGTCATAATAACTGCCAAGTGTTTTGATTTCGCTGATTTGTCCGAAATAAATTAGAGCATCCCGATCGATTTTAACACCAACACGTCGTGCACTTTGAGATAGCGACAATGATGAAAACCCAGCGACCTAATCCCCAAGTTTTTCGTCCTACGCATTCCAGGTTTACATGTAGCTAATGTTAAAACGTCATGAAACGGATTCGGTGCAAATCCAGAATCGTGAGTAAGCTTATAAGAGAAAAGTCGTAATTTTTTTGTATCAGTCATGTATCCACATCTATAATACTATTTTGGTTAACGCACGATGCACAGCGGTCATGGTCTTGGTATCGCGTTTTAGTATATAAGGAATGCGGTTTTTATCTAAAAGTGGTCGCAGCACAAACCTTAATAGATAAAATATAATAAACACACCCATTAAGAGTTCATCGGTATTGATTATTAAATCAACCATGGCAACAAAATAGAATGTAAATTGCGGAAGCATCAGGGCGCTTGATTTCAGGCGCTGGGTTCTTGATGATGCGGAAACTGGGAGGAACCAAACCAATGAAATTTTTTGTAGATACTGCTGACGTCGAGGAAATCCGCGCACTTAACGCGTTGGGCCTACTGGATGGCGTCACAACAAACCCGTCGCTGATCGCCAAATCTGGTCGCGATATGTCCGAAGCGATCAAAGAAATCTGTGACATCGTTGACGGCCCTGTTTCAGCTGAAGTTACTGCAACAGATTATGATGGCATGATGGCTGAAGCAGAGAAGCTTTTGGCTATCGCTGACAACGTCACCATTAAAGTGCCGCTGACCGAAGCTGGTATTCAGGCGTGCCATGCGCTTTCAAGCAAAGGCGTATCCGTCAACGTGACGCTGTGTTTCTCGGTGGCGCAGGCGATCTTGGCTGCAAAAGCAGGTGCGGCTTATATTTCACCGTTTGTAGGTCGTTTGGATGACATCGGACAGGATGGTATGGAGCTGATCCAGGAAATCTGTGAAATCTATGACAATTATGATTTCCCGACAGAAGTCCTCGTCGCATCGATCCGTAATCCGATCCACGTTGTGGCCTCTGCCCGTATGGGTGCAGGTGTAGCAACGGTGCCACCAAGTGTGCTTCGTCAGATGTTTAAGCATCCGCTGACAGAGAGTGGATTGGCAGCGTTTTTGGCTGACTGGAAGAAAACCGGACAGTCTATCCTGTAAGTATCGGTTTATCCGACGGATAGAACCTTCTTTCCTTTTTGGGTCAATATGTTATGTCCTCCAAGCGCGACGCTAAAAAGTCTTTCCGTAAGACTTGAAACGTCGCCTAGGTGGTCTAAATCTATCGAAATTCGTGATACTTTAAGGAGCTCGAAGGCATGGCGGAAATGATCGCGCTTTCGCACTTAACCAAACGCTTTGGTCCATTAACAGCTGTTGATGGGATCGACCTTTCAGTCAACAAAGGCGAGGTTTTAGGGTTCTTGGGACCCAACGGTGCGGGTAAATCAACAACCATGAAAATGGTCACAGGTTTTCTGTCTCCAACTGAGGGATCAGCGACTGTCGATGGTATCGATGTGACGCGTGACCCGGTAGGCGTCAAACAGCGGATCGGCTATTTGCCAGAGGGTGCACCTTGTTATGGTGATATGGCACCGCGCGGGTTTTTGAACTTCATTGCAGATATCCGGAATCTTTCGGGTATCGCACGGAACGCATCCATTGACCAGGTCATAGAACGCGTTGAAATCGCAGATGTGATGGATCAACCGATTGAGACCTTATCGAAGGGCTTCAAGCGCCGTGTTGGTCTTGCGCAGGCGATCTTGCACAATCCGCCCGTGCTTATCTTAGATGAACCAACCGATGGCCTTGATCCAAACCAAAAGCATCAAGTGCGCACCCTTATCCAACAAATGGCGTCGGATAAGGCTGTGATTATTTCAACGCATATTCTTGAAGAAGTCGAAGCCGTCTGTACCCGCGCCGTTATCATTGCGCGCGGCAAGCTTTTGGCCGACGGAATGCCCGAAGATCTATTGAAGCGCTCTCCCCTGCATAACGCTGTTGAGATCAAAGTATCTCCAGCAGCGGCTGATGAGATTGCCAAAGATTTGGCGAGCCTAACAAGCGTTGGTCAGGTAGAGCGCTCAACATCCATTGATGCGCAGACATTGTTTAGCGTGACGTCAAAAACAGGTGCGCCAATTGCGCCTGAAGTTGCCGCGATGCTGAAAGAAAAAGGTCATGCAGTGAGCGACCTCAAGACTGAGAAAGGCGCGCTCGACGCTGTGTTCCGTGAAATCACCCGGGGCGGAAGCGCTGCGGCTAAGACGGAGACAGCAAATGCGTAATATGCTGATCATCGCCAAGCGTGAGTTTAAAGGCTACTTCGCGACACCATTAGCCCTTGTCTTCATCGTTATATTTCTGGCTCTGACAGGCGCATTTGCGTTCTATGTTGGCGGCTTCTTCACCCGGGGAAATGCGGACCTCGTCTCGTTCTTTGGTTACCATCCTTGGCTGTTCCTGCTTCTAGTCCCTGCAATTGGCATGCGGCTATGGGCTGAAGAGCGCAAGTCCGGCACTATTGAATTGCTGATGACCCTGCCGGTATCCACGCTGGATGCCGTACTTGGAAAGTTCCTGGCGGCTTGGGCATTTTGCGGACTGGCGTTAGCACTGACGTTCCCCATGTGGATCACAGTCAACATGCTGGGCTCTCCTGATAACGGTGTGATCCTGGCCAGCTACATCGGTAGCTTTGTGATGGCGGGCGCATTCCTGTCGATCAGTTCATGCATTTCATCACTTACCAAGAACCAGGTCATCGCATTCATTATTTCAGCCACGGTATGTTTTCTGTTCACCATGTCGGGTGCGCAGCTGGTGTTGAATTTCTTTCAAGGTTGGGCGCCTGGATACTTGGTGGATGCGCTTCGGTCGATGAGCTTCCTGACCCACTTTGACGCGGTGACGCGAGGCGTTATTGATATTAAAGATGTGGTCTTCTTTGGCTCGCTCATGGTGATGTGGTTGTTCTTGAACGTCATCGCCGTAGAGCTAAACAAGGGACGATGAGGGAACTATCATGAAATTATTCACTCAAATGGATCGCTCAAAGCTTGCAGGTATTTCCTGTGTTCTGGCTGTCATCATTTTCATGGCGGTTAACATCTTTGCTAATACAACGTTCCGTGGCCTCGAAGTTGACCTGACCGAAGAGAGACTGTTCACGCTCTCTGATGGAACACGTGAAATCCTCAAAGACATCAACGAGACACTCACGGTACGTTTGTTTATTTCCAAACGTCTGGTCGAGCTGAACCCGTCTCACGCAACATATGGTGACCGTGTCCGGGAATTGCTCGAGCGTTATGTCGATATCTCTGACGGCAAGATCAAGCTGGAACTTTATAATCCAGAACCGTTCACAGATGAAGAAGACCTCGCGGTGGCCTTTGGTTTGCAAGGTGTGCCTTTGGATAGCACCGGCGACCTTGGTTATTATGGCTTGGTCGCGACCAACAGTGTCGACGATATGGAGCGGATTGCGTATCTGAGCCCAGAGCGTGAGAGCTTCCTGGAATACGATCTTTCAAAAATGGTGTTTAAGCTCGCTAACGACAAGAAGCCGTTGGTAGGACTTATTTCAAGCTTACCTGTTGCGGGTGGTCCGCGGACTCAGGGTGGGCAAGCCTGGGCGTTCGTTGAACAAGTGCGTGAGTTTTTTGATGTCACGACAATCGCGCTCACCGATAAACGTATTCCTGATGATGTCGACGCTTTGTTGATCGTGCATCCAACGGGCCTCAGTGATCATTTGATGTATAGCATTGATCAATTCGTACTGCGTGGTGGCAAGGCATTGGTTTATGTCGATGCCAACTCTGAAATCGAAGTTGCGATGGCACGTGGACGCGGCAATGTGGGTCCCTCAAGATTTGATAAAATCCTCAACAGCTGGGGTGTCGAACTTGTTGCAGGTAAGGTCTTAGGTGATACGGAAACAGCACGCCGGGTTAACGTTAACCTGCGTGGTCAAACAGCGGTCAGTGATTACGTCACATGGCTTTCGATGCTGCCCGCCAACTTTAAGTCTGATGATGCGATTACGGCTGACTTACAACGAATTACCTTCGCAAGTCCTGGTATCTTGAAGCCTATTGATGGCAAGGGTACCACCCTGTTGCCGTTGATCCAGACCGGCACGCAGTCCATGGAAATCGATGTTGCCAAAGTCCGCACGAACCCGGACGTAATTGGGTTGTTCCGCGAGTATGTACCATCAGGCGAAACCAGAACGCTTGCCGCACGTGTCATAGGGAAGCCAACGACAGCATTCCCTGATGGCCCGCCGCCATTACCTGAGGGGCAGATCGCGCTACCGGGTGACGCGACATCTGAATCCCATATCACGACGGCGGCTAAAGATGTCAGTGTGGTTGTTGTTTCTGACGTAGATATGCTACACGAACAATTTTGGATGGAAACACGCCAGTTGTTCAGCCAAACATTTAATGTGCCTTTTGCGAACAACGCTGACTTTGCTGTTAACGCGCTTGAGAACATGAGTGGCGGCACTGCTCTGATGAGCTTGCGGGCACGCTCCCAAGCCTTCCGTTCGTTCACATATGTTGATGATGTCCGGAAAGAAGCTGAGCGTCAGTTCCGTGATAAAGAACAAGAACTCGCCAAGCAGCTTGAAACAATTAAGACAGAATTAGCTGAGTTGCTTAACCGCGAACAGGCGGGGGGCGAGCTGATCATTGGTCCTCAAGACAAAGCCAAAGCTGAAGAGTATCGCCGCCAGATGATCACGCTTCGCAAAGAATTGCGTGATGTGCAGTATTCACTCCGCAAGGACATTGATGATCTGGATGCGTTACTGAAGTTCATTAATATTGCCGCAATCCCACTGTTGCTGGGTGCGGTTGCCTTAATCTGGTTGTTGGTTGGTCGTGCCCGTCGGGCGCGCCGTTACCGGCTCCGCGAAGCTTGAACGCAGGGGAACTGACATGACACCAAGAATTGTTTCTAGCCTTCTGATTGTCGCAATTATCAGCGTTGCTGCAGCGGTATATGGCGTGACGAGCCGCGTTGATTTCCAAACATCAAGTTTTGAGGGACAGAAATTGTTCCCGGGTCTTGTCGACGACGCTCAATCCGTGGCTGAACTTGTCGTGGTTCAGGATGGCACTACAATGACGTTTGTTCATGTGGGCGAGCATTGGAGACTCAAGGAAAGCGGCAACTATCCAGTTCATGGGAACCTTGTTTCCAAGGTTGTGTTCTCGTTGTCGAACATGGAGTTGCTTGAAGCTAAGACCAGTTCACCGGCACGGCACGATGTCTTGCAGTTGGGCGACCCTTATAAAAAGAATGGCAAGTCTCAGTTGGTCATCCTCAAGGATGCAGCGGGTGAAACAATTGCTGAGCTTGTTGTTGGTCGTGCAAACTTCTTTTTACCCGAGACCACGACAGGTGGCATGTATGTACGCCGCCCTGGCGAAGACCAGGCATGGTTGGTGCGTGGCCTTGTCGATATTGGTGTCGAGCCACGTGGTTGGCTGAAGCGTGAAATCGTCAATATTCCGCCTGAAAACATTGTGCGTGTCGACGTGACCCAACCGGGTGGTGACGAGCTTGTAGTTGTCCCTAAAGAGGATGTCACGGGTGGTTTTGCGTTTGCGAATATGCCCGAAGGCCTGAAGCTCAAAAGCGAATATGCCCCGCGTAACGTAGCCGCCATTTTGAACAATTTTGTTCTGAATGATGTGCGTCGCATCAGCGATATTAATCTGGACCTTGCTCAAGCTTATAGCGGCACGTTCCTGAGCGCTGACGGCGTCAAAGTGATGCTGAAAATTTATCACCAGGATGGCACGCAATATATGACAGTAGATGCTGAGTATGTTGGGAATGCGCTGGTCTCGAAAGCGGCACAGCAAGCGGCCGAAATCAAAGCACGGACCGACGGCTGGGCTTACATCATTCCAGAATATCAGTACGAACAAATTGCTCAGAAAATGGAAGACGTAACGGAAAAGATCACACCTGATTCTTGATCAGTCGTGATGTTCTTTAACGTGCTGTCGCAAGCATCGCATCCAATAGGACTTGAGCGCCTGTCGCAGTATCTTCGGGCGTCGCATTTTCTAACTCGTTGTGGCTGATGCCATCTTCACACGGCACAAAGATCATCCCCGTCGGTGCGATGCTGGCGATCTTGCAGGCATCGTGCCCTGCACCTGAATGCATATCCATAAATCGAATTTGGCGCAGATTGCAGGCGTTGCGGACAGCATCGATGCACGCGGGATCAAACGCGACGGGCGTTGCTCTCGTAACGGCATCAAAATGCACCTCAAGCCCATCAGCATCGGCGACGTGTTGGCATGCTGACGTCATATCAGCTTCCATCTGTGCCAGCGTGGCTTCGTCCGGATGGCGACTGTCGATACTGCATATGACTTGACCTGGAATAGTATTTCTAGAATTCGGACGAACACGCACGTGGCCGACGGTGATTACTGCGTGTGGCTCATACGTCGTTGCAAGCGCATTGATGGCGACGGTCATCTTGGCAGTGCCAACAAAGGCGTCGCGCCTCTTTAACATGGGCAGGGTGCCCGCATGCCCATCCTCGCCCGTGACGGTGACCAGAAAGCATCTTTGGCCCTGTGCGCCTAAAACAGCGCCAATAGGCAGCTTTTCTGCTTCGAGGATTGGACCTTGTTCAATGTGGGCTTCAAAATAGGCTTTGATAGATGTGGAGCCCATCTCTTCGGGGCCTGCATAACCTATGTCATCAAGTGCGGCGGATAACGTCATGCCGTCGGCATCAGTCAGGGCAAGGGCCTCGTTTAAATCACGCATCCCGGCAAAGACACCAGAGCCAATACATCCAGCAGCAAATCGCGCGCCTTCTTCGTCTGTCCAATCGACGATCTCGATGGGATGGGTCGTTTTGGCTTTTGCGTCGTTAAGTGCGCGAATGACCTCCAGGCCTGCCATCACGCCAAATGCACCATCAAACTTCCCGCCAAGGGGTTGGCTGTCCAGATGGCTACCGGTCATGACAGATGGGGCGTCCGGATCTGTTCCTGCCCGTCTGGCAAAGATATTACCAATGCGGTCAATACGGATACTGCACCCAGCTTCGCGTGCCCATTCACAGAACAGATCGCGTGCCTGTCGGTCAACATCCGTTAACGAGACACGGCAAACGCCACCCTTGTCAGTCGCGCCGATTTTGGCCAATTGCATCAGTGATGACCATAACCGGTTTTTATTGATCGTTGGGGTCAAAGGGCGTTCTCAATCCACATCGCATTTCTGAATAATGTGGCATCTTGTCCGAACCGCCCAATCACTTGAATGCCAATAGGCAAGCCATTTGGTCCCTGTAGTTTTGGTAATGTCAGTGTCGGAACACCTGTTAATGTCCATAACTTTTGGAAGATCGCATTGCCCGTGCCTTCAACGTGTTTTGGTGCTTCGCCAGGGGCTGCTGGCGTGATGATGACATCGCAATGCTCAAACATATGATCGACAGCTGCATCAACCGTGTCACTGAACTCGATTGCTTTAACGTAATCTTCAGCGGCAATGCCATTACCTTGTGCAACACGGCGGATGGTTTCTTTGTGTACTTTGTCGGGCGTATCGCGGATATAGTCACCTAAGTTCGCAACGATGTTTGCCAGCATGATCGTGCTATGACAATTGAGGGCATCATCAAAAATGCCAGCCATTTCCACTTCGCGGGCAGTGCTCCCGAGTTTTTTAACGATATCCTCAAATAGCGCACCCATATAAGGTTCGGCAGCTTCCCACATTGGTCCTTTGACGAATGCAATACGTGGCGGTGTTTCGACAGCGCCCTTTGAGACAGCTTCAACAAGGTTTGCCTTTGGATGGCCACGCATATCAAGATCAAGCGGATCCTTCGACATCAAGACATCACCCATCAATGCGATATCCTCAAGAGAGCGGGCATATATCCCCGGATGATCAAGGGGGCGGGCTAAGGGATGCATACCTGCGCGTGAGATTGTCCCAAACGTTGGCTTGAAGCCATGTACGCCACAAAAAGAAGCAGGACGGATCATGGACCCACCCGTTTGCGAACCAATGGATAGTGGAATTTGTTGGTCTGCAACAGCCGCAGCCGAACCGGATGACGAACCGCCCGGTGTATGATCTGGGTTGTGAGGGTTGCGGGTCTTGCCTGCAGCCGTTAGCGCGTATTCTGTCGTGACAGTTTTACCCATAATAATGGCACCAGCGTCGCGAAGTAAGCGCGTCATGGTGCTATCAGTGACCGGTCGGCGGCCTTTGAACAAATCTGAACCCTGTTCTGTCGGCATGTCTTTGGTATCAATAATGTCCTTCAAGCCAACAGGAATACCGTGCAATGGGCCTGTTGCTTCGCCAGCGCTGATGATGCGGTCGGCCTCATCTGCGGCCGCTCGCGCCATTTCAGGATTTAAATAAATCCACGCACCAACATCGTCATCTCGCTGTTGCGTATGGTCTAGGCAGGCATCGATAAGTTGTCTTGATGTAAGGTCACCAGCACGGATGGCAGCCTGCGCCGCTGATGCGGTAAGTTCATTCGCTTTTGTCACTTAAGCATTCCGATCTCTTGATAATATTTCTGTGCGCCTGAGCATAATGGAATAGGCACGCGATTAAAGGCTGTCTTTAAAGTTATCTCGCTGCCTTTTGGGTGTCCACCATCAAGGATTGAGCGGGCGTGCTTGTTCGACCAAAAAAATTTTGTGAGTTGATAGACAAAACCTTGATCAAGATTTGCGCGCGTAACCCATAATGCATTAACTGCAACGGTATGGATGTCGCTGGTTTGGCCTGTGTAGGCACTCTGCGGAATAATTGATGCTGAATAAAAGGGTGAGCCTTTAATAAGGCGGTCGCGACCTTCACCAACAATAGGTACCAAGTGCATGTCCTGGCGTTGAATCATGAATTCAATCGCTTCGCTTGGATATCCTATGACGGCGACAAATGCATCCAGCTTATTCTTTTTGATCAAATCTTGTGCATCAGAATAGTTTACGAGTGTCGCGGCAAAATCTTTGCCTTCTTGCAAACCATATGCACGGACAACTAACTGCGCACCGAGTAAGGCACCGGATTCCCGTTCGCCTAATGCAACACGCTTCCCAGCCAACGCGCCTACACCTGGAATATTCGCGCTACGCGAAGCAACGAGATGAACATCTTCTGGGTAGAGACTACTTGTGACGCATAATTGCTTATTGGGTTTCCGGGTCCGGAAAGGCCCTGATGCCGCATAAGCCCAGTAGGCGACATCGGATTGTGCAATGGCTGTGGGATAGGTTTTCATCAGCAATGCGTCAACATTGGCGACAGAGCCCTTCGTGCTTTGTGCTGTAGCGGTCAAATCCTTCATACCACAATTACCACCTTCATTGCACCCCTTTGATCCCGGTGGATTGGAAATCACTTTGGCAATAAGCAAGGCAATAGGGAAATAAGTGCCGCCGGGTGAACCCGAAGCAATCTTAAAGAACCGCAAATCATCCGCACGTGGCTGTGACGCAGCCAAGATACTGATGCTGAAAAATATAAGAACGAATGGCACTCTAAAAAATAACGACATAGGAATTTAACTCCACCAAGCTGCACGGCATTCGAGTAAAGCATATGATAGGACAGTTGTGAACGCTTGAAGATTTTGCAACGAGACACCACATATATAAACTCAATATATAAATTCATTTCAAAGGAACGTCGCATTGTCTTCTGAAAATCACTTTCCACCAGCTGATGGTCAGGGAACCTGGGCGCAAACTAAACCTGAAAACGTAGGGTTTGATCCTGAAAAACTTGGCCAAGCGATTGCTTTCGCCGAAGCTCATGAGAGCCCGTGGCCCCGTGACCTTGAGGATTCGGGTAGTGTACCGGGTCTGACACAGATTGAACCTGAGCCTTGGAACAAATTTTTAGGTATTCTTAAGCCACGCGGCGGACCTGCTGGTATGTTGGTGCGCCACGGCGAGATTGCTGCCACTTGGGGTGATCCGTCACGTATTGATATGACGTTCTCAATTGCAAAGAGCTATCTCGCTGTTCTTGCAGGTCTCGCTGTAGATGATGGATTGATTAAGAATATTGATGCACCGGTATGTGAGACAATTGATATTGCTGAGTTCTCAGGCGATCAAAATAGTAAAATCACGTGGCGTCATTTATTAACGCAGACAAGTGAATGGACAGGCACGCTGTTCGATAAGCCGGATCAGGTGGATCATTACCGTGGCGTTGGTGCAGGATCTGACAATTCCCGTAAAGGTGAGAAGCGTCCTCTTCATGCACCGGGTGATTACTGGGAATACAATGATGTTCGCGTAAACGTATTCTCGCTGGCACTTTTGCATGTATTCAGACGCCCCCTTGCTGAGGTGCTTAAAGAACGGATCATGGATCCGATTGGCGCATCAGATAAATGGACGTGGCATGGCTATGCGAATTCAGTTGTGACCATTGATGGCAAAGAGATGACGTCTATTCCTGGCGGCACCCATTGGGGTGGTGGTATGTGGATTGATACCTTTGATCATGCTCGCTTTGGCCTGTTGATCGCCAATGAAGGAAATTGGAACGGTACGCAGCTTTTGAGTGCAGATTGGGTCCAGGCGATGCGGACACCCATTGATATCTATAATGCCTATGGGTTTTTATGGTGGCTTAATACGGGTGGTGAACATTACCCAAGTGCACCCGAGACAAGCTTCTTTGCATTGGGCGCAGGCTCAAACCTGATCTGGATTGATCCGGAACTTGATATCGTCGGGGTCTTCCGTTGGATTGACCAGGAACATATTGATGAAATGATTGGTAAGATGTGGGCGGCAATTAAGGCTTAAATCACCACTTTTTTTACACTCCGTAACAAACCTTTACACAGTCGTCATACGTTTTGGCTATGTGGCCTCTATAACCTCAAAACATCAGCGGGAGAAACCTGCTGCATTGTTTTGAGGAATATATTGTGTTAAAGAATTTTTGTTTATCGATACTTGTTTTCGCAACCTTCATCGCTAATACCAGTGTTTCTGATGCTCAGCAGATCGCTAAAGATACGTGGGCTATTAATCTGGCACAGGCGGGTGCGGGTGCCGTCAATCTTGAAATCAAAAGTCTATGCGTTAACGGTGTTGCCACGTTTAAGATTTTAACCGTGGCGAACGCTGGCCTCGTATGGGCACGCTTAAGGTTTTCCGCGTTGAGCCCGATGGCTTGAAGCTGATATCTGAGCGCAAAATGCGCTTTGCCCAAGGCCAGACAGCATCATTTCGCATGAAGAAAGCGGGTGAGGACAAGATGGCACTTTACGTGGAGCCATCATGGTATGAGCGCTCTTTTCAGCAAGATGCTGAAATTCAGTGTGTTAAATAATGACTGTTATGATGAGTCGTATCTTCCATTCATTTATTATTGCTCTATCGCTGATACTTGTTGTCAGTAAAGCAGATGCTGCATGTCCACGTGTCCCAGAAAATAATATTTGGGGCCAAGTTGGTGTTGGCGCGATTGCCCGCTATGTCGACCAAGCCCACAAAGGTGACTGGGTACCATATGTTCAAAAATGGGAATCACGCTTGACGCAGATAGAAGATATTCAAAAGCGTGGTGCGACGCTCGTGTTTCATGACACCAATCAGTGGTTACGTGGTGAGACATTGGTTGAGTACGTCGATAATGTCCGCGTCCGTGTCGCGGTGACGCGATGCTTGGCCCGTGCTGCGCTAAAACAGAAAACCCCGGGAGAGGCCGTTGCCGGTTCGGCGATAGGCGGTGGCTCCTGAGATCCCCCAGGGTACCGGAATCTGGACTCCGCTAGTCCCGAGGAAAAGCCCGGCTTAGGTCGGGTTTTTCTACATCTGGATATTATTGTACAGCGAGGGCTTTAAGCTTGTCGATGCTGTCTTTGCTAAGATTGCCACCCGTAAGTGCAGCAACAGTCTTTAATGACGTATCTACTTTGTCGGCCAGGAACGCTGCGCTGGCAACGACACCTGCCGCTTCGCCGAGCATTTTGGTGCGTGTCAGCAGGACCTCAAATGCGCGTCCAATATCTGCTTCTGAAACGAGGACAATATCGTCGAGATATTCTTGAATATGTGCGAAAGGGCGTTCGCCGGGACGACGTGCAGATAAGCCGTCTGCGATACTGTCCCAATAATCAATCGCTGTCGGCTCGCCTTTTTGACGCGAAACATACGCCGCGTTGGCGTGCTCAGGCTGGACGCCAATGACTTTAACATCAGGTCGCATATGCTTGATCACACAAGACACGCCCGCCGCGACGCCGCCTGATGATACGGGGACAAGGACTTGTTCAAGACCATCCGCATCCTCAGCGATCTCAATACCTAAAGATGCATGGCCTGCGGTGATCCAATATTCTTCCCACGTATCAATGGCTATCATGCCGCGTTCTTTGGCAATCTCGTTGACCATCGGTTGACGTGCCAAAGCATCATCACAATAGATGACCTCCGCACCATGATCTCGCGTTGCATCAACCTTGTACGGACTGGTTTCGCGGAGCATGACCACAGCAATCGGCACATTCATCAGACGACCGGCATAAGCAAATCCCTGAGCAAAGTTGCCACTGGATGTGAGAACGACACCTTTTGATTTTTGTTCGGCGGTCAGGCGATCCAGCATCGTAAACGCCGCGCGAATTTTATAAGCGCCTGTCACCTGAAGGTTTTCGCATTTAATGAAAAGTCGCTCGTTACCAATTTCTTGGCCGTTTCTGGCGACAGGAATGATCGGTGTGCGTCTGACGGCCGGATGAAGACGTGCCCGGGCATCTTTTATATCATCGAAGCTGACAAGTAGGGACATGATGTCGCCTTAAAATCCGAGGCTGAGGTTCTTCTGATCCAGGCGACCCATGGCGAGGAGAAGTTGGTAGACAGCCAGGCGCTCGTCATAGAAAGCTGATGTGTAGTTGATTTGTGCGTTATTCACTTCGTTCTCGGCATCAAGAACGTTGATGACGGTCTCTTTGCCAGCTTCACGCAGTTTTTTACGGCTTTCGAACACTTCCGAGGCGATGTTGACGGCGTTCTCAAGAAGCTCAAGGCGTTCGCGGGCTGTAAGTAGTGATTGCCACGCAAGTTTACTTTGCTCAATCACTTTGCGGACGGTGAATTCGTGCTGGTCTTTACTCGCGTGGTAATCGTAAGCCGCTTGTGCCATTGAAGCGCGTGTCGAGAAACCAGAGAACAATTCCCACGAGCTGGAAAGTACAAGTGAGTAATCACGCCGCGTGCCGATGGTCGTGTTGTTGTGCTTCTCGTAATTGTATGTGCCTTCAAGGTCGACCGATGGGAATAATTCTGAACGCACGGTACGGCGACGCTCACGAGCGACTTCGACGGTTGTTCCAGAGTTGCCGACCGCAGGGTTTTCGATAACGGCAATATCGATGGACTTGGAAAGTTGGCTTGGAACCAGATTAATTGGTGGTTCAGGGTCCAACATCGCTTCCACGTCAGGTGGGTGGCCATATACTTGTGTGTAACGGCTGATCGCGTCTTCGAGTGCGCCTTCGAAATTAACCCGACGTTCCTTGGCGATTTGCAATCGTGATTTTGCCTGGAGGACGTCAACGGCAACACCGGAACCACGTTGGATGCGTTCGTCCTCAAGGTTCAGCTGGCGTTGGATGGTTACTTCGTTTTCGCGCGCGAGTTCGATGAGGCGACCCTGGCGCAGGACATCAATATAAACCTGAATGCCTTCAAAGATCGTATTTTGACGTGTGCCCTCAAATGAGATTTGTGCGAGTTCGCGGTTTAGGCGCGCGGTGCGGACAGCGGATGCTGTTGCATAACCGCTAAACAAATTCTTTGCGACGGTAAGCGATGCGGTATTGCGCGTTCGGCCATACGGGCCTTCGCCGGTCTCGTTTGCGGCGCGTGTGCTCGGGCTATCAACTTTTTCAACACCAATGTCACTTGATAAATTCAAAGTTGGATAGAAATCCGAGAGTGCTGATTTCACACCTTGCCGGGATGATTGCAGGCTTTTCTCAGCAGCGCGAATTTGCGGATGGTCGTTTATTAGGCCCGTGAGTTCAATCTCAATCGGATTCGCCATCACGCTTGGCATCGCAACAGTGGCGGCCAAAACAAACGTGAGACAGAATGAACTTCGCTTTATGAGCAACGCCGAACTCCCAGACAGCTTTCAAATACGAGATTACTATCATAGGGATCACACCCATTTGGTCAACGCGCCATACCGACACGAATCGATTTGCTATATAAATGCCGGTTTGACGTGCGCGGCACAAGATTTTGCGCCATTATCGTTGGATATTCGCTAAATAGACGACGATTAACCCTTAATCGCCATCATCATCCGTTGGTTTTCCGAATCCGCCGCCGCCAGGTGTCTTGAGCACGAACACATCACCTGGCTTCATCTCGGTTTCATCATTTCCGCGAAGAGTATCAACGCTACCATCTACACGCTCGACAAGATTAATGCCGCGCGCGCCTGGTAAGCCGCCTTCAAGCCCAAATGGATCGGTATGACGATGACTGGATAGAACGGTGGCAGTCATGCTTTCGAGGAATTTCATTTTCCTGATAACACCACTCCCACCCGAGTTGTGACCTTTGCCACCCGAGCCATGACGGATTGAGAATTCCTCAACACGAACAGGAAAACGATTTTCCAGAACTTCAGAATCTGTCATGCGTGTATTTGTCATATGTGAATGAACAGCGTCCACGCCGTCGAAGCCGTTTCCGGCACCCGTGCCGCCACAAATCGTCTCGTAGTTCTGATAGATCTCATTACCATAGACGAAATTGTTCATTGTGCCCTGTGCCGAGGCTAACACACCCAACGCACCGTAAAGTGCATCTGTCAGGCATTGCGAGACCTCGGTGTTTCCAGCAATAACCGCAGCGGGAAATTCAGGACTGATGATTGATTTTGGCGGTATTTTAATCTTGAGCGGTTTCAGACACCCTTCGTTTAGAGGGATCTCGTCGTCGACTAACGTTCGGAATACATAAAGTACCGCAGCTTTGCAGACAGCAGACGGCGCATTGTAGTTATGATTTCCTTGTGGGGATGTCCCGGTAAAGTCGATGACAGCTTCACGGGCTTCCTTGTTGACGATAATCTTGACCTTGATCTGATCGCCATTATCCATCGGATACGTGAACTCGCCATTGGCAAGAACATCTAGAACGCGGCGTACAGATTCTTCAGCGTTATCCTGCACGTGGCCCATATACGCATGCACAACATCAAGACCAAAGTGGGTGATCATTTTGCGTAATTCACGCACACCGGTTTCGTTGGCAGCAATTTGTGCTGTCAGGTCGGCCATGTTTTGCGATGGATTGCGGCATGGATATTTGCCTGACTTCAGTAGCGCGTAGGTTTCTTCTTCGCGCAGTCGGCCTTCTTCGACCAACAGGAAGTTATCGATCAGCACACCTTCTTCTTCGATGTGTGTCGAGTCAGGTGGTGCGGAACCAGGTGTCCGGCCACCAATATCAGCCTGGTGTCCTCGTGAGCCAACATAGAACAAGATGTCTTTGCCGTTATCGTTGAACACAGGTGTGATCACGGTGACGTCGGGCAGGTGGGTGCCCCCATTGTATGGGGCGTTCAATGCATAGACATTGCCGGGTTTAATCTTGCCTGCATTCTCGCGAATAACAGTTTTGATACTCTCACCCATTGAGCCTAAGTGAATGGGCATGTGGGGTGCATTGGCGACAAGATTACCTGCGATATCAAAGATTGCGCAGCTGAAATCAAGCCGCTCTTTGATGTTTACGGAGTAGGCTGTGTTGGCGAGTGTCGCGCCCATTTGCTCGGCAATCGACATAAACAGATTGTTGAAAACCTCGAGCATGACCGGGTCGGCTTTGGTGCCTATTGCAAATGTTTTTGGTCGCTCTTTAACACGTTCCAAAATCAAATGGCCACGCGTATTCATGGAGGCTTGCCAATCAGGCTCGACAACAGTGGTGCCTGTGTCTTCAGCAATGATCGCCGGACCGGCAACAGTATCACCAGGCAAAAATGCTTCACGCGCGTATATAGGTGTATCGTGATACGCGCCACCAGAATACATCTGTACAGTTGCGCGAGGACGCATCGGAGCGGCGCCCGACATCGAATCCATTTCAGGATCAATGATTGTTTCTGTAACACCAACAGCCTCAACAGCAAGCGCATCAATGACAAGATTACGGCCTTCAGGCACAAAGCCAAAACGTTGGCGATGTAAATCTTCAAACGTCGTCTTCATCTTTGCGGCATCGGCGATATCGACAACCATCGAGCTGTCCGTACCGTCATAGCGCAGATGTGTGCGGCGGAATGTTTCGACTTGATCACCTTCAATACCTTGAGAGGTGACTTCTTTTATCGCATCTTTTACCATCTCATCGCAGATCAGGCTGACGCGTGCGAGGGCCTCATCGTCCAATGGTTCCTGTTCAGAACGTTCACGGAGTGCGCGAATGTCAGCCAAGCCCATGCCGTATGCCGACAATACACCAGCAAACGGGTGCACAAAGACGGTCTTCATGCCAAGTGAGTCTGCAACAAGACACGCGTGCTGACCGCCAGCGCCACCAAAGCAATTCAATACATAGTTGGTGACGTCATAACCGCGTTGTACAGAAATCTGCTTAATCGCATTGGCCATGTTTTCAATCGCAATGGTCAAGAAACCTTCTGCGACATCTTCGGGTGAGCGCTTAGCTTCGCCCGTATCATTAGAAATACGTTCGGCGAGTTCTTTGAACTTTTCATGCACCACTTTGGCGTCCAATGCCTCATGGGCTTCAGGGCCAAACACATGTGGGAAAAACTTAGGTTGGATTTTACCCACCATGACGTTGCAATCGGTGACTGTGAGCGGGCCGCCACGTCGATAACATGCAGGGCCAGGATTAGCGCCGGCACTTTCAGGGCCGACGCGAAAACGCGCGCCATCAAAAGCCAGGATGGAGCCACCACCCGCTGCAACAGTATGGATGTGCATCATTGGTGCGCGCATACGTACACCCGCAACGACGGACTCGAACGAGCGTTCATATTCGCCGTCGTAATGAGCAACATCCGTTGACGTGCCGCCCATATCAAATCCGATAACACTTTTGTAGCCTGCAATCTCAGCCGTTCGTACCATGCCGACGACGCCACCAGCCGGACCAGAAAGAATACTATCTTTACCCTGGAACAGCTTAGCATCGGTCAATCCACCATTGGATTGCATAAACATCAGTCGTGGACCTTGATTGCCATGCGCCTCAAGATCTGTTGCAACACGGTCGACATAGCGTCTGAGGATGGGTGACAAATACGCATCAACAACGGTTGTGTCGCCACGTGAAACCAACTTGATCATAGGGCTGGTCTGGTGCGAAATCGAAATCTGTGTGAAGCCGATTTTTTTTGCAATAGCCCCGGCACTAATCTCGTGTTTGTGATGACGATATCCATGCATAAAGGTAATGGCGATCGAGCGAACGCCATCATCAAATACGGCTTGCAGAGAGACTCGCAAAGCGTCTTCGGCGAGGGGCTTTAAGATTTCACCATCAGTTGCAATACGTTCATCGGCTTCAATGACACTTTCGTAAACCAACTCGGGTAATTTTATATACATATCAAAAAGGCGTGGACGGTTCTGATAACCAATGCGCAGTGTATCGCCAAAGCCCTTGGTAATGACGAGCACGGTTCGGTCGCCTTTACGTTCAAGCAATGCGTTGGTGGCAACAGTTGTGCCCATCTTAACAGCTTTGACACTGCCAGCAGGGATTGGCGCGTCAGATTCCAGACCCATCAGATCGCGAATGCCTTGTAACGCAGCATCATCATATTGCTCTGGATTTTCTGAGAGCAATTTATGGGTCACGAGTTCACCGCTTGGTTTGCGTGCAACCAAGTCTGTGAATGTGCCACCACGATCAATCCATACTTGCCACATGGGGGTTGTCTCCATAGTCCTCAATCACTCATCGTGAATGCGGACGGGATTAATAAAAAAATTTAGGTAACCAAAGAGCGAGATCAGGAAACGCCAGCAACAGGCCAACCATGGCGAACATCGTTGCGACGAATGGCAATGTCCCAATCATAACGTCGTTGAGGCCGCCTTTTTTTCGGATGCCTTGCACGACGTAAAGATTAATGCCAATGGGTGGTGTGATCAGCGCCGTTTCTAACAGCACCATCAGCAAGACGCCGAACCATACTGGATCGAAGCCCAAGGCGATAACAACGGGTGCAATTAAAGGTGCGGTGGTTAGCAACATCGACAGCGTTTCCATGAAACAGCCAAGTAATATATAGAAGCCAACGATCATGAACATGGTCTGCATCGGGGTCAGGCCAAGCCCGGTGATAAAGTCAGTTAACATCGAAGTCAGGCCGACGGCGGCAAGAATGAAGTTCAAGAAGATCGCGGCTAAGATGATCAACATGATCATTGCCGTGGTGCGCATAGTGCCTTCGATGGCTAACTTTAGCATCGGAATGGTCAATGTTCTGTTGGCGGCGGCCAATCCAAGAGAGGCGATCACACCGAGGGCCGCCCCCTCAGTTGGTGTTGCGACACCAGCATAAATTGAACCAACAACGACGGCAAATATTCCGAGCGGTGGTAGTAGGCCTGAAAGTGATCGGACTTTAGCCGACCAATCCTGCGGCACGGGATCGCCATCCCATTCGGGCTTGAAAAAACAGGCAATGGCGATGGTGAGCATGAATAAACCGGCCAGCATCAGACCTGGAATAAATCCGGCGAGATACAGCTCCGGGACCGAGGTGTCGGTCAGCAGGCCGTAAATAATCAAATTGATCGATGGCGGTATGA
>ENA-OQVM01000063-OQVM01000063.1-marine-metagenome-genome-assembly--contig:-NODE-63-length-150906-cov-13.307070_pt1 | contig 150906 bp, 140 predicted proteins | sample MGYA00237776_ERZ505498 | MGnify/ENA primary metagenome ERZ505498 (study PRJEB26159, sample SAMN06265151) | marine metagenome | isolation source: Helgoland LTER site | place: Germany:Helgoland, sampling...
TTAACATAGTGACCCTTCACGATAGTTATTAACTCTAAAACAATGGGTTAAACGTCACTTGAAGCAATTATCTGGGTCAGGCCTTAAGAAATTCAATTTCGCGCCTCAAAATAAGTCAAAAAAGTTCTTAGTTTACTCGTCTATTAGACATCCTTGCTCTGATGCCCCAAGAGACTTATTCAGGTCTTATGAAACACTATAGAGGACCACCATGAAACTTATTGTTGGACTAGGCAATCCAGGGACAAAGTATGCGCGCAATCGACATAATATAGGCTTCATGGCGCTGGACCAAATTGCTTCAGATCATGGTTTTTCGGCTTGGAAGTCAAAGCATCAGGGTGTCATTGCCGAAGGCAACTTTGGTTCAGAAAAAATTGTTCTCCTAAAACCTGCAACCTTTATGAACAAATCTGGTGATAGCGTAGGTTCAGCAATGCGATATTACAAACTGAAGGCTGAGGATGTAATTGTTATACACGATGAGATAGATCTGGAGCCCGCTAAAGTACGTTGGAAATCTGGAGGCGGGCACGCGGGCCATAATGGATTACGATCACTACATGCACATATTGGCCAAGAATATTTCCGCGTTAGACTAGGTGTTGGGCATCCCGGCCACAAAGACGCCGTTTCAGGTTATGTTTTGAAAGACTTTCCAATGGCAGATGAGAATTGGTTGGATGACGTATTGCGCGGATGTGCGGATGGTGCCCATTATCTGGCTCAAGCTGATGGGGGAAAGTTCATGAATGCAGTGGCTTTACGGACTGCTCCAAATCGAAATGACAAGAAAAAGGAAACCTCCAAAACCCACTCTTCAAGATTAAAAAACGTACCACAGCCAGATAATCGTTCAACATTTCAAAAGCTAAAAGATCATTTTACGTGACATCATCATTACGTTTAATGCGCGATCAGAAGCCTGTAATAACGCAGAAAACTAAAAACATACTAATTCGATCTTATAATAGATTTTTTTTAGCTTCAAATTTTGTAACGGCTAACAATAAAATCTTTAGAAACAAAGTTACCATTAGCTACAAAAGAATTAGTAAATGAAATATATCTTGATTTTCCATCAATCAGTTTCCAAATTATATTTGCCATGTTTAATAACACTTTATCCATAAAAAAGTTCGGTGAATGTCTGTTCCATCTCCAACGAGTTAAGTAGTTAGCTTATGCAATCCAAAACAATATACAACTACCTTCAGAATTTTTACTAATAGGGGAAATCATATGAAAGCAGATGAAAGCACTAATGTTCTGGGGACCGAATTAACTTTATGTGGCATGGACCCAGTTACGGGTTTTTTCCGTGACGGCCACTGCAATACCTGTACTGCAGATCAAGGCAACCACACGGTATGCGCTGTTATGACAGCAGAGTTTTTGGCATTTTCTAAATATGTAGGAAACGATCTTAGTACACCGCGACCCGAATATGGATTTTTAGGCCTGAAACCAGGAGATAACTGGTGTTTGTGTGCAGGTCGGTTTCTTCAGGCACATGATGAAGGTTGCGCGCCAAAGGTTAGGTTAATGGCCACTCATAGTCGTGCATTGGAAGTTGTAGAGCTTGCAGTTTTGCAACTCAACACATGAAAGATTAAAAAACCGACTATAAACTAACTCACACCTCCGACATTTCACTCAAAATTGCCCATATCGAAATCTAACGCCTTAGCAACTGTAAAAATATCTTTGTCCCCGCGCCCACACATATTCATACAAATAATATGGTTTTGAGGTAATTTGGGTGCAATTTTCATAACATGGGCTAGAGCATGACTGGGTTCTAATGCGGGAATAATTCCTTCGAGCGTACAGCAAATTTGAAAAGCCTCAAGGGCTTCATCATCCGTTATCGATACATATTGTGCACGTCCGATGTCATGTAACCAGGCATGTTCAGGACCAATCCCAGGATAGTCTAACCCAGCCGAAATAGAGAATCCTTCAAGGATCTGCCCATCATCGTCTTGAAGCAGATAGGTCCGGTTTCCATGCAGAACACCAGGCCGCCCACCGGTAAGTGACGCACAATGCTCCATTTTGGAGTTTACTCCTCTGCCACCAGCTTCAACACCAATGATTCCAACCTCTTTATCGTCCAGAAATGGATAAAACAGACCCATTGCATTAGATCCACCTCCAATTGCAGCAATAATAGTATCTGGAAAACGGCCTTCAGCTTCCACCATTTGCTCACGGACTTCCTTACCAATGATTGCCTGAAAATCACGCACCATTGCAGGATAAGGATGAGGACCCGCAACCGTACCAATACAATAAAAAGTATCGCGAACATTAGTAACCCAGTCCCGAAGCGCATCATTCATAGCGTCTTTGAGGGTACCACGCCCAGATGTAACAGGAACAACCTCTGCTCCCAGTAACCGCATGCGAAAGACATTAGGGGCTTGGCGCTCGACATCATGAGCACCCATGTAGACAACACATTTTAAACCAAACTTTGCACAAACAGTTGCCGTAGCGACCCCGTGTTGCCCCGCTCCAGTTTCCGCTATAATCCGCGTTTTCCCCATTCGCCGAGCCAAAATGATCTGGCCCAACACATTATTGATCTTGTGTGCGCCTGTGTGATTCAGCTCGTCCCGTTTCATGTAAACTTTAGCGCCACCGAGTTTCTCAGTCAGCCTTTCTGCATGGTACAAGGGGCTGGGGCGGCCGACATAATGTTTCCAAAGGAAATCCATTTCTTTCCAGAAACTATCATCTGTTTTGGCTATCTCGTACTGTTCCTCAAGGCTAAGGATCAGAGGCATGAGCGTCTCAGACACAAAACGCCCTCCAAAATCACCAAATCTTCCCTGCTCATTTGGGCCGTTCATAAATGAATTAAAAAGATCATCTGCCATTGGACAAGCTCCGTGTTACTATTTGATACTTATCGTGATTTACGACTCGCGTAAATGCGACAACCGTGCCTTTTACATTTACACTTTAGACTGGGCCGCTCTGATAAATGCATGGATCATGTCAGGATCTTTCACACCAGCCAAACTTTCAACTCCCGAACTCACATCAACTTGGCGTGCCCCAGTCAAACGTACCGCCGAAGCTACGTTGGCGGGTGTCAATCCACCAGCTAGCATCCATGGAACGGGCCAACGCCTTCCGACGATAAGATCCCAATCAAAAGCCAAGCCATTCCCACCGGGTAAATTCTCTTCTTCAGATGGCTTAGCATCCACCAAAACTTGATCAGAAACACGCATATATGCCTCTAATGCGACAAGATCAGCAGCGGTAGCAACACCAACTGCCTTCATCACCGGCAACCGATAACGCTGTTTAATTTGCGCGGTCCGCTCAGGCGTTTCACTCCCATGCAATTGCAAAACATCTAATGGCACAGATTCTATTAGTGCATCTAAAAATCTATCGTCAGCATTCACGACAAGAGCTACTTTAGCCAACCCTACAGGCGCATATGAAGCAAGTTTATTAGCCGCCTCAAAGGTGAGATTGCGTGGCGATTTTTCAAAAAATACGAAACCTATGTAAGATGCACCCGCCTCGGCAGAAGCCAATACTTGTTCAGAATGGCTCAGACCACAGATCTTTACCGAAACTGACTGCGCCACGATTAGCTTGCTTGATCAAGCAAAGCAAAAATATCGTCTTTGCCATCATACTTGTCTCCACGAAGACGCTTAACCTCACGATTGAGACGGCTTACTTCCCTAATATTACGTGCATTTTCTGCGCGTACCTTATATTCACGCATCCATTCCCAGACAAAACCAACTAGCAAACCAACAACGATACCAGTGAAGATAATGATAAATAACGGCAGCTGAACCTTTGGCGTAACGGAGAAAAGGTGTGATATTCCTGAAGGCAGCAGCTGTACTGTGACAGCTTCATTGTTAGCCATTGCTACAGCAATCAACACCAACGCAAAAACAATAATGCAGGCATAGCGGATATAGCGCATTTAGGCTTTCCCGTTCAAACGATCCCGAAGCAGCTTACCCGTCTTAAAAAAGGGCACATGTTTTTCTTCAACCGCAACCGTTTCTCCCGTGCGCGGATTGCGTCCCGAACGGGCATCTCGTTTTTTAACGGAAAACGCTCCAAATCCACGCAATTCTACACGGTCTCCTCGCGACATAGCATCCGTTATCTCATCAAAAATCGTATTCACGATCCGCTCGACGTCACGTTGATAGAGGTGTGGGTTATCGTCAGCAATCTTCTGGATCAGCTCAGATCGGATCATGAATATCTCCCCCGTAAGATAAAATTTTAATCAAAAACTCTAAATGACTATAAGAACAATAATACTAATCGGAAATAGAAACTGGCAACTCTAGGCGGGTTTTTGTACTATTTTAGCTGTTAGACCCATACTATTAGTTTAATTTTGTCACCAATGGTGTGTCTAAAGTCACCTACTGTGCTCAAAACCCAAATTTTCTCAAAACGATTCGAATCTTAAATAATGTTGTACATTCCAAAATATTTTGAAAACTGTAAAAAAACCCTGCACTAATCATGCAGGGCCTAATAAAGCTATCAATTTCTAAAATGGAGCTACTTTTCTTCATCACTTTTCAAAGCAGCGCCAAGAATATCCCCGAGAGACGCGCCAGAATCGGATGACCCATACTGTTCGACGGCCTCTTTTTCTTCAGCAATTTCACGCGCTTTAATCGAAACGCCTAAACGGCGCGTTTTGTTGTCAATGTTTGTGATACGCACATCAACTTTATCCCCAATCGAGAAACGCTCCGGACGCTGTTCTGCTCTATCACGACTAAGGTCAGACCGGCGTATAAAGGACTTCATACCCTCATATTCCACTTCTACACCGCCATCCTCAATAGCAGTGACTGCAACGGTCACAATTGAACCACGTTTCACTCCGCCAACTGCTTCTGCAAATTTGTCACCGCCGATAGCTTTAACAGAAAGCGAAATACGTTCCTTTTCTACATCTACTTCGGATACTACCGCCTGGACAGTGTCACCCTTTCTGTAGTCTTGAATTGCTTCTTCGCCACGCTGGTCCCAACTTAGATCAGACAGGTGAACCATCCCATCAATATCACCTTCTAGGCCAACAAAAAGGCCAAATTCAGTAATGTTTTTAACTTCACCTTCGACTTCAGTTCCCTCAGGGTGAGTTTCTGCAAACACCTCCCACGGGTTACGCATTGTCTGTTTAAGGCCGAGAGAAACGCGGCGTTTAATCCCGTCAATTTCCAGAACCATAACCTCAACTTCTTGAGATGTAGACACAATTTTTCCAGGGTGTACGTTCTTTTTGGTCCAAGACATCTCAGAGACGTGTACAAGACCTTCAACCCCTGCCTCAAGCTCAACAAATGCACCGTAATCAGTAATGTTAGTGACGCGACCTGTGTGTGATGATTCCAAAGGATATTTTGCTGCTACAAGATCCCATGGATCTTCTTGTAGTTGCTTCATACCCAAGGAAATTCGATGCGTATCCTTGTTGATTTTGATAACTTGCACTCCGATAGTCTCACCGATAGTCAAGACTTCCGAAGGGTGATTTATACGGCGCCACGCCATGTCAGTCACATGCAACAAACCGTCCACGCCACCAAGATCCACAAATGCGCCATACTCAGTTATGTTCTTCACAACACCATCAACGTTTTGGCCTTCGACAAGATTTCCGATAACCTCTGCGCGTTGTTCTGCACGTGATTCTTCAAGTATCGCGCGACGCGAAACAACAATATTACCACGGCGGCGATCCATTTTCAAAATCTGAAATGGTTGTTTGAGACCCATTAGTGGCCCCGCATCCCGTACTGGCCGGACATCAACCTGAGAGCCAGGCAAAAACGCAACAGCACCGCCCAGATCAACGGTAAATCCGCCTTTAACCCGACCAAAGATTGCACCATCTACTCGTGCCTCGCCAGCATAAGCTTTTTCTAGGCGATCCCAAGCTTCTTCGCGTCGAGCCATTTCACGGGAAATTACTGCTTCACCTTTAGAGTTTTCCGCTGATCGGAGAAAAACCTCAACGTCGTCACCAACATTGATTTCTGGCGCTTCACCGGGATCTGCAAATTCTTTGAGCTCGACACGGCCTTCCATTTTGTAGCCTACGTCGATAATGGCTTGTCCCGCTTCAATTGCGATAACTTTACCTTTGACAACTGTTCCCTCTTCGGGTGTGTCCATTTCGAAGCTTTCTTGTAAGAGGGCTTCGAATTCCTCCATCAATTTATCAGCCATGTGGCGTCGTTTTCCTAACGTTAATGTTTTTCGGGCCGTGCGGTTGTCTCCGCCGGTCTTATGTTTCACAAATCAGGCGTAATTACAAAACTCTGTCCGCTGTATGTTAACAACACTGCTTTTAAACAGAGTTCTGTGTAAAGTACCCCTAGCGATCAAGCGCCTTTACCCCCAGATTGAGGAAAGAGCAAGAGCGTGTATACCCGTCACGCCTCCAGTTCATGCTGTAAACTTCAGGTTGAACAACTGCTGCACAACCTGACTTACGGAGACTGCTCTAGATGTGCCTCAAACAGAGCCCTTTAACACGTTGGCTAAATCTGTACGCTCCCAACTAAAACCACCATCTTCATCAGGTGCACGACCAAAATGACCATAAGCAGCGGTGCGCTGGTAGATAGGTCGATTTAAAGAAAGGTGTTCGCGAATACCGCGTGGTGTCAGATCCATGACCTGACCGATTGCCGTTTCAATTGTCGAATCTGGAGCCTCACCAGTTCCAAATGTATCACAATATATCGAAAGAGGACGAGACACACCAATCGCGTAGCTCAATTGAATCGTACAGCGTGTAGCCATACCGGCGGCCACAACGTTTTTGGCCAAATAACGAGCCGCGTATGCTGCTGACCTATCAACTTTAGTTGGATCCTTACCAGAAAATGCACCGCCACCATGCGGCGCTGCTCCCCCATATGTATCGACAATTATTTTACGGCCTGTCAGTCCAGCATCACCATCAGGACCACCAATTACAAACTTACCAGTAGGATTTACATGCCATTCTGTATCATCCGTCAGCCACCCTTCAGGCAATACTTCATAAATGTATGGACTTACTAGAGCCCGGATGTCGTCACTGCTCAGGTTTTCATCAAGGTGTTGAGTTGACAGAACAACTGAACTCACCCCAACAGGTTGACCGTCACGATAAATAACAGAAAGCTGGGATTTGGCGTCAGGACCAAGGGCCGGCTCAGTACCGTTTTTACGCACCTCAGCTAGACGACGCAACATAGCGTGCGCATAATGAATTGGCGCTGGCATGAGTGCGTCGGTCTCGTTCGTCGCATAACCAAACATAATACCTTGATCGCCAGCACCTTCATCTTTTTCGTTACTAGCATCTACGCCTTGCGCGATATGTGCTGACTGCTCATGCAGCAAATTAGTGATTTCACAAGATTTCCAGTGGAACTTATCTTGTTCGTAACCAATATCTTTGATGCATGCCCGTGCAATATCTTCAATCTGCTTCATATATTCTGACAGCTTATCTTGATCACTCAGGCCAACTTCACCACCAATAACAACACGGTTAGTTGTTGCAAAAGTTTCGCAGGCAACACGAGCTTCAGGTTCCTCTGCTAGAAATGCATCAAGAACAGCATCAGAAATACGATCACAAACCTTATCAGGGTGCCCCTCAGAAACTGATTCTGAGGTAAAGGTATAGTTATTACGGGACATTATTGCTCCAATTTATAATAAGTTTTCCGCGCCAGGAAGCCGTTGCAGAAGTTAGACAGCCAATAGGTATACTAGCGAATTTAGTCAACGCCAATTTTACCACCTTGCAAAGTTCGCTTTATGATTAAGGCCCAGAGTCCTAAAATCAGAATGGTTATCCATGGCCAATCACCTGTGTAGCTATACAACGTAGATGCGCCTGGTTGGGGTAATTTCACATCTAAATAGCCAGCAGTACCTAAACCAAGTGATGCAGTTACTCTACCTTTTGGGTCTATCAGAGCTGAAATTCCAGTGTTTGCGACCCGCACCATTGGCAATCCTTGCTCAATAGCTCGCATTCGTGCTTGAGCCAAATGTTGCTGCGGTCCCGACCAATTACCAAACCATGCATCATTTGTCAGCTGTATTAAAAAATTAGGCCTTATTTCCGTTCCACCCACGGCGTGTGCAAACACAGCCTCGTAGCAAATAAGAGGTAACGCTGCACCCAAGGCGCCAAAGTTTAAAATACTAGGACCCGATCCAGATGTGTATCCTAGTTCTGTTCGGGCTGCTAAACCACCTACATTTATATACCTAAAGAACCAATCAAAAGGCATGTATTCCCCAAATGGAACCAAACGATGTTTATCGTACGTCTGAACCACTTCTCCCGCACTATCCAAAACAACAAGACTGTTAAAATACTTCTCATTATGACGCCGTTGAATTCCCAAAACGACCAGCGATCCCCTTGCTGCTTCAGCTATATCATCAAAGATGAATTGTGCGTCTTCCTCCAGATAAGACAGTGCAGTCTCAGGCCAAATCACTAAATCTGGAGGTAATCCCTCAGCGGTATAATTGATTAGCCTACTTTCGAAGATCGGGATACTTTCAGGCAACCATTTTTCGTCTTGTGGGGCATTAGGTTGCACTAACCGAACTGTATATGACGTAAGTGCACTTGAGGCACTAATGGGTGGAGAGATAATCATGACTACAGCTATAAACAAACTGCCAATACGCAACCAAAAGCGTTGAGCTGTACCAATCAAGAAAGCCAGACTAACACATAAGAACATCAATCCATGCGGCCCAAAAAATGCTAGAGCTTGCCCTGCCAATGTGCCGACCAAAGCTTGGGGAGGAGACGCCCACGGAAAACCTGTAAACAGATAGGCTCTCAATATCTCAACCCCAGTCCAGGTAAAAACTAAAACAACTGGATTGCCACTCACCCAAAGCGCAAAAGCCATTGCTCCAGCCCAAAACATACCGAGTAAAACTGCAAGTGACAAAACAGCCAACGGGCCCATCCAGCCCATCTCAACGGCGTCTATTTGGAAAGGCTCAGAAATCCAAGACAGTGTAAGGCTGAAATATCCAATACCTAAAGCCCATCCATAACACCAAGCGTCACGGACACGTTCGGCACCAACCAATAGAAAAAACGCGGCAATAAGAGGAAGTAATATCGCAGGTTCAAAAGCATGTGGTGGATGGGCAAAAGAACCCAAAGCACCTAGCAATAGCGCTGCCACAAGATACACACGACGCCTCATAGCAGACGACCACACCGATGAGCTTGTCACGTAGTGGCTTCCCTGCCATGCAACCTAACTCGCATTCTTTTAATTCGACGTAAATCCGCGTCGATAACCTCAAACTCTGGTCCATCAGGATGAGGGACAACCTCACCTCGCGCTGGCACCCGGCCGGCAAGCATGAATACCAAGCCACCCAAGGTGTCTATATCTTCTTCATCAACATCATCATGAGTTGTCAACGAGAACCCTATATCTCGCTCAAAGTCTTCCAGTGGTGTTTTTGCCAAAGCAAGATAACACCCTGTCTTTTCCTCGGTAAAATATACACCTTCATCGATATCATGCTCATCCTCGATCTCACCAATAACTTGCTCGATCAAATCTTCGATTGTCACCAATCCATCAACACCACCATATTCATCAATAACCAATGCCATATGACGTCGTTCAGTCTGCATTTTAGTCAGAAGGACTCCAATCGTCATCGAAGGAGGTACAAATAAAAGAGGACGTAATTGCTTCCGCAAATTGAATTTTTTACCTCCCCCGTTGAAACCATGGTTCAGCGCTATGTCTTTGAGATGGGCAAAGCCAATCGGCGTATCTAACGTACCTTCAAAAACGGGCAGGCGTGTCAGTCCGCTTTCTTTGAATAATTCCACTAACTCATCCAGTGTCACCGTATCTGGCACTGCTGTGATATCCGCTTTCGGTACGGACACATCCTCGACCAACATCCTCCGTAGATTGATCATACCATGACCTTGATTACGGGGACTGCCATCCGCCGGCGCCTCAATGTTTGCTTCAGATGAACTAAAAGCACCTATAACTCGTGCAAAAAATCCAATATGTTTTGATGTTGCGTTTATATCACTGTCTGGCAGCGCGCCTTGCGCCGCGTCAGACGATCCTTCGTTTTCGCCCATTGGCTCCTATCCGTTATATTACGATTATATTAAGACACTTTTAGTATGGGTCAGACAACCCCATACTGCCAAGTATATTTACCTCTAACGCTTCCATACGCGTGGCATCGAGATCACGAATATGATCAAACCCTAGCAAGTGTAAAGTTCCATGAACTATTAAATGTGTGACGTGGTCAGTCATTTTTTTATTTTGTTCTGACGCTTCGCGGGAGCATGTTTCATATGCGAGGGCTATATCTCCCAGCGTAAATATTCCTGTATGATCACTCTTTGGCTGCAGTGGGACATCTCCGTTTTTAAAAGGCTTCAGATCATCATTTGGCCAACTTAATACATTTGTAGGAACAGATTTACCCCTGAAGTCGGCGTTCAGCACGGCAATACTTCTGTCGTCACAACCCAACAGGGATATTTCGGCAATATCAATATTCTGGAAATCTAGAGTGGCATTGATCGCGTTTAAAGCAAGTTCTGAAAGATCAAACGCAACCCAACGATCATCTTCAATAATAACATCAATGTTATGCGGCACTATTAGTTACCTCGGATCACGAGATCTTCGTATCCGCCTCATAAGCTTCGATCACAGCCGCAACAAGTGGATGCCGGACAACGTCTTTAGATGTAAAATAGTTAAAACTAATTTTCGGTACCGACTTCAACAATCTTTCTGCATCTGCCAAGCCTGAGGCGACACCTCGCGGTAGATCAACCTGTGTACGATCGCCAGTAATTACCATGCGGCTCCCCTCGCCCAAACGTGTAAGAAACATCTTCATCTGCATGGATGTTGCATTTTGAGCTTCGTCCAGCACGACAAAAGCACGGCTTAAGGTCCGTCCACGCATGAAAGCAAGTGGCGCAATTTCGATCGTTTTTTCTTCTTTAAGCTTGGCAAGTTGTTTGCCCGGTAGAAAATCATTCAAGGCATCATAAAGTGGCTGCATGTAGGGATCTACCTTTTCTTCTTGGGTCCCTGGGAGAAAACCCAGACGTTCACCAGCCTCCACTGCTGGTCGACAAAGAATGATCCTATCAACCTGACCTGAAATGAACATCGACACGCCAACCGCGACCGCCAGATATGTTTTACCAGTTCCGGCAGGCCCAATCCCAAAGGCCATTTCATTTTGAAAGAGTGACTGAACATATGACTTTTGCGCATCAGTCCGCGGTTCGACTAGTTTTTTACGTGTCTTAATCTCAATTCCATTGCCCCTTAGCATTTCCAACTGATCACCTGCCCTCGTTTCTGGAGTTATCTCCGAAATACCCATACGCATTTCGCGATCAACATCAGTTGGATTAACTTCTTTTCCAGATTCTAACCGTAAATAAAGCGCATGAAGTGCAGAACTTGCACGAGATTGGGACGCTTCATCTCCTAAAATAGAGAGCACATTGCCTCGACGAACAATTTGAACCTCAAGAGCTTTTTCCACTGCCGTTAGATGACTGTCATACGGCCCGCATAAATCGATCAACAATCTGTTATCAGGGAATTCAAGAACCACTTCGGTCAGCGGATGATCTAGGGTCAATACGTACTCCTGTGTCTGTAAGTAAATAAATCTACAGGTTGGCACACGGAGCGCAAGCTGTTGAATATAAAATTCTGGATTTTAAAGTCCTATTTGTTTAATTCGGGTTTCACACAAATACGCCAGCAAGTGAATTTGTCCGAGCTTCTACGATCTTGACTTCCGCGATTTCACCCACTGCAATTTGAGCATCGGCTACGTGTACAGCATGAAGATACTCGCTTTTGCCCATCATTTGACCCAATTCACGACCTGGCTTCTCAAACAAGACTTTCACTGTGCTTCCAACCATACTTTCTTGAATTTCTTTTTGCTGGTGCGTCACCAAAGATTGCAGACGTTGTAGACGATCGTTCGCTTGAGCGATCTCAACCTGCTGGCGTTCAGCCGCTGGCGTTCCAGGACGTGGTGAGTATTTAAAAGAGTAAGCATATCCGTAGTTAACCTCTTCAATCAAATCTAGCGTCGCTTGAAAGTCTTCTTCGGTCTCTTCAGGGAACCCTACAATAAAATCTCCTGACATTAATATATCAGGACGGGCCCTACGAATACGTTCAATAAGTTTCAAATAACTATCGGATGTGTGGCTGCGGTTCATCCTTTTTAAAATCTTATCACTTCCAGATTGTACTGGTAGATGCAAATAAGGCATCAGTTTTGAGCACGAACCATGCGCTTCAATTAATTCATCCGTCATATCGTTGGGGTGACTAGTTGTAAATCGGATACGCTCAAGGCCGTCTACCTTGTCGAGGTCCCAAATAAGTTTTGCTAACGTATAATCGGACCCATCAGAACCCGTTCCATGATAAGCGTTAACGTTTTGTCCCAATAATGTGATTTCGCGCACTCCACGTTCCACAAGATCACGAGCCTCATCGATGATCCGTTGAACAGGTCGGCTAACTTCAGCGCCCCTAGTGTAAGGTACGACGCAAAATGCACAAAACTTATCACAACCTTCCTGCACAGTTAAGAACGCAGCAGGCGCGCGTCGGCCTTTGGGTCGGCTCTTTAGTTTTTCAAACTTATCTTCTTCAGGAAATTCTGTATCAAGAACTTTTTTACCTTTACGCGTTTTTGCTTCCATATCAGGCAAGCGGTGATAGCTTTGTGGACCGACAACCAGGTCAACAGCAGGTTGACGACGCATAATTTCAGCACCTTCAGCTTGCGCAACACAGCCCGCAACCCCAATTTTCAGATCAGGATTAGAAGCCTTAAAACTCTTCAACCGACCCAATTCAGAATAAACTTTTTCCGCAGCTTTTTCTCGGATATGACAAGTATTTAGCAAAATCATGTCCGCATCATCAGGCTTTGTAGTTTCAATGTAGCCCTCACTGCCCAAGGCTTCCGCCATGCGCTCACTATCATAAACGTTCATCTGGCAACCATAGGTTTTGATGAACAGCTTCTTCTGCGTCGTCATGTCGGTCACCCAAGGCTATTAAGTTAAACGGTGGCTTTAACAAGAAGGCATATATCTTTCAATGCACCCATATCGAATTGTTTATGTAAATGAGCTGGCTTAGTTCTATAATAATCACAACAACTGCGGGAACCAATCTTCACGAAGCCTCTCGCCTTGTTCCATCTTGTGCTTAGGAAACGGCGGGGATGTTGGGCCAGGACGCTCAATATACCGCGCATCATCCCCAACCATGCGCACGGAGAACGCGCGGCGACGCTCTTCACTCTTATTACCCCTAGCACCATGCAAAATCCGAAAGTGAAAGGCTACAGCATCGCCCGGTTCCATATCATACTCTACTATTCGCATACCTTCTGCTTCTGGATCAGGAACAGGAATATAATCTCCTTCAAAAAAAGCTGTCTCAGATACCCAGCGAGTAGGTACAACATCTTTCGGCCAATGATGTGAACCCGCCACACAGCGAAGTGTCGCATCACTGACTTGGTCGAGTGGAGACCAAAAACTGATCGTTTGTTTACCCTCAACGAAATAATATGGATTGTCCTGATGCCAAGGAGTTGCCATCGAAGTACCTGGCTCTTTAACCAATACGTGATCGTGAAATAATTGAACTGTCTCAGATTGCATTAGTTCAGCCGCCACCAGCGCTACAGGCGAACTTTTTATTACAGAAGAAAACTCAGGGATGCGTTGCCAGTTGCAGTAATCATCAAAAAATAGACCTGTTTCACCCTGTCGATCATTCGTTGACGCATATTGACTGGGCTCAGCCATATTACGTTCAATACCAGCTCGCAAAGTTTCTACATGATCCGCAAATAAACCGCGTAGTAGAACCACGCCATCGGCTTGATATGTATTAACATCGTCCTGAGTAACCAACACCGACATTACCCAGATTGGCTCTTGCGCCGCAAGCGGATCACAACATCTACTGAAGCAATTTCTGCTCCAGTTGGTGCATTGGGAATTTGGGAAATAACAAGCTGATCCGATGGAGCATCAGTCAACCTAGCATCATCTTCCCAAAAGAAGTGCGGATGATCGTGCGTATTAGTATCAAAATAGCTCTTTGAACCATCCACAGTCACTTCTTGCATCAACCCTGCATCGCAAAAAGCCCGTAACGTGTTGTAAACTGTGGCAAGGGAGACTGCTTCGCCTTGATACTTAGCTGCGTCAAAAAGGCTCTCAGCCGTCACATGGCGGTCTTGGCCGTCGCCGATTAGTAAAGCCGCAAGTGTGACACGCTGGCGTGTCGGCCTTAAACCGGAGCCTTTTAACCATGAGCTACCTATATGGTGCTGATCCTTAGTCATCGAATTCTGTTCCTGTTTTTCATTATGTACGACAGAAATCACGCAAATTCAATTCCCAATAGGTCACTAACTTATGCAGTTTTTCCGAAAAATAACATTAAAGTGTTCTCTTGTACCCACTTGTCCTGTGGTTATAAAAGCACCCCAAACCCGCAAGATCTGATTTGTGACAAAAAATGAGGCAAGCATGGCAGAATACCCAAATAGTTTTACCAAAGAAGATTTGCTGAAATGCGCTGAAGGCCAACTGTTTGGCCCTGGCAACGCTCAGTTGCCTAAACCGCCGATGCTTATGATGGACCGGATTACAGATATATCAAGCAATGGGGGAATACATAACAAAGGCCACGTCGTCGCTGAATTCGATATCGCACCCAGCCTTTGGTTTTTTGATTGTCACTTCCCAGGTAACCCCATAATGCCTGGTTGTCTTGGCCTTGATGGATTATGGCAGCTAACAGGTTTTAACCTTGGCTGGCGAGGCTGGCAGGGGCGTGGCTACGCCTTAGGAGTAGGAGAGGTCAAACTGACAGGTATGGTTCGACCAGAGCGCAAAATGCTTACTTATTATGTGGATTTCACGAAAGCTATTCAGACCCGTCGCCTAACGATGGGTGTAGCTGACGGCCGTGTTGAAGCGGATGGCGAAGAAATTTATCAAGTTAAAGGCATGCGTGTTGCACTCAGTGAAACTTAGTACATTAATAGCGCAGACAACTCTTTAGGTATAAGATGGTTGCGTGTACCGCCTCCACTGTCCTACACAGTTCAATATATAATTCTTAAAGGAGCGCTTACATGCGCAGGGTTGTTGTCACTGGATTGGGAATTGTCTCGTCCATCGGGAATAATACGGCTGAAGTCTTGGCCAGTTTGGAAAATGGGTCTAGTGGGATAGAAGCAAGCCCAGAAATGGCTGAGCATGGCTTTAGGAGCCAAATTGCAGGTACTTTGAAAATTGATGTGAGTGAACACATCGAAAAACGTACCTTGCGGTTTATGGGGCCAGGTGCTGCTTTTGCGCATATTGCTATGTCACAAGCTATTGAAGATGCCGGCTTAGAAGAAAACGACATTGTAAATCCTCGCACCGGTTTGGTTGCCGGATCGGGCGGCCCATCAACATCAACGATGTTCGCCGCACACCAAACAGTACAAAAGTCTGGGGCAACCAAACGGATAGGACCCTTTGCCGTTCCTAAGTGTATGTCATCTACAATTTCAGCCAACCTAGCGACAGCCTTTAAAATCAAAGGAATAAATTACTCTATCACGTCAGCATGCTCGACGTCATTGCACTGTATCGGAAATGCTGCAGAACAGATAATGTTCGGCAAACAAGATGTAATGTTTGCTGGCGGCGGCGAGGAGTTAGATTGGACTTTATCCTGCCTGTTTGACGCGATGGGTGCGATGTCATCCAAAAACAATGATAATGCAAAAACTGCAAGTCGTGCTTTTGACGCAGATAGGGATGGTTTCGTAATCTCGGGGGGGGGCGGGATCGTTGTTCTGGAAGAGTTGGAGCATGCAAAATTGCGGGGAGCCAAGATTTACGCTGAAATAACTGGCTATGCGGCGACATCAGACGGGCACGATATGGTCGCACCATCTGGTGAGGGCGGAGAACGGGCCATGCGACTTGCGCTTGAAACGCTACCCGAAGGACGCACCATCAGTTATATTAATGCTCATGGTACATCGACACCTGTTGGTGACGTGGGGGAAATAGAAGCGGTAAGGCGTGTTTTTGGTAAAGGAAGCACACCACCAGTTAGTTCAACAAAGTCAATGACGGGCCACGCACAAGGAGCAGCGGGTGCACTAGAGGCAATTTTTTGCCTCCTCATGTTGGACAATGATTTTATTGCCCCATCAATTAATGTTGTTAATCTTGATCCAGCACTCGACCCAACGGAAATTGCAACTGAAATACGTACTGATGCACAATTGGATTCAGTTATGACCAACTCCTTTGGTTTTGGTGGTACAAATGGATCAATGATCCTCTCCAAATTTCGTGGATAAGGATATAAAATGTCAGAGTTATTAAAAGGAAAACGTGGCTTGGTTATGGGCGTTGCAAACGAACGCTCAATCGCATGGGGTATAGCTAAAGCCATGTCAGACGCGGGGGCAAAACTTGCGTTTACCTATCAAGGTGAACCTTTTGGTAAACGGTTGGAACCACTTGCTTCTAGCGTAGGATCTGACTTCATGGTCAATGTGGACGTTACCAACAATACATCTCTGGATAAAGCATTTGAAGCACTTGCCAAGCGCTGGAGTTCTATTGATTTTGTAATCCACGCTATAGCTTTTTCAGATAAGTCGGAGTTAACTGGACGCTTTTTAAATACAAGCCGAGAAAATTTTAAGCATTCAATGGATATCAGCGCTTATTCATTTATAGAGGTAGCCCGTCGTGCACATCCAATGATGGTTGATAACGGCGGCACTTTATTAACACTTACCTATAGTGGGTCCAACCGCGTTGTCCCAAACTACAACGTTATGGGAGTTGCTAAGGCAGCACTGGAATCTGCAACGCGATATCTTGCTAACGATTTGGGACCAGACGGTATTCGCGTAAATGCAATTTCTCCAGGTCCAATGAAAACATTGGCTGGCGCTGCAATTGGAGGGGCGCGCAAAACTTATAAACACACAGACCAAAACGCACCACTGCGATCCAACGCTACGCTCGAGGCTGTTGGTGGGACGGCTGTATATCTTTGCTCAGAGGCTGGAGCTTATACCACCGGTGAAATTATACGCGTAGACGGTGGCTTTCATGTATTGGGAATGCCGCAGCCCGATTTCCTCTGAGAGCGGACAATTAGGAATACTGGTTAAATAGCTCGATTTACTACAATCAACTTCCGTAGATCATTAAAGATATATCGTTGTACAGCCAAGGGCAGTGTAGCCAGCAGATAGCGCTTACAGATGCCTAGAGTTTTGTTATTTTACATCAAAGTCATGTCGGAAATACGAACAAACTTAAGAGATTTCTTTTCTCTTATCCTAATACTTCAATTTAGTTATAAAACTCTGGTACTTCTAACCCACCAGTTAGCAGAAAACACTGCAAATGCGTTACTGGCTGACAAGCCCTGCTTAAGGTCTTTTCGTCTCTCAGTTGTTGTGCCAATTTGCTTAGGAAACGGAGAATAACATGCCTATCACAACTTGCGTCTTTGATGCATATGGAACCCTGTTCGATGTTGCCGCTGCCGCTCGTCAAGCCGCTAAAGAACCCAAATTTATAGATCTTAAAAACAGCTGGCCAGCACTAGCCGAGTATTGGCGACTTAAGCAATTACAATACACTTGGCTGCGTGCTATCACATCATCACACACTGACTTTTGGCAAGTTACAAAAGAAAGCCTAGATTGGGCTTTGGAAAAAACTGGTCATGCCGGTAAGCCAGAAATGCGCAAACGGCTCCTAGCACTCTATTGGGAATTACAACCTTATCCAGAAGTTTCAGATATGCTTGGCAGGCTGAAAAAAGCAGGTTTAAAAACCACTATTCTTTCCAATGGCTCACCTAAAATGTTGGAAAGCGCTGTTAAATCAGCGGGTATTCAGGATATCTTAGACGGTTGTTTATCAGTTGAAAGTGTAAAAGTTTTCAAACCTGATCCAAAAGTTTATAATCTGGTAAACAAAGAGTTTGGGTGCTCAACTACTGAAGTACTTTTCGTTTCATCTAATGGCTGGGATGTAGCGGGTGCTGCGGGATACGGTTTCAATACTGTCTGGGTTAATCGCGCAAATGAACCGGTAGACCGCCTGCCTTGGACGCCTCAAAAGGTCTTGCCCAATCTAAAAGATATTCCAAAACTGGCAGGCATCTATGATTAGAAATCTGTAACTCAAGACGGTCTTAGTTTAAGTTAATACTTAACTTTATGTTCTACCTTAAAATAATTTTAGCCTTTTCCACCCAAGCTTATTTGATTTTAATACATCTAAAAGATGACTCTGCGACTACCAAAATTATGAATAAAGAAGAACTGATTGTGCTAAAAAGATGCGTGTTCAAATTACCCAAATTATCTATTCAGAGGGTTTAGAGTACTGGCGCATCTTTTATCGAACCAATAAACATTGTTGAACTTCAAGTTTATTAATTGGATAAGCTGAAATGAACATAGAGATGATCCGCGCAGCTGCTCAACGCCTAGATGGCGAAGCAAGGTGCACACCATTATTAAATTCACCATTTATCGATGATCTAGCCGGACGGCGGGTCTGGATCAAACCAGAGTGTCTACAACATACTGGCAGTTTTAAATTCCGGGGGGCATGGGCTGCTCTGTCAGCACTTGAACCATCGATACGGGCCAAAGGTGTGGTCGCTTTTTCAAGTGGAAATCATGCACAAGGCGTAGCTCTTGCGGCCGCACGACACAATGTACCCAGTGTCATCATTATGCCAGCTGACGCACCACATCTGAAAATCGAAAATACACGTTCGTTAGGTGCTGAAGTAGTTCTGTATAACCGCGCGTCAGAAGATCGAGAGGTTATTGGACTTTCTCTTGAGCACGAGCGCGGATTAACGATGATCAAACCTTTTGACGATCCACAAGTAATCGCGGGACAAGGCACTGCGGGACTAGAAATTGCAAAACAGACAAGCAGCCTCGGTGTAGAAAAAGGGGATGTTTTGGTCTGTTGCGGCGGTGGAGGTTTGACAAGCGGAATTGCACTTGCTCTGGAAGCTGACGCTCCAGGATTGTGCGTTCGTCCGGTCGAGCCTGAAGGATTTGACGATGTGACACGCTCACTTTTCTCTGGTAAAATTGAAAAAAATATCAAAACAACAGGCAACATTTGTGATGCAATTATAACTCCTCAGCCTGGAAATCTAACATTTCCAGTAATGCAGCGTCTCTGCGGACCAGGCCTTATTGTTGATGAAAATGAAGCTCTGGAATCGATGGCAATTGCTTTTCTACGTCTCAAACTGGTTGCAGAACCTGGCGGTGCCGTTGCCCTTGCTGCAGCGATTTTTCGGAAAGGCGAGATAGAAGGAAATGATGTTGTTGTTGTGATTTCTGGTGGCAACGTAGACCCCGATCTTTTTGCCAAAAGCTTGAATACTCTGGTATAGAACATAGCAATGACTAATCTGGTGGATTCCAATTAAAGCACTGATCAAGTTACGGAATATTTTTAAATCAACCTTAGGTGGGTTTATGAAACTTTTGATCAGGTTTATACACAGCTCTAGGGTCTGGCAGATTAGGATCACTGTATTGCTCATATGAGATTAAAGGACTGATAATTATGCATATGGCAGATTTGGGCAACTTGCGACTGCACTACCGTATTGATGGACCAAAGGACGGTGCGCCAGTTGTTTTTGCGAATTCATTGGGCACTGATATGCGACTTTGGGATCCAATCATGCCATTATTGCCAGACAACCTGCGGATTTTGAGATTTGATAAGAGAGGGCATGGCCTGTCAACTTGTCCTCCAGCTCCCTACTCAATGGGGGCATTAGTCAAAGACACCGAAGACCTTATGGATCATCTAGATTTTAAAAATTCATTTTTTGTTGGTTTATCCATTGGTGGCATGATTGCACAAGGTTTGGCCATCAAGCGCCTAGATCTCGTAAGAGCAATGGTTCTTTCAAACACCGCTGCCAAAATAGGAAATGCCAAAATATGGGCAGACCGCATTGAAGACGTCAAAAATGGTGGCATGGAAAGTCTAGCAAACGCTGTAATGGAACGGTGGTTCTCACAGAGTTTTCGCAAAGGTATAGATCTGGAACTTTGGCGTAACATGTTAACACAGCAAAAAGCTGAAGGTTACGCGGGCTGCTCTGCTGCAATCTCGGGAACCGATTACTACGCAACCACAGCAAGTCTTCGTCTGCCCACACTTGGAATCGCCGGAAGCGAAGACGGATCCACACCACCTGATCTGGTACGAGAGACCATCGAGCTTATACCGGGGAGCCAATTTTGCCTGATCCGTAAAGTTGGCCACTTACCGTGTATCGAAAAACCTAACGAATTTGCCTCTATAGTTACAGACTTTATGCGCTCAACAGGACATATTTGAATCATGGCAGCTACCGTTTTTTCTTCATTGCTCTATTCCAAAATGTTTCCAACGGGAGATACTTGTAAATTATGGACTGATGCAGCTGAAGTCCGAGCAATGCTGCTGGTTGAGGGCGCATTGGCAAAAGTACAGGGTGCTCAAGGGATAATACCGGAACTTAGTGCAGCATTCATCCACCGTTCTAGTCTTGAGGTACAGATAGACGCAGCAAGGTTAGCCAACGAAACAGGTCAAAACGGCGTAAGCGTTCCAGGGTTAGTTACTGCTTTCCGTACCGCGATGGAAGCTCCTGAGTTTTCTCAACATGTCCATTGGGGTGCGACAAGTCAGGACATTATCGACACCGGATTGATGCTAAGATTACGTCAAACCTTGGCCATCCAAGAAGAGCGCTTAAAATATCTGCTACAGAGCCTTGCTATAAAATCGCGCACCTATGCCAAAACACCAATGGCTGCGCGCACTTACGGGCAGCACGCGACACCAACATCTTGGGGCGCAGTCCTTGCCCAGTGGGGTGAGCCTATTGCAGATGCGATGACCGCACTACCGACATTAAAGAATACTTCATTATTGGTCTCACTCAGCGGGTCATCCGGCACAGCATCCGTACTTGGTCCTGATGCTCCCGCTACGCGTGCTGCTTTAGCAGAAGCGTTGAAACTGGCAGACCCAAAGCGTAGTTGGCACACAGATCGTGGACCAATCCTACGCATTTCAAACTGGATGTGCGATCTAGTTGCAGCGCTTGCCACTATGGGTCAAGGACTTATTGGCTTGACCGGATCAGATACAGGAGAAGTTAGCCTGGGCAATGTTGGAGAATCTTCGACGATGCCACAAAAACAAAATCCGGTAGGTCCATCTGTTTTGGTTGCCCTCAATAACCAAATGGCTGGTTTACGAGCGTCACTTCAGTCTGCTGCAGCACACCAGCACCAACGCGATGGTGCCGCTTGGTTTACAGAATGGATGGTTTTGCCACAGATAGCATTGTCTGCGGCAACCGCCCTAGAAATAGCTTGTTCCGTTGTTGAAGACATGCAACCAGACATAAAACAGATGACAAGAAATTTAGGTGGTTTAGGGCTGGTCCATGCGGAGGCTCTAAGCTTTGCTCTGGCAAAAGAAATGCAGCGCTCCGATGCGCAAAAACTGGTCAAAAAACTTGTTGCACAAGCTCATTCCACCAAAACACCACTGGCTGAAATCGTTTTAAAAGCAAGACCAGAATTACCTATAAGCCTCTTTCAGGTCGAAACACAATTGGGCAACGCACCCACTGCAGCAAACGCATTTGCAACCCGTGTGGAAACTCTTTGAAACTGTCAGTTGTCTTTATCCTAATCACAGTTTTACTGGATGCTATGGGTATTGGATTAATTGTACCCGTCATGCCAGATCTAATTCAAGAAGTTGACGGCGGCGACCTCGCAACAGCTGCACTTTGGGGTGGCGTTTTATCGACGTCATTTGCTGTAATGCAGTTCATATTCGGTCCTGTACTAGGTGGTTTGTCAGATCGCTTTGGTCGACGCCCTGTCTTATTAATCTCATTAGTTGTTATGACAGCAGACTACCTCGTTATGGCAATGGTCAGCAGTATTTGGTTATTATTAATAGGGCGACTTGTGGGCGGTATAACAGCAGCCACACAATCAACCGCTGCCGCATATATGGCAGATATTTCGAAGCCTGAAAAAAAAGCTGCTAATTTTGGCCTTATCGGCGCAGCATTTGGTATGGGATTTGTTATTGGACCTTTGATTGGTGGTTTTCTTGCTGAATATGGCACCCGAGCCCCGTTCTATGCCGCTGCTATTTTGGCAGCTCTTAATGCAGCTTTTGGATGGGTAATCCTGACCGAAACAGTGACTGATCGGATTCGCCGCCCTTTTTCCTGGTCGCGTGCAAACCCAGTAGGCACACTACGCATCTTGGGCAAACTTCCAACCATTGGCCCTTTACTCTTAGTTTATTTTCTCTACCAAATGGCCTTCACGGTTTATCCAGCAATCTGGAGCTACTTTGGTCAGGAACGCTTTGGTTGGAGCCCTGCCATCATTGGCTTGAGCCTTGCGTTGTTTGGCATCATGCTTGCGATTGTTCAGGGTGGGTTAATGCCCAAAGTTTTAAAGATACTGGGTGAACGGGGGGCGGTTATTTACGGGCATGGATTTGATGTAGCAGCCTTTTTAGCGTTAGCATTTGTGACGTCTGGCACAATAGCATTGATCCTTGTACCACTTGCTTCATTGGCAGGCGTCATCACACCTGCTTTGCAGGGTATAATGTCTAAAGCAGTGGGTGATGATCAGCAGGGTGAATTGCAAGGGGCACTGACTTCCGTAAGTGCACTGGCAATGATGATATCACCGATGCTTATGACTTCGACTTTTGCTGCATTTTCAGGTGCTGGAGCTCCGATATATCTGCCTGGGGCACCCTTTTTATTATCGACCGGTTTAATCTTAATTGGTTTAGCTGTTTTCATTCGCTATGACCGCACAGTCACACAATAAAAGATGCATGGTAATTCTAGAGCAATACAGGTCGTATTAACTCTTGTAGGAGTTCAAAGATTGAGCCACCTTTACCATGCAATTTATCCCAAGGTGGTACAAAATATATAGGCAATTTAAGGATAATAAATGAAGACCATAAAAGCAGCTGTATGTCATGAATTCGGTGCTCCACTGGTTATCGAAGATATTTTGCTACGCGCTCCTGAAATGGGCGAAGTTGAGGTTTCTTTAGATGCCGTAGCCATTTGCCATTCTGATATATCGTTTGCCGATGGTGCTTGGGGAGGCAGCCTTCCAGCAGTATATGGCCACGAAGCAGCAGGAGTGGTCAGTGCTATTGGCTCAGGCGTCAACAGTGTTGTTATCGGCGATAGTGTAGTTGTTACCTTAATACGCGCCTGTGGAACATGTATTTCATGCGCAAGCGGTGCGCCCACCAATTGCGAAACTCCATATGATGGTGACCAAGGACCAATTCGTACAACCAGCAATACCAAATTGCATCAAGCTATGGCCTGCGGTGCTTTTGCGGAAAAAGTTGTTGTTCACCAAAATCAATTGGTGAAGATACCCGAAACGATTGCAAAAGATGCTGCAAGCCTGATTGCTTGCGGCGTTATTACGGGAGTTGGAGCTGTGGTAAACGCTGCAGCTTTGCGCGCAGGACAGGACGTCGTCGTCATTGGTGCTGGGGGCGTCGGTCTCAACGCTATTCAAGGCGCCCGGATTGCAGGCGCAAGGCGTATTGTAGCAGTTGATATGATTGAAGCTAAACTTGAAGACGCCAAAGCATTTGGCGCCACCCACGGAATACTAGCAACAAGTGAACGTCCTTGGCGGACGAGTTCTAATGCACTGGGGGGCAAAGGCGCGGATGCTGTTATTGTGACGGTTGGAGCAATACCTGCTTATGAGCAAGCCCCAAAGTATCTCAGGCGTGGTGGTCGTGTAGTTATGGTGGGAATGCCCCATTCTGGCGCCATGGCCAACTATGAACCAGTTGTTTTAGCTGCTGTAGGACAAAGTATGATTGGCTCAAAAATGGGCGATGTGGTTATTCAGAGGGATATTCCATGGATAGTCGACCTTTATGAACAAGGTCGATTACAACTGGATAGCCTGATTTCAGGCCGATGGAATTTGGATCAAATCAACGATGCCATCATGGACACAAAATCTGGTACTGCACGGCGAAATGTGATTGTGTTTAAAAGGTGAAATACCTTGTCCAAAAAGCTAGCGCTCCGCCCTCCAGCGTTTGTGCAACCAGATAAAGCAAAGGGTAGATCATGAAGTTGCGTGAACTTGACGTTTTTGTCACGGCGCCTCCATCACCGGGGTGGGGTGGACGCTATTGGATCCTTGTCAAAGTAACGACAGATGATGGTATTGTCGGATGGGGCGAATGTTACGCATCGTCAGTGGGTCCCAAAGCTATGCATGTTGTAATCAATGATGTTTTTGAGCGCCATATGATGGGTGAAAATCCAGAAAATATAGAAATAATGTTTCGTCGAGTGTATTCGTCAGGTTACACACAACGCCCTGACTTGACAGTGATGGGAGCGTTTTCTGGACTTGAAATAGCTTGCTGGGATATCCTAGGCAAGGCGCGCAACCGTCCCGTCCACGCTTTAATAGGCGGTCTTGTGAACGAGCGTATACGAGCCTATACCTACCTATACCCACTCCCCCAACACGATTTTGCAAAGTTTTGGTCATCTCCAGAAATGGCGGCGGAAGCAGCGCTGGACTGTGCTGAGAGGGGATATACAGCGATCAAATTTGATCCTGCAGGGCCATATACTCTCAGGGGTGGCCATATGCCTGCAATGCGTGACATTGAAATGTCAGTGAATTTTTGCAAAGCAATTCGCGCGGTAGTTGGTAACAAAGTTGATTTGCTATTTGGCACTCATGGACAATTTTCAACTGCCGGTGCCATAAGGCTAGGCCAGGCAATTGAACCATTTAGCCCACTTTGGTTTGAGGAACCTATTCCGCCAGACAACATACAGGAAATGGAGAAAGTAGCCCGCTCGGTACGCGTACCAGTTGCAACTGGTGAGCGTTTAACCACAAAAGCAGAATTTGCGTCTTTAATGCACATCGGTGCAGCCACAATTCTTCAACCAGCCCTTGGACGTGCCGGTGGCATTTGGGAGATGAAGAAAGTTGCCGCAATGGCTGAGGCGTACAATATCCAGATCGCGCCACATCTCTATGCGGGGCCAGTCGAGTGGGCCGCAAATATTCAATACGCTGCTTCAATACCTAATATTCTAATGTGCGAATGCATAGAAACACCCTTTCATGATAAACTTATACAGAGTTCCATAACGGTTGAAGATGGGTTTATTACACCTTCAAAAGCTCCAGGATTAGGCATCAAAGTAGATGAAGAATTTGCTCTTGCACATCAATACACAGGCAAAGACTTACATCTCGAAATGCAAGAGGCTCCGTGTGACTATGTAAACAGCAACAACTTTGAAGGCGGAGCGCCTACAACTTGGAGCTAACGATAAAGTTCAACTCTAGCGACAGATATATCAGCCTGCATCTGACGACCAATGGCAAGAACACCGATGCGCCGCAAACGGGCTGGATCTAACGTTTCTTCTATCCGGTGTGGTTGAAAATTAAAAAAAGGCAGTCGAATTGATGTCCATTCTTTCTTTGCCAAAAACTCTTTACGGAAACTCTGCCAAGGCCGTACTATCTGATCCGTCCGGAGACGTATATCATAGACCTCATTATTACCAAAAACATTAAGTTTGATACCCGTCCAAAAACTTGCATCAAACGTTTGACCACTGTTTTTAAGATCAAAAGCGATTTGAATAAAACCACCATTATTTTTTAATGATACTTCACCAGTCAATCGAATTGCCACTTTTCCATCAATCTCGGTTTGCGTCGCGCTACCCCGCGATAAACCACCCATCACATTATCCGAGACATATTTCCAGTTGGTAGAAAGCTCTATAGCACTATCCCCAGCCTATGCCAAAATTTGTGGATCTAGCAGTTTGATCAGAGAGACGGGTCATGTACGCGCGGCTTCGAACGCAGCCCATACTATTTCAAATTCTTCAAAGGAAATCTGCTTTTCTTTTACAGCATCAAACACGATCTTTTCCGACTCCACCAATGTTTTAATCGCGTCCTTTAAACCATTCTTTATGTCCAATGGTACTACCACTGCTCCGTGACGATCAGCATGTACCAAATCTCCAGCTTTAATTTCGAGCCCAAAAACTCGAACAGGTTTATCAAAATCAACCACATGCACAAAACCATGGCTTGGTCCAATAGAACCGGCAATCACAGGGTAGTTTTTTGCCAAATCAGCAAGATCACGCATGACGCCATCAGTGAGCGTGCCGGAAAGACCAAATGCTTTATGTATATTGGTATTCACCTCGCCCCAATAAGCACCAATGGCATTAGGCACATCCAAATCTTGCACCACACAAACAGAAGGCTGTACGCCTTCCGACATGTATTTATAATATGCCATACGCCTGGCTTTTATTACATCAGGTTCCTCAGTTGGCGGGACAACGGCACGGATGCGTGCAGTACGGGCATATCCAACCATTACACCTGCAGGATCAGAAGTTAGCATTGTGCCACGGGTGAAGCCATTGAAACCACGTTTGCCTTGAGCGACCTCTATCGCATTGCAAACAGTAGGAGTGTCAACGGATCTTAATAGACTTAAAAGGACATCATCCATCATTTAACCTCTAAACCGCACAGCACCAAATAAATATGCTTGTTTAAACTAGAAAAAAGCCTGCAAGCCTGTCTGCGCCCTACCTAAAATTAAGGCGTGGACATCATGTGTACCTTCATAAGTGTTAACAGTTTCCAAGTTCATCATATGACGCATAACTGGAAAATCACCTGAAATACCATTACCGCCATGCATATCGCGAGCATTCCGAGCTATATCAAGTGCTTTTCCACAATTGTTACGTTTTATTATAGAGATCATTTCTGGCGCTGCATTAGCTTGATCCATTAAACGACCCACTTGCAAAGAAGCTTGTAAACCAAGCGCAATCTCGGTCTGCATATCAGCTAATTTTTTTTGGAAGAGCTGTGTCTGTGCTAATGGCTTATTGAACTGCTTACGATCCAAACCATATTGCCGTGCCGCGTGCCAACACGCCTCAGCAGCACCCATCGCCCCCCAACTTATGCCATATCTAGCACGATTTAGGCATCCAAAAGGCCCTTTCAGACCCTGCACATCAGGCAACAATGCTTGCTCATTAACCTCAACATTCTTCATTACAATTTCACCAGTAATCGAAGCGCGTAGACTAAGCTTATTACGAATCTTTGGTGCACTTAAACCTTCAGCCCCCTTTTCCAAAATAAAGCCTCGGATCTTGCCCCCATGGGCTTCTGACTTGGCCCAAATAACAAAAATATCAGAAATAGGGGCGTTTGAAATCCACATCTTGGCACCATTCAGGACATAACCCCCATCAACCTTTTTGGCTGTTGTCTTCATACCCGCCGGATCAGATCCGGCATCCGGTTCAGTCAAACCAAAACATCCAATCCATTCACCTGATGCAAGTTTTGGAAGATATTTCCGTCGTTGCTCTTCAGAGCCATATGCATAGATTGGGTAAATTACTAAGCTCGATTGCACCGACATCATCGACCGATACCCTGAGTCAATCCGCTCAATCTCACGCGCAACAAGACCGTAAGAAACATAAGAACCACCAAGACCGCCGTATTTCTCTGGCAAAGTTACGCCCAAAAAGCCCATTTCGCCCATTTCCCGGAAGAGGTCAGGCTCTGATATTTCTTCCGCAAAGGCTTTGGTCACACGCGACGCTAATTTTTGGGTTGCATAAGCCGCTGCAGACGACCGTACCATACGCTCATCTTCATTAAGCTGACCATTCAGACGAAATGGATCAGACCAATCAAAACTCCCAAGATCAGGCGCATCCTTAGCTTTCAAGATTTTTGTTTCTGCATTCATCACGACATTCCTCGAATATTGGACAAGCTGTTTAATTAGTGGAAATAATTGCTTCCAACTCTAACGGTTCGATTAGTTCAGGTCCAGTGGTCCTCCTAGAATTTACCGCATTTGATAAGCGGTTCTGAACTAGAGTTTTTTTGACGCTGCCCACGGCAAGGTAGTCTGAGCATTGCCTTTTACACGCAACCAAAGTGGGATGCCTGCAGGTTCAATAATTACAGGCTTACGTTGGTGAATCTCTGAAATTACCCCATCCGCACTACTAGTTATAACAGAAGCCGAATACATATGATCGCTGGTGTACTCTTTAGACCGCCAAGTTTGCCAGATGGCTGCTAAAGTTAAAAGAACTCTGTCTACTAACTTTATAAAATAAGGTGACTAATATCTCTTTCTCAAGACCATTCATAAAACCTGATGCAACTAGTATTCTTCCGTGCTTATTGTTTGCTGTTTTAAAAGCGGGTTTTCTGCGCAAGCCTCGCCACGAGCATTAATTAAAAGAGAACCATCACCAGGCGTTTTGTACCAAGTCGGCACAAATCCCTAGCGCATTTCAGTCAATTTACTCAGGTCTCCTACGTAACAAACTACGCGTTCTGAGCCTGTTGGGTAAAATCACAAATAAAACTCCCAGCGGAATATCAGCCGGTAATGCAATAAAGGTTTGAGCTACGGTGCCCGGGAGGAAAGGTATAGCGAAGCGGCCACACATCAAATTGATCAGCGCATACAAAACAAATAGCCACCGTTAATATTAGTGAGCCAGCCATAATTTGGTGGAGTAACTCAGGAACCCATAATTCCCAAAAACTCCTTCTCATTTCAAAAGCTCTCAACTCAATTTAAAATTATGGCAGGAACAAGGCATAAGTTAAAAGTTTAAGTTTGAAGAGAGATTGCCGCACATACTAAGCAAAGGCTACTTTATTTTAATGCGTCCATCTGTATAAGGTTTGTATGGAACTTTGGCCGCTAAAAATTCGGCAGTGACATCAGCAAGATCAGGACCATAATCGTAAGCTTCCTGCGCTGAAAGGAACAATTTATATCCATCACCACCATTGCGTACATAGTTATTGCTCACCACGCCGTAGAGTTTTTTCAAGTCTATAGGCTTCCCGCCCACCATTACATCACTAATCCGCGCACCCACCGGTTGCGATGCGTCAAAAGAATAGGACATACCTGCGACCTGAGGAAAACGGCCAGCTCTTTCTTCAACTTCACTCACGCCATTTTCGAGTGCCGCGACAACTATTGATCCTGAAATTTTGAAAGTCGATAAAGTATTTTGAAAAGGTAAAACGGTCAATACCTCACCCATGGTTATCGGACCCGCATCGATAGATGCGCGAATACTCCCACCGTTCTGAATTGCGATTTCGATGCCCTGTCCCCGAACTCGGGCAAGCATTGCATCAGCGATCAACGAACCCATTGGACATTCCATTGACCGACATCGGTCACGGTCCCCGTCAATACTTTTGAAGGCCTCAGCAACTATTTCGTTCCGAATTTTCTCGAGCGGTGCCGCAGCTTCTATAATGCGCGCCTTAACGTCAGAGTCTTCTAAAACAGCAGAATCAATAAGAAAAGGAGCCCCTTTAGCCTCAATTACCTCACCGTCTTGGCTGAAGATTACGTTCAATTCTCCCAAAAACTTTCCATAAGCATACGCTTGTACAATCACCGTATCACCCACGACGGTTGGATACGGTCCTACTGCTCTTTCCATGTTTCCCAAAAGCGTATTGGAGTGTCCACCAACGATAACATCGACACCAGTCGTTTTGGCCGCAATATACTGATCCACACCATATCCAGAATGGCTGAGAACAATTATCTTATTGATGCCTTTAACCGCGAGTGCATCAACTTCCCCCTGCACTGCGTCTACCGGATCTAAAAAAGTTATGTTCGGCCCTGGCGATGCAAGATCATCTGTATCATCTGGCGTCAGACCGATGAGCCCAATTTTCTCACCACCCCGCTCAATAACTACTGACTTGAGTATTTTATCTGCAAGAAAAGGTTCTCTTGACACATCAGCGTTTGACATAAGAACCGGAAATTCAACAGCATCCATAAAACCACGCAATATTTCTGGCCCGTCATCAAATTCATGGTTGCCAACCGTCATGCCGTCATAACCCATAAGATTCATCATCTCAGCCGTCAGCTTACCTTTATAGTAGGTATAGAATAGCGTGCCTTGAAACTGATCACCCCCGTCTACTAAAATTGAATTTTTTGACCTTGCTCGGGCTGTTTCAATGGCCGTAACCAAACGAGCAGATCCACCAAAGCACTTGCCATCAGCGTTATCTTCGAAACTACAACCACTGTCATATTTATTGATAGGCTCAAAACGCGCATGGAAATCATTTGTATGCAGGATGGTCAGTTGGTAGTCAGCCAGTGCCGCTCCAGCACTAAACGCCAAAACAGCCATAATATTCAGGTAAAAGGTCATTGTGGGTTCCTTAATGAATTACAATAAAACCATTTGTGAACTTCTTGCAGGTGTCAAGGATACAAAAACTTGCATGATTCAACAAAGCCAAACGATCATAAGATGCAGACTTGACCAAGTTATAATCGGCAGGCATCAGGAGAGACATGCTAATTTATAAAATATTTCGTGCTATTGAATGGACCAACTTGCGTGTCGATGGGACAACAATAGGTGCTCCAATCGACATAAATGATGGCTACATTCACTTTTCAACAGCAAACCAAGTTAAGGAAACAGCAACAAAATATTTTGCAGACTTGGACGATCTATTTCTTATCGCTGTAGATAAGAACACTTTAGGAGATGATCTCAAGTGGGAGCCCTCACGCGGTGGTGTGCTGTTTCCACATTTATATCGCAAAATGACCATTGCTGATGTTTATTGGGCCAAACCTTTACTATTAAAAAATAGAATACATCAGTTTCCGACTGAGGTTAAATTTGAATGAGCCATATCGATCCGACGCCTGCCCAATTCGATATCTTTAAAAGCCTAAATCGCGATTGCCCCGTCGAAATGCTTAACCTTTTGCGTTTTCGAACACTGGTAAGTTATCCAGATGACCATGAATTTATTGTTGCAGGACTTACAGGAGCTGAAGCATACTGGTTCTATGGCAAGTACAGCGTTCCAATATTCATTAGGGTCGGTGGATCAATTGTTTGGCGCGGTAATTACGAAGCTACATTGGTCGGACAAACTGAGAACGTATGGCATACAGCATTCATCGCCCACTACCCAAGCACGCACGCTTTCTTAGAAATGGTTTCAGACCCAGATTACCAACAGGCTGTTCTACATCGTCAGGCTGCTGTTATGAATTCAAGATTGATCCACTGGTCACCAACATCTGACGGTAATACATTTTCATGAAAGTCCTACTGGAAAATTTGGGACTTAAAGCACTCCATCGAATGGATCCAGAAATTGCTCATACCATTGCAATAACTGCACTGAAGACATCTTTTGTGCCTTGTCCTGGGCCCACCACTTCATCGCGCCTGCAAACCTCATTAGCGGGAATAGAACTTCCCAATCCCATTGGTCTAGCCGCGGGGTTTGATAAAAATGCAACTGCCATCCGAGCATTAAGTCGAGCCGGCTTTGGTTGGATCGAAGTTGGTGCGGCAACGCCCCAAGCCCAACCTGGAAACCCCAAACCTAGACTGTTTCGTTTAAGCAAGGACAAAGCCGCGATTAACCGATTTGGCTTCAACAATGATGGTATGCACAAAATTTGTGCTCGTATTGCTGGCAGCACTAATACAGTACCCGTAGGGTTAAATTTAGGTGCAAATAAAAATAGCATGAACAAAGCAAGTGATTTCGCAAAAGTATTAGAGCATTGCAGAGATCATATCGATTTCGCCACGGTAAACGTTTCAAGCCCGAACACCGAAAAGCTTCGCGATCTACAAGGAGCGGTTGCTTTAAAGGCATTATTAACAGACGTCATGCAAGTAAGAAAATCAGTGCCTGTGTTCCTAAAGATTGCGCCTGATTTGACAGATCATGAACTTGAAGACATCGCCAAAGTAGCAGAACAAACCGGTATTACGGCCATTATCGCAACTAACACCACGTTGGATCGAGACAGATTACAAAGCTCTAATGCTTTGGAAGCCGGTGGTCTATCTGGCGAACCTTTGTTTGAAAAATCGACACGCGTTTTAGCAAAATTAAACAAATTAACAAAGCTACCCTTGATTGGAGTCGGTGGAATTTCTAACGCCGAGCAAGCATATGCCAAAATTCAGGCAGGTGCCTCCGCTCTGCAACTCTACACCAGCTTGATTTATGGCGGACTAAGCCTTGCAGCAAAAATTAATAATAATTTAGATAACTTGCTGGCCCATGACGGATTTGCAAATGTAGCTCAGGCCGTTGGATCCAATACTAAAAAGTGGCTATAACGTAAAAATTTAGAAATTGACTTTTCATTGAAAGGCAAAATTTAGCCCTGCCTAGCACTGTGCTCCAACGCAGGATAACGTATCCCTAAAGTCACGCCTCGCACAACAAACGAAATCAATAACGCCGCCCAGAGCCCAGCATTGCCCATATTTGGCGTTAGAACGAGCACTGCAATCCAGTAAATACAGAAACTAATAGACATCATGTTACGCATATCTCGGCCACGTGCTGCTCCGATAAAGACACCATCCAGCATCCATGCTGCCCCACCGCAAAGAGGCGCAGCAACCATCCACCATAAATAACCACGCGCGGCTTCCTGAACCGTGATATCTTTGACCATTAAATCAATTATCCAAGGGCCTGCAAAAGCAAAACTGGCGGCTGTCAATACACAGATAATGAAGCTCCAAATTCCCGTCATCGCGACACTCTTGCGCACAAGTGTAGGATTTTTCCCACCAAACGCGCGAGCAACTAAAGTCTCTGCTGCAAACGCGAAGCCATCCATAGCATGAGCAGTAATATAAATGAATTGAAGAAGTACTTGATTAGCGGCAAGTGTCACATCACCAAACTGAGCTCCAATAAATACAAAACTTGAAAAAATAAGCACCAACATTGCTGATCGTAGTAATATATCAAGGTGTAATACCGTCATCTTAGTTAACTTATGACGATTGAAAATACTGGCCCAATTTCGCCATGCTGGGCCTAGAAAAGCATTTCGACATAGCCACAACGCCAAAGCCGCGCCCGACACTTCGGCAATCACAGTCGCTATAGCAACACCAGGCACACCCCAACCCATCCCAAGAACAAATAAAAAATCCAAAAAAATATTCAGTAGATTCATAATCAGTTGAATCCAAAACACATCGCCCGTTCGCTCCATTGCAATCAACCAGCCTGTCAAAGCATAGATCGCTATGGCAGCAGGTGCTGCCCAAACCCGGATGGACACATAATTGCGAGCAAGAGTTTCAACTTCTTTACTGGCTGTAACCAACTGAAATGCGAGCCAGAACACAGGCCATTGCATTATTATAATGCTAATACCGCCAGCGGCAGCAACCAAAAGAGCGCGCGTCAGCCATTCAGTCGCCTGATCGTCACATCCTGATCCTGCGGCCTGTCCCACCAAACCTACAGTCCCCATTCGCAAGAAACCAAACATCCAAAAGATTGTTGTCAGAATTATGGCCCCAAGGCCTACTGCGCCAATAGGCGCCGCTGCACCCAATTGACCAACAACACCCACGTCAACAGCGCCTAGAATTGGAACCGTTGCATTTGATAAAACAATTGGCAAAGCGATTTTTAAAACACGCCTATGTGTCAACGAGGCCGATGTCACATTCAGTTTTAATTGGGTCATTCCAAAGGTCGCTGCGGCAAAACAAAATGGCCAGTGGCATATGCAAACAACTTTTCTTTGCTATTCTGCCAACCTTCAACGTGAACAGATGCGTAACGACGTCCTGACCGAATTATATGAGCGCGAGCATAGGCATCCTCCGGCAAGCCTGCCCGTAAGTAATCAACAGAAAAGTCAATTGTTTTTGGCAACTTTAGGAACCACCCGGCCCGTATCTTTTTAAAATCAAGATTTTCGTATGCAGTCTCATCATTTAAATAAAACCAATTTAAGGTGATCATTGCCGTAACTTCTAGAAAAGCAACTGTTACGCCACCATGCAGAGCAGGTTTGATCGGATTACCTATCAGCTTTTTATTAAATGGTAAAAAGGCGGTTAACCGATCGTTCTGAGGGTTAAACCGCACACCAAGATATTGAATGTAAGGAATACTATCGACCAGAGCGTTCAATGCATCACTACGCCTTTGCAGTGCTGTTTCTGAAATTTTTGGACTCATCATCCCGAGCTCTCCACTGTAAAAGCACCAGTAGCAGTGGCAACTGGGTTATCTGGATCATCATCAATTGCAGTGGCTCGAACAAACGCCACAGATCTTGTAATATGATAACAATTCGCCTCAGTTTTTATGGTTTGCCCAGGTGTTGCCGGCCGCATGTAGTCGATACGTAAATCGATAGTTGCAGTACCACCCAAATTCAAAGGGTGACTCATTACAGCCGCGCCACAACAAGTATCTATAAGAGCGGATACGGCACCGCCGCTTATCACTCCTGTTTCAGGGTCTCCAATTAAGTTTATATTATAGGGCATTGTGATAATCGCCATTCCGTCAGCCATCTTAAGTAAATCCATACCAAGGTCTTGTGAATGAGGAATTGATTTGATAAATTGACGTGCCATTTCAAGTTTATTATTCATGTATTGTTATACTCCTTGGCTCGTATTTCTGAAAGTTATGAGCGCCTCACACATTGAGAGCAAGCAACAGTTACTCTTGCTTTGTCTCAAGCTAAAAAATCATCTAGAAAGATAAATGGTATGTCTTTGGATCGCTTGAGTTTTAAAGAGATGTGCACAGAATTTGGAGTTACCCCGCGCACGCTCCGTTATTACGAGTATATTGAGTTATTGAATCCCGACCGTGAAGGCCGATCACGCTTTTACAACGGACGAGAGAGAGCTCGGATGAAATTAATTATGAGGGGTAGGAAATTTGGGTTTCAATTGGAGGACATAAGGCAGTGGCTATTGATCTATGAACGAGAAGGCACTGAGGCACAGATGCGTGCATGGATAAGATTAGCGGACAGTCAGTTGCCAGAACTTGCAAACCAGCGGTCGCAACTAAACCAAGCGATAGACGAATTACAAAATTTACGCGATAGTGTTGCCTCTGAAATTTCTAAAAATTGAAAATTCCAATTCGGTATATATTGCTTCTTTGTCTGTTAACTTAACCAAACAGACTTGGTCCTTCTAAATTGGTTTTGCATTCACTCTTAAATTACAAATGAACTGCTGCATGAAATTACCACCCCAGCATACAAACCGGCAACCTAAGAGAGACCTTTTGTTAATTGAAAAAATTGAAGACCATCAATCAACTCTGTCCCATTGTGGCCCCTTGAGCTGATATTCTTTACGTAAACGCAAAAAATAAGATTGATGTGGTTCAAGCGATCCGTAATCCACTATATCCAAATCCAATGCTACACAGTCCATTAAGTGGTTAGCTACAATAGTATAGCGAGAAAAGTTCCTATCTTTAAGAATTTTTTCAATAATTGTTCGCCGCAATACTATGGAAGCCAAAGGATGTTTCTCTTGGAGAGTATCTGCCGCTAAAGCGAACATTTCCTCAAACTCACCACTCAACTCAGTTGCGCGGCTTTTTATTAAGTGTGCTGCGGCAGCCAAATCAGGCCAATCCAAAAAAAATGATAATGCATTATGCACATTTTCATATTTTTGAACCTGTTTCTTAGCCGCCTCCTCAGCCTCAATATCCTCAAAATCTGGCAAACCATTGAGATAATCTCTTAAAAATACTGGTGTAAGGGTTTGCTCAAATCGTCGCCGTCGATGATCTTGAGCATCATAAAACCTACCCAACGCAGTCAAACAAGCAATATACAACATATCCCACTCGACATTTCCGTGTATCTGTTCACCATGATTTGTACCATTTAAAATTGTCAAAGCGTCCTCTGCTCGGTTTGCAGCAAGCAATATTTTCGCTATTTTTTCTGCTATATATGGGCGAACTAAGTCCTCCTCAGAATAGTATGATATATATTCATCTATTTCGCCCTGAGCTCGAGCTATTTCCTGCAAACAAACTCTCACCAATTCGTCCTGATAGTTTCTTTGATAGCTTAGTCTTTCGCTGCGAAGGTCACGTAAAAACTCTAAAGCCGCATGTTCTTTTGATCCCCTTTTTGAGGATGTTTGAGAATAATCTAAGACTTTTTCTTTCAACAGACATAATCCCTCCGAACCCAAAGTAGGAGCCAGTAATCCGATAAGACCATCAAATACTCCAAAATCGTTATTGATGAGTGAATCCAATATTTTAGCCGTGAGTAGCGACTGGTCCAATTCAACATGAGGACCAATATCTCCAAATTGCATCAATGCATTACGAAACACTTGATCAACTTCAACACAATTATCATCTACACGGCTATACACAGAGGGAGCCAAATCCATAAACTCCCAGAGCAATTCAAAAGCTATTATTGGATCCTGTACTGCAATTTTTTTAGTAATCATGTCGTTCTGCATGCTAAGGTCTTTGACAAGAGCCTTGCGCCGCCGCCAGCCAACAAAGCTTTTAGACTTACGAAGAGATGCCAACCGTTTACGGACTTCTCGAGCAAGTTCTAAAGGACCCAAGTTGTGACTGATTTCGAGCCGTAAACGGCGCTTAATCGCAGCACTTCCTATACTTACTTCAAGCAGTAGTTCTGCAAGGCATTCAGCCCCGAGAGCCTCTAAGTTTTTAGAGTTAAGAGTTTTTTTTGACATGGAGTTCCAATTTGTTACTCACTAAAATTGAATAGAACACTCCATATTTTTCTAGTTCGCAAAAGGTAACGCCAACTCAACACTAAAATTAAATTAAATTAGCTAGGTTTCGAATGGAAAATTTGGCAGGTTTCTAGGAGCGTCGGAGACAATTGAAAGAGTTGCCTCATTAGTCTGCTAATTGAAAGAAATCAATTGTGGTTGTGGTGGAGCGGGCGGCGGGAATCGAACCCGCGTCATTAGCTTGGAAGGCTAAGGTCTTACCACTACACAACGCCCGCATATCCTTACCGTCGTCTAGTTCATTGAAATTTCGAGGTCAAGATAGCAAACTGCTACAACTATCGAGGCTTCAGAATACAAATCATACTTTGTAAATGAACAAAAAATCAAAAGACTACTGTTCACAATTTAAAAAATAAAAAAGATAGCTGTGGGTGCAACTTGTAATTAACCTGCAACCAAAAATAACGTTGCGTACTGCTTACTGCGAAAACTACTATCTGTTCTTTTAATCTTTGGCTAATATATCGATCTCTATATCGAACGTTCAAACGTGTGCTTGAGGACTGGAAATATGACATATCAAAACCCTAATCAAGAAAGCTGGATGACTAGCGAACATAAAATGATAGCAGACATGACCGCGCAGTTTATCACTAAGGAATGGGCGCCTAATTTCTCACGGTGGCGCAAACAAGGTGAAATGGATCGCTCGACGTGGCAACAAGCCGGACAACTAGGGCTACTATGTCCGTCCATTCCAGAAGAGTACGGTGGTGCGGGAGGGAATTTTGGACATGAAGCTGCAATTTTAATAGAAGCATCCCGAGCAAATCTTGCAGCTTGGGGTCATGGTATTCATTCCGGAATAGTGGCACATTATATTCTAAGCTACGGGACTCAAAAGCAAAAAAATCGCTGGCTGCCCAAAATGGTCACAGGAGAATTAGTTGGTGCCCTCGCCATGACCGAACCTTCAACAGGTTCAGATGTGCAGGCGATACGAACAAGCGCCCTACGTGATGGGAATGCGTACAAGCTGTCAGGGCAAAAAACATTCATTACTAACGGGCAACACGCCAATTTAGTTATCGTTGCGGCTAAGACAGATCCTTCTCAAGGGTCAAAAGGCATATCACTGGTCGTTGTGGAAACGGATGATGCAACTGGCTTCACACGCGGACGCAACCTTGAAAAAATAGGAATGCACGCTTCCGATACATCTGAGCTATTTTTTGATAACGTTGAGATCCCCCCAGAAAATATCTTGGGTGGAGATGAGGGGCAAGGCTTTGGCCAGCTAATGACCCAATTGCCTCAAGAACGCCTTATAATTGCTTGTTCCGCCGTGGGTGCCATGGAAGGTGCGGTGGAGCGCACCATAATTTATGCTAAAGAACGGGAAGCCTTCGGTGGCCCGATAATGCAGTTTCAAAACACTCGTTTCAAACTTGCTGAGGCCAAAACCAAAACTATGGTTAGTCGCGCATTTTTTGATGAATGTGTATTAGAGCATATGCAGAAAAAACTGTCAGTAGATAAAGCGGCAATGTGCAAATACTGGACAACCGATGCTCAAGCCTCGGTTTTGGATGAGTGTTTACAGCTACATGGCGGTTATGGCTTTATGCAGGAATATGCTATTGGCGAAATGTGGACGGATGCACGCGTACAGAGAATATATGGTGGGACAAACGAAATTATGAAAGAATTGATCGCAAGAGCATTTTAATGCGAGCCACTGCTCAATTTATCTATCGTAAATCCATAAAAGCCAAAGGCAAAACAAAATGATCCAAAAATTACATTGTTTCGGTGAAAGTGGGAACTCATACAAAGCAGCCCTGGCGTTAGAACTTTCAGGACTAGAATGGGAACCAATATTTGTTGATTTTTTCAATGGTGAAGCACGAACTGATTCTTATCGCTCTTTGAATACCATGGGAGAAGTACCTCTTTTGATAGACAACGATACAATGATCAGTCAATCAGGTGTTATTCAACAATACATCACCGACAAAACTGGTTGTTTCGGAGGGACTAGCCTTGATAAATACGAAGTTCTTCGTTGGGTGCTATGGGATAACCACAAATTAAGTTCAATGGCTGGACTTACTCGTTTCTTGATGAATTTCCTACCAGAAGAAAAGCGACCATTAGAGGTGATTAACTTCAATAAAGGTCGTCTTAAGGCTGCTTACGGCGTTCTGGAAACTCATCTAACTAATCGAGACTGGATCGTTGGAAACGACCTTACAAACGCTGACATCAGTTGCTGCGGCTACTTGTTTTATCCAGAACCATTTGGATTTATTCGTTCTGAATGGGCTAACGTCGATCGGTGGCTAAACAACATCGAGAATTTTTCAGGCTGGAAAGCACCCTATGACCTTATGCCCGGTTCTCCAGCTGATCGAGGCTGAAGGTTTAAATCAATAAAAAACCAATAGCGCATAATAAACTAAATCAGTTGCAACGGCGGAAGTGATGCCAAAAAGATTTTGTAATAGTCAAAATTTTCCTTATTAGTACAGCCCACGTTTTGTAATCTTGGAAAGCTTCTTTGATTGATAATAGCTTTTAAAATAATTATGAGAGGGTAAAAATGCAATATCTTAACTTTATATTGTCAATTCAATTGGGAATAGCTTTTGTAATTACTCTAAGGGGGACGTTATGGGTTGGATGACTGATGAGCGTGGTTTAGAGAAAACTGAAGCGAATTATGTTGCTTTGACCCCGTTATCTCACTTGCGTCGAGCCGCGCAGGTTTTTGCCAATCGAACAGCAGTGGTTTATGGTGCTCACAGAGTATCCTACTCTGAGTATTACAGCCGATGTACACGACTAGCTTCAGCACTTTCAAAAATGAATATAACGCCAGGTGATGTGGTTGCCACTTTGATACCGAACCTTCCTGCTCAGGCTGAAGCGCATTTTGGTGTTCCAGCTTCAGGAGCTGTCTTAAACACCATTAATACGCGTTTGGATGTTGCTACTGTGGCTTACATTTTTGACCACGGTGAGGCAAAAATCGTCCTAGTGGACACACAATTCATTGATCTAGCAGAAGCAGCTAGTGCACAAATGGACGGTCCAGCTCCAGTTATTATAGAAGTGGCTGATACCGCGCATGGCTGGTCGAAAACGAACAACCATATTGAATACGAAGACCTTCTTGCCAATGGCGATCCAAAATTTGACTGGATTATGCCCTCCGACGAGTGGGAAAGTATTTCCCTTAATTACACCTCCGGTACAACGGGCCTGCCCAAAGGCGTGGTCTCACACCACCGCGGCTCTTACCTGATGACAATGGGCACCGTAATCTCTTGGCAAATGCAATTATATCCGATTTATTTAGCTATTGTGCCCCTGTTCCATTGCAATGGATGGAACCATACATGGATGATGCCATTGCTCGGTGGTACAGTTGTATGTTGTCGCGATATTGCGGCAAAACCGATTTACGATGCTATAGCCGATGAAGGGGTTACTCATTTCGGCGGAGCTCCAATTGTCCTAAATTTGATCGTTAATGCTGAGGAAGCCGATCGAAGGCAATTTAACCACATTGTGCAAGTTTTTACTGCCGGCGCGCCTCCCGCTCCCGCCACGTTGAGTAAAATTGGAGAATTAGGTTTTAATATCACCCAAGTTTATGGGCTTACAGAAACCTATGGGCATGTCACAGAGTGCGTGTGGCGTTCAAGCGACTGGGATAGCTTGGAACAAAATGAAAAGGCCGCAATCAAAGCACGGCAGGGTGTCGCATTCCCTATGATGGAGCATATAACAGTTTTTGATAGTGAAATGGCGCAGGTTCCAATGGATGCTACCTCCCAAGGCGAAATTATGGTGAGGGGCAACTCTGTTATGAAAGGTTATTTAAAAAATGCAGAAGCCACTGCAGAAGCATTTGTGGGTGGCTATTTTCATTCTGGAGATATAGCAGTTCAACATCCTGACGGATACATTCAAATTTCCGACCGAGCTAAAGACATCATTATATCTGGTGGAGAAAACATATCTTCCGTGGAGGTGGAAGGAGTTTTGATGGGCCACCCTGATGTGAACCTCGCCGCCGTAGTTGCTAAGCCAGACGATAAATGGGGCGAAGTGCCGTGCGCATTTATAGAACTCAAACCAGGCACTGCGCCTACAGAGGCAGACTTAATCACTTTTAGTCGTCAAACGCTTGCCGGCTTTAAAACACCCAAGCAAGTAGTGTTTCAAGAATTACCTAAAACGTCGACTGGTAAAATACAAAAATTCCAACTTCGTCAAATAGCTAAGCTAATATAAAGTTAAAGCATTTATTGAAATTTTAAATTAAAGTTTAGTCTTTGGTATCGGGATTTTCCTGCTGAACAACTTTTTTAATTTGTGCTAAAAGTTCCATAACCAAACGTAATTTGGAACAATCAGCGCGAGTCAAAATACCTAACGTGCGTACGGGTGTGTTCGGCCCAAGCGGGATTTTATTCAGTTTTCGAAATATAGGATCTGGCACACAAACATTTGGGCCAACAGAAACCCCCAAATCATGCGAGACCATACTCACCAAGTTCTCCAAGGAACTCATTTCCATAGTATCATTCACCTTAACGTCGTGCTTTGACAACCATTCTTCTGCCAGCATTCCAACTGCAGCGTGTCGCGTATGCCGGATGTAGGGCATAGTTGCGAGTATTTTTCGTGGGTCCATTTCTTTTATTCTGGGCGCAGTTAACAGGACCAATTTTTCTTTATAAAAAGGCATCCAGTTTAAGTTGTCACTTACACGCAGTGGCTCACTCATAACCGCAGCGTCTAACGTACCTTGTTCAACCTGTTCCAAAAGTCTAGGTGATAACTCCGGAACAACACGAATATGAAGATCTGGGTACAAGCACATCAATCCTTTGGCAGACCTTGGTATAAGCTCTCGTATCGTCGACGGTACAGCACCCAGACTGAGTTCACCAATCATGCGCGGATCGCCCGTCAAATCGTCTAAAATAGTTTCATATGCAACGACAACCTCTTTTGCTTTAGGAACAAAAGATTTTCCTAATTGGTTCAGCCGAGGTATTTTTTCTGAACGATCAAAAAGTTTTACACCTAACGAAGCCTCCAAACGGCGCATTTGTTGCCCAACAGCAGCCTGAGTTACGCACATAATGTCTGCCGCACCACTAAAACTACCACATTCAGAAATTGCTATTACTGTCTTAAATAAAGAAATTGTCATCCGAAACCCTATGTCACGTATTCCAAATAATTAGCCGTAGATAACTAAACTAAAATTTTACTTTATATCAAAAATTTATTTCTTGCATAAAATTATTTTTTATAAGAATTAACCTGAAAATACTAACGGAGTATTTCAATGTCATTGAATAAAAAGATCACTGATGATCTTGTTGCAAACGATATTTCTTTCGTAACGACAGTCCCTTGCAAGCAATTGGCTGGCGTAATTGAAGAGATTGAAGGGCGTGACGAAATTTTCCATATTCCATCCAACAAGGAAGACGAAGGCATGGGGCTTTGCGCCGGGGCTTTCATGGGTGGTAAAAGGCCAGCAATTATTATGCAAAATACAGCTATTGGAGTAACAATCAACACATTGGCTACACTAATACAATATTACCGGATGCCTCTGCCTATGATTATCTCGTATCGTGGTGAGCTTCGCGAACCAGTCGCTTGTCAGGTTGAAATGGCGGTACACACTAAAGCGCTTTTGGCTCAAATGAATATTCCTACCTACCACTTTCACCACCAAAGTGATGTGGAAGAGTTAGATGCCATTCTGAAATACACTTTTATGTGCAACAAACCGGTCGCAATTCTGACCGATGCTAACTTCTGGGGAGGCTATGGCGACCAATGATCCGTTCTGAAATCCTGCGTGAAATCGCGCCCATTCTTAGAGACCAACTAGTTATCTGCAACATCGGGTTACCAAGCCAGGAAATGCATTTGATCGATGATCAACCAACAAACTTTTACATGCTAGGAACTATGGGACTGTCCTCATCAATTGGACTTGGCCTGGCGCTAGCCCAAGATAAAACTGTCATATCTATAGATGGCGATGGATCAGTTCTGACTAATCTAGGTACGCTACCAACGATAGCAAACAATGTAACAGACAACTTTATATTACTAATCATCGACAATGGTTCGTACGGGTCCACTGGTGACCAGCCCACCTATGCGGGCAAGAAGACCAAGCTTGAAAACGTCGCAATGGCCTGCGGGTGTGAGAATGTGATCACCTGTCAGGACTTAGATACTGCCAAGGTACTGCAAGCCGCTATCGACAGTAAAAGAATGACAATTATTGTCGTCAAATGCGATAGTGGTAACATTAAATTACCCGTCATTACAAAAGATCCCGTTATGATTAAAGAACGCTTTATGAATGCTGTAAAAGCCTGAAAAAATTTGTGATAAAGCGCATTTTATGTTCTGTTATGTTAACTTTTTAACTTGAAATCGTGAACCGTTCTATCTTTAAATTAGCGTGGCACGTTGAATACGTTGCCTCTACTTAACAGGGGTCTTGCCATGTTGTTCAATAGAACAATACACTCTTTTAAGGATGCTCGGCGCATCGCTAAACAGCGTCTACCTTGGATGGTTTTTGACTATATAGATGGTGCTGCGGGAAGCGGGTATTCAGAACAACTCAACAGAGAAACTTTACAAAAACTTTGGCTAAAGCAGCAGATTTTGAAAAATGTTCAGAAGCGCAATATTGCAGTACCTCTTTTTATGACAAGGCCCAAACTGCCCTTTGGCATAGCGCCCATGGGCATGTGCAATTTATCATCGCCAAAGGCCGACAGGTTACTGGCAAGCTTGTCTGCACAATTTGAAATACCTATCGGCGTATCTACAGTCGCATCAACATCTCTTGAAAAAATGAATGAGTTATCAAATGGAAATGCATGGTTTCAACTGTATTTGAGTGGCCGCATGGAAGGCTCTTACCGTCTTGTCAATCGAGCAAAAGAGGCAGGCTACGATACCCTTATCGTAACAGTAGATGTGCCAGAAGTCGGTCGTCGTCCTCGAGAATTAAAACATGGGTTCAAAATGCCATTTCAGATCGGCGCTCGACAATTAATTGACTTTGCTTGTCATCCTCAATGGTCCATATCTCAGATATTATTGGGGAAGCCCAAGATGGCAAATTTTGGTGGTGAACATGGCGTGTTTGATCGAACTGAAAGCCGCGCAGCAGCAACATGGGATACGCTAGCCAAAATTCGTGACAACTGGACTGGCAATTTAGTTGTAAAAGGGGTTGTGGGTGTTGAGGATTCAAAACGGCTGCAATCTATTGGAATTGATGCGATTCAAGTTTCCAGCCATGGTGGACGCCAATTAAATAGCTCAAAACCAGCCATTCTTGCATTGCGTGATATTCGTGAGGCACTTGGACCTGACATGAAACTTTTTTATGATAGCGGAATCCGCAATGGCGAAGACATTATCAAAGCATATGCCATGGGTGCTAATTTTGTTTTTCTTGGAAGACCATTTTCTTTCGCAGTTGCTGCAAATGGTGCTGTAGGGCTGCAGGAAATTACAAACTTATTGGCAGAAGAAGTAAGTATAACATTAGCACAACTAGGACTAAACGACATTAATGATGTTACGTATGATGCATTAGTTAAAAACTCTGTCGTTTAGTTTCACCACACACCTCTGCATAGCACAGTGCTACTAAAGTTAATGAGGCAGTATTAATGTTTATTTTCAGCTTACTTAACGAAAGACTGGTTTTTATTCGGCCAATTATTGGAATAAGAAACAAAAATAATAGCTAACAAGATCGGACGAAAATCATAGCTACCCTCGGCTCAAAATAAGGGAAAGATTCAGCCGGCAACCAAATATAATAACTTTCCAGCACAACTAGTGGCGATCAAAGTTTCTTAGCCTTTAGCATAACCTATTGTTTGAAGGGCAAGCTTAATCTCATCTAGAATTGCCAAATCATCAATCGTAGCAGGTACTTTAAAATCCTGATTGTCAGCAATCTTTACTACAGTACTCCGTAAAATTTTTCCCGATCGGGTCTTAGGTAATCGATCTACTACCAGCGCTTGTTTGAATGCAGCGACTGGTCCAATTTGGTCTCGCACAATTTTGACACATTCACTCACAATTTCTGGATGTTGACGATTCACACCACTGGTGAGGCACAATAACCCTAGAGGTACTTGCCCTTTAAGTGGATCACTAACACCCACAACAGCACATTCTGCAACATCAGGGTGCCCTGCAAGGACTTCCTCCATCGCGCCAGTGCTCAGACGATGGCCAGCCACATTAATCACATCATCCGTTCTGGCCATAATATAAAGGTATCCATCTTCATCCATTATACCTGCATCACCTGTCTCATAGTAACCAGGAAAGGCCTCAAGATAAGATTTTCGAAACCGATCATCTGCATTCCACAAGGTTGGTAAGGTTCCAGGTGGCAACGGCAATTTAATTACAACAGCTCCAAGCTCTCCTGGTGCAACGGGTCGGCCCAAATCATCTAAAATTTGTACATCATATCCTGGCATTGGAACCGTTGGAGATCCTATTTTGACAGGTAACTCTTCTAAACCAGCAGGATTACCCACGATGGTGAAACCAGTTTCAGTTTGCCACCAGTGATCGAATACAGGCACGCCTAGAATATTTTGCGCCCATTCAATAGTGTCAGGATCAGCGCGTTCGCCTGCGAGATAAAGTGCACGCAAACAGCCCAAATTGTATTTGTGGCGCTCCAAACCCTTCGGGTCTTCACGTTTGACAGCTCTTATTGCGGTCGGTGCAGTAAAAAAACTTTTGACGTCATGCTCTTCAATCACGCGCCAGAAGGTGCCCGCGTCAGGGGTACCAATTGGCTTACCTTCAAAAACTATTGTGGTGTTTCCATGCACTAAAGGTGCATAACAAATATAAGAATGCCCAACGACCCATCCCACGTCAGAGGCAGCCCAGAAGACTTCTCCTGGTTCGACTTGATAGATGTTTTTCATTGTCCAGTTTAAAGCTACTAGATGCCCCCCAGTGTGGCGTACTACGCCTTTTGGAGCTCCAGTAGTTCCTGAAGTATAAAGTATATAAGCTGGATGATTTCCCGCAACCGGCACACAATCCACTGGTTTAATTCCCAATTGGAAAGCATGCCAATCAACGTCAGTCTTTTTCAAGTCGCAAGAACATTGTTCACGTTGTAAAATCACACAGAACTCTGGCGAATGTTCGGCTATTTCAATCGCACCATCAAGCAATGGTTTATAAGCAACTACGCGCCCAGGTTCTAATCCACAGGAAGCCGCAATAATGACTTTCGGTGTACAGTCATCTATTCGAACGGCCAATTCATTGGCAGCGAACCCACCAAACACAACTGAATGTACTGCGCCAATTCGCGCACACGCCAACATCGCAATTAGTGCCTCCGAAACCATTGGCATATAGATTATGACGCGGTCACCTAAAGTCACACCACGCATAGCAAGCGCACCTGCTAATTTTGAGACTTCATCTTTAAGTTCAAAGTAGGTAATTTTAGATTTGGTGCCAGTGATTGGGCTATCATGAATTATGGCAACTTGGTCTCCACGTCCGGCGGCTACATGCCGATCAACCGCGTTCCAGCAGGTATTGACCTTAGCATCCGCAAACCACTCATAAAAACCATTACCGCGGTCAAACAAAGCATGCTTTGGGGCTTCTACCCAATCAATAGCTTCGGCTTGTTTTAGCCAGTACGCTTCTGGATCAGCTTTCCAGAAGTCGTATTCCGCGCGGTAACCCATAATTTATTTCTCCACCTTTGCATCCATAAAATGGAAGTACGCTGTAGGATATGCTAGAAGCAAGAGCTGTGATGAGAAACGACAACTGATACATTAGTATTGAGCAAGGTCATTACTATAAGTTGTGGCAGTTTATTAAAAACCTCGATCCCGAATCTTAAATTTTCTGACCAGAATATGAAGATTTATCCAAAACAAAGAATTAAATTTTCAAATTACACAATATCTAAAAAGTTAATTAAAAATAGTTAGCTTTCTACATTTCGATCACTGGATATTTGCATTAGCTATCCATAGTGGGCCACAGGTGTCCCAGCAATAGCAGACATATTGAGCAGACCACGGGCTGTAATTGAAGGGCTGACAATATGAGCGCGGTTTCCCATGCCCATTAAAATTGGGCCAACTTCAAGACCGCCACCTTTCATTTTTAAAATATTTCGCACGCCTGACGCTGCGTCAGCATGAGCAAATACTAAAACATTGGCAGGACCTTTCATCCGGTTGCCTGGGAAAAGTCGCTGTCGCAAATCAGGATCTAGAGCTGTGTCGATATTCATTTCGCCTTCATAGCAAAAATCGTGACCTTCAGCGTCTAGAATTTTAATTGCTTCACGCAAACGCCAGCCTGAACCATTACCGTGGTTACCAAACTGAGACTGTGAGCAGAATGCAATATTTGGTTCTATCCCAAAACGACGGACATGTCGGGCCGCGCCAACCGCAATTTCAGCTATCTCCTCAGGTTTAGGGTGCAAATGAACTTGCGTATCAGTAATAAATAGCGGGCCATCTTCTAAGATCATCATACTTAGAGCGCCCACTGGATGAAAAGCTTCTCTTCCCAAAACTTGCTTTATATAATTCATGTGCCAACGGAACTCACCAAATGTCCCGCAAATTATACTATCTGCCTCATCGCGGTTTACCATAACAGCACCGATGGCAGTAGTATTTGTGCGCATTATCGCTCGCGCCAGATCTGGGGTGACTCCTTGGCGACACATAAGGTTGTGATAGGTCTCCCAATAATCACGATAACGTGGGTCATTTTCAGGATTAACGAGATCAACCCTTTCACCCATCTTGATCGTCAAGCCAGCCCGCTCAATGCGTGCCTCGATCACTTCTGGGCGGCCAATCAATATCGGACGCTCTGTAGTTTCTTCCAACATTGCTTGAGCTGCGCGTAGAACACGCTCATCCTCTCCTTCAGCAAATACTATCCGACGTGATGAGGCTCGAGCAGCTTCAAATACTGGCCGCATAACCAAGGCTGACTTGAAAACAGAACCATCTAAACGGCGTCTGTAAGCTTCAAGATCATCCAGTGGTCTTGTAGCAACACCTGTTTTCATCGCAGCCTCAGCAACGGCCGAACTGACAACACTTACAAGACGTGGATCAAAAGGCTTTGGAATTAAATATTCCGCACCAAACGTGAGTTGTTCACCCTGATAAGCTGCTGCGGCCTCAGCGCTCGTCGTAGTACGTGCAAGGGCAGCGATACCTTCTATACACGCCAATTGCATTTCATCATTTATAGTAGTCGCACCTACATCCAAAGCACCACGAAAAATAAAAGGGAAACAAAGTACATTATTTACTTGGTTGGGGAAATCGCTGCGCCCAGTTGCTATAATAGCATCTGGCGCTACCTCGCGGACCAATTCTGGCAATATTTCTGGAGTTGGGTTAGCCAGTGCAAAAACAATCGGAGCTGCCACCATTTTTTTGACATTATCCTGAGTGAGAACATTCGGCCCAGACAGTCCCAAAAACATATCTGCTCCATCAATTACACTGTCTAATGTACGTTTATTGCTTGATTGCGCGAAAGCAGCCTTGGATGGATTCATGTCAATTTTTCGGCCTTCGTAAACTAATCCATGAATGTCACATAGCCAAATGTTTTTGCGTTGAACTCCCATTTTCAAGAGCATGTTTAAACATGCAATTCCAGCGGCTCCTCCACCTGTCGATACAATTTTTATATTTTCAAAACGTTTTCCAGTCACCTGCAACGCATTCTTAGCGGCTGCTCCTACAACAATAGCTGTCCCATGCTGATCATCATGAAATACTGGAATATTCATTCGTTCTCGACAAATACGCTCAACTATAAAGCAATCAGGTGCTTTAATGTCTTCCAAATTTATTGCGCCAAAAGAAGGCTCCAAAGCGCAAACTATTTCAGCTAACTTCTCAGGATCTGCTTCATCTAATTCTATGTCGAAGCAATCTATAGAAGCGAATTTTTTGAATAGTACTGCTTTGCCCTCCATTACTGGCTTTGCGGCAAGTGCTCCAATGTTACCAAGACCCAGCACCGCTGTTCCATTGCTGACTACCGCCACCAAGTTACCGCGGGCAGTGTAGCGCGCAGCACTAGACGGATCATTTTTAATCTCCAGACAAGCTTCGGCAACGCCGGGTGAATATGCCCGCGCCAGATCACGTCCATTTGCCATCGGCTTTGTAGCCCTGATCTCTAACTTCCCTGGCTTTGGGAATTCATGATATTTAAGAGCTGCTTCACGCAGGTTTGATTGTTCAGACATGAAAACTCACTTTTAAATTTAGTTTAACGTTAAACTACTTGTCAATTAAACGCCAACTGTCTTTTAAGATACAGTTATGTTAAATATTTCAAAACCAACTTGTTAAAATTAGTTAATAAAGCTTTGCCAATACAACAATTGCATTCATCATTCTCTAGAGTTTAGTTGATGTCTGGAAGGGAATTCATATGTTTAATATTCCAGATCAGGTTTGACAGCGGAATGAAGAACGGGGAAATTAGACGGAAATCCACAGAAGCCTTTGAATTTTTGAGGAAGATACATTTGTTGTTCCACCGATGATGTCAACGCTCTGCTCGAAAATGGCGCTTGGCCATGAACTTTTGGAAGCATGACTACCCAACCTTTTTATCAAAAATCGCCACCATTAAAGGACTATTTATGAATATTTTGCAAAGTGCAGCTATTGACGTCCGTAAAAATGCATATGCACCTTACTCGAATTTTAAGGTTGGGGCAGCAATACGTTCAAGTTCAGGTACGGTCTATGTAGGTTGTAATGTTGAGAATGTTGCATTTCCAGAAGGTACTTGTGCCGAAGCTGGAGCAATTGCCGCAATGGTAGCTGCTGGGGATTACGTCATAACAGAAGCATATGTTATTGCAGGTAGTCCAATGCCAGTGACCCCATGTGGAGGATGCCGCCAAAAACTGGCAGAATTCGGTTCTAATGATATCCGCATAACAATGGCTACTTTAAACGGTATTGAACACACGATGACCTTGGCTGAATTATTGCCTGGAGCGTTTACCCAAGACTTTTTTGAAGCTAAGACATGATCTCAGCACGCGCCATCATTGCCAAACTGCGTCAAACTCAGCCGCTTACAAAGTCTGAACTTAACTGGTTTGCAAAGGGGCTTTCAGACAACAGTATAACCGATGCACAAGCAGGTGCTTTTGCCATGGCGGTCTGCCTAAATGGACTGAGAGATAAAGAGCGTGTTGACCTAACCATGGCTATGCGGGACAGCGGCCAAGTTTTAAATTGGGATTTACCAGGGCCTGTGCTTGATAAACACTCAACTGGCGGCATAGGTGATTGCGTAAGCTTATTACTTGCTCCAGCATTGGCTGCTTGCGGAGCGTTTGTACCAATGATTTCAGGGCGCGGATTGGGCCACTCAGGTGGAACTTTGGATAAGCTAGAGTCCATACCTGGTCTGTCAACGCAATTGAGCGAAACCAATATGCGGGAGACAGTTGCAAAAGCTGGCTGCGCAATCTTTGGAGCTTCGTCCGACATAGCGCCAGCAGACAAACGGCTCTATGCGATCCGAGATGTAACGGCTACTGTCGAAAGCGTCGACCTTATAACCGCCTCAATACTCTCAAAAAAGTTAGCGGCAGGTCTTAATGGCCTAGTGCTTGACGTCAAAGTGGGGTCAGGCGCTTTTATGAAAGATCTAACAGCTGCTCGCGCCCTAGCACATGCATTGGTTAAGACAGCTAATGCAGCAGGCTGCAAGACATCTGCACTACTCAGCGACATGAGCCAGCCGTTGGTTCCTTCTTTAGGCAATGCTCTAGAAGTGGCCGAAGTGATGCGTGCTTTAACTGGTCATATATCCAGCCCTCTTGTTGATCTTTCAGCAGCCCTTGGTGGTGTTTTACTTAAAAATGCTGGCTTATCAAAAAACGTAAAAGATGGCACTGAGTCCATGATAGCTGCAATCTCAAATGGGCGAGCTGCCGAAAACTTTAGTACAATGATTGCAGCAATGGGTGGACCAATAAAATTTGTTGAACGTTGGGACAGGTTTTTACCAGAAGCAACAGTAATACGTGAAATATGTGCTACTGAGGCTTGCTATATATCAGAAATTGATGGTGAAGCTCTTGGCTTGGCTGTCGTAGAACTAGGCGGGGGCCGCATTGTTGAAAATGATAAGATCAATCCAGCAGTAGGAATCTCTGACATAGCGCGGTTAGGAACTTATTTAGAGAAAGACCAACCAATTGCTGTCATTCACGCAACCCGCTCAGAGGACTCTTTTAAGGCCGAGGCAGCACTACGCATTGCAATAAAACTTGGACCAGACAAATCCCAATCACCACAGCTTATCATGGATAAAGTTATCTGATGTCACGCGCATTTCTGATCGTTTTAGATTCCCTAGGCGTAGGTGGAGCACCAGATGCATGTAACTTTTTCAACGGAAACATTCCTGACACTGGGTCCAACACACTTGGACATATTGCTCAAGAATGCAAAGCAGGTCGAGCAGATGAGGGTCGAGCAGGTCCATTATTTCTTCCCAATCTTGCAAGTTTAGGGCTTTGGAAGGCTTTATCACTGGCTACTGGTGGAGCGCCTCATCCTGGACCTTTTGGAGTAGCAACTCAGGTATCACGTGGCAAAGATACACCATCAGGACATTGGGAATTGGCTGGCTTACCCGTTCCATGGGATTGGCACTATTTCTCATTTGACGCCCCTGTCTTTCCAGATAGTATTGTTCATGCTGTTTGTGACATTGTTGGTGTAAACGATATTTTGGGTAACTGCCGCGCGTCTGGCACCACGATAATCAACGAACACGCCGAGGCGCATAAAAAAACAGGCTATCCAATCTGTTATACTTCAGCAGACTCCGTCTTTCAGATTGCTGCACACGAAGAGTGCTTTGGCCTCAAACGATTACTGAACTTATGCGAAACAATTGCTCCAACGCTGCACAAAATGCGGGTAGGCAGGGTAATTGCGCGTCCGTTTATAGGTTCTTCGGGTGTATTCACTCGTACGACTAATCGTCGTGATTATGCAATCACACCGCCCTCACCTGTATTAAGCAATTGGGTCCAAGATGCTGGACGGCGAGTTTATGGGATCGGTAAAATTGGCGATATCTTTTCCATGCAAGGGTTTGACGAAATACGAAAAGGACCAGATTCAATCCTGATCAAACACCTAAATGATCTGATTGAAACAGCAGAAAATGGCAGCCTTACTTTCGCCAATTTAGTAGAGTTTGACAGTTTATATGGACATCAGCGCGATGTTGCAGGCTATGCACGTCATCTTGAATGGTTTGATTTGGCTCTGGGTAAACTAATCACAAAGTTAAGGCCTGATGATCTCTTGGTAATCACAGCTGACCACGGCAATGACCCAACCTGGCTGGGTTCTGACCACACCCGAGAAAAAGTTCCTGTACTCGTATCAGGCGGACAGCTTTCAAACATTGGCTCCATAAATTTTGTTGATGTTGCCTCCATAATCACCAGACATCTTGAAATTAGCCCTGTGAAGCGATGAAAGTCTAACTAAATCAGTACTAGGTCAAACTGAAGCAAAATTAACCAGCTACACAGCCTGGTGTGTAAAAATTATTTAAATAAAAAGAAGCTAGGGAGTTGTTTCATGCATGCGAACACGGCAGTAAAGTCTCGCTATCCAAAGGAGTCGTTACATGTCCGAACACCTAAAACTTGTCGATCACCCATTAGTTCAACACAAACTCACGCTTATGCGCGACAAAGACACGTCTACCGCAGTTTTTCGTCAACTGCTGCGCGAAATAAGCCAGCTTTTAGCATATGAAGTGACCCGTGGCCTCAAAATGACGACAAAACGCATCCAGACGCCTATGGCGCAAATGGATGCTCCAACACTAGCTGGTAAAAAGCTAGCCTTAATCTCAATTTTACGTGCCGGAAATGGTCTGTTAGATGGTGTTCTTGAGCTAATTCCATCAGCGCGGGTTGGCTTTGTTGGCCTATATAGAGACGAAAAAACTCTACAGCCCGTGCAATATTACTTTAAGGTTCCTGAGGGGATGGAAGATCGTGTCGTTATTGCCGTTGATCCAATGCTTGCTACGGGCAACTCATCAGTCGCAGCTATCGATCTGCTGAAAAAAAGAGGAGCGTCTGATATTCGCTTTTTGTGTTTGCTTGCCGCGCCGGAGGGAATAGCCCGCATGAAAGAAGCCCATCCAGATGTTCCTATTGTGACTGCGGCCGTGGATGAACGGTTGAACGAAGTTGGATATATTGTACCAGGTTTAGGGGACGCAGGTGATCGGATGTTTGGGACTAAATAATCATTAAAGCCCATGATTCATTAAAACCCTCAAAAGGCTTTATGCGATCCATATTTTAAACAATCTAGGAATAGTCATGGGAGAACCTTCAAACTAGATTGCATGCAAGCACAATCGGTCCAGCCTGAGAAGGAGTGATATAAGTTGCATGTATTACTGCTGTATTAGTGAGGTGCCAGTGTAACATGCATCAATGTTACAAATTTTTAATATCCTTTAGGCTTATTTTTAGCGATTAATTGATACCAAATTTATTCACTCTGCACAGATTACCTGAAGCTGCAACCAGTCTGCATCTCGCATGATCATTGCTGTTGGAGATGCACCTATCGGATCATATTTGATCAACTTCTTAGTTTTATCATCTGAATTTTTTTGGGTCAGCGCGAAAGGTGTGCTACTTATATTAGCGTCAGCAAAAACTGGTAGAAGAATATCGGCCGGTAACAAAATAGTAGGGCTTGCCAGCTGCGCCTCTGCAAATGCATCAAGGGCCCACTCAGGAATCTGACCAGTTGTCAATAATTTAGCAGTCACCCGTATGCCTGCACTTTCCAATAACTGCCGGAGCGGTGGTGAAAGTGAATTTCTTACTTTTTCTGCCAAAAGATAGCCTGCAGCCACGTCCGGCTCATCGAATTCCTCAATTAATGATCGATTGATCAAAATGGTACCACCTGGCAGAGCAAGTGCTTCTCGAACCCCCCCCGGAAGAACAACCACACTATCCACACTTGTGCGCTCAGCCAATGCTCTAAGTCCTGAGGATGCTGCTGACGTCCAGCATGATGGACCAGACACTCTTTCAATGCGCTTCAATAAAGCTTTCCCAATTTCAGCTTCTTTAACAGCAGGTACAACACGTAAGGCATGATCTACTAATGCCCCCGGAAGCCATAAAAAAGTTAGAACAGTTATCATAAATAAAGTTAAACCTGCGCCCAACCACCGCACTCGACCTGGATGAGGTCGTGTGCGCAACACTGCTTGCCTCAATATATCAATAGCTTCGATCATCTCTTTCTCAGAGAAGGCCAGTTCTAATGTTTCCTCGGGATCACCGTCTGGAAAAAAGATCGCAACCTCATCACTAAAGATGGCCTTTTCAACAGCAGCCAGAGACCAGTGAGTAAGCGCAGTATCGTTAATATCGGAAATAATTAAAGTAGCGTCACCTATGGAGACAACGACCTCGCGACGTTGCTCAGACGGGTTGATGCGCCACAGGCCCGTCGCTTCGAGACGATCATACTTACTTAGTGCTGTCATTTTACTAACTGCTCGGGTCTTTACCGACCTTTTGTCTGATTTGTTTAGCACGAAGCTTTGACCACGCCAAGCGATCACGAACCAGCATTTGAATTAAAATGAAAAGATTATTATCCTGATTAAGTTCGTAAATATTACACTATTTCACTATTCATTTTCAGATTTATCAAGTCGTTCTCCTGTGAGCGGTTTCAGATTGTACCTGGATGCAATCTCCCAGACGTGATTAGGAATCATGTTTTTCATTTTAGACGGTAACGTATGCCGTAAATGCAAAATTGTTTCCGCCGCTTTCATTTCAACTCGAGTACGCGCAAATTCTAACCCTCTTGGTCCGATGCGAGGTTGAAGCCAGCTTACAATTGGCCGCACCCAACGAGGCATTCTACGAATTGGCAATCCCCCTGCCGCACGCGCAGTATTAGCAATAAAACCCTTGACCGCGGCCTGCCGTTTGCCATGACTTTTTATCGGCTGGAGTGAAATTTTCTCTCCCAAACCAGCTAACATTTCAGCACCACGTTCATTGCGAACTATAACCCATTGATCGCCCTCACCTGCCATATAACCCACGGTAATATCTGCCAGCACATTGGTGTAATCCACGCAAGTCCTGCACGTCAGAGGAAAAAAATCTGATGGCAACTCTGAAATTGGGAGCTGCAGAAACGGGATAACTCTTTGTCTCCCATCATAATAACGCAACTCCACATGATAATCAGCCCGAAACTCCAAATAGTTTATGTTATCTGGATTTGTATCAAGAAGGGAAAGAAAACGGTGAAAGTTCTCTGTTGTTGTGTTGTCTGAGCAAGGGGTGCCGATGACATACAGCCGATCAAGACCCAATTGATCCTCGAGCTTTCGCAGTGCATAAATCTGACATGGAATTCCTATTACAGCTAGGCGAGAAAACCTGCGAGCTTGAGCCTCCTCAAGTAGTGCTAGCAATGGAGCAAAGCCCATTCGCATACCACGTGCACGGTCCATATCGGATGCACTTGTAATCAATGCAGGCTTTGGCTTCCACCGGTCATTACTATCAGACACCATAGTTAATACGGCTTGGACTTTACCCGCTTTCAGCAAATCCGCTGCAATGCTAGTGGTGATTCCGGTCCATTGTGCTCCGTCCAAAGGTTTTACCATTCGCGCACGATGCATACCCTGAAAAGGACCGAAAAACAGTTCGTCCCCACCTTTTCTTGAACGTCCGTGTGCGGCTTGCTCCATCATCGGGTAGTTTGGCTTGATAAATTGGCAAGCATTTCCACACGCGGACGGATCTGCCATTCGGGACACGCCACAATCAGTACATAAGCTTCGAACCACCGGCGCTCGAAGTTTCAAGTGAACTGCTCCGAAATTAATCTTTCTTCAAGACCATGTCCCGGGTCAAATAATATACGGTGTACCACACTTGGATCTGATTTAATTTCCACTGCGGTAATATTTTCAAAAGACCGAGAATCTGCCTCAGCCATTACTGGCCGCTTTTCGCTCTCCAAAACGTCAAAGCGTACGTGAGCTAATTTTGGCAACAGCGCACCTCGCCAACGTCTTGGACGAAAAGCCGCAACCGCAGTCAATGCTAGCACGTCCGATCCGATCGGCAGAACAGGCCCATGTGCAGAATAGTTATATGCGGTAGAGCCCGCAGGCGTTGAAACCAAGGCACCATCACAAACCAACTCATCCATACGCAACCGACCATCGACGCTGATCCGCAACTTGGCAGCTTGTGGGCCCGCACGCAGCAACGATACTTCATTAATAGCCAACGCTTTATTAACCTTATTGTCTAAATCCCAAGCCGTCATGGATAACGGATTAACCTCGGCTTCTTCAGCATCCTTAAGTCGTTCCACTAAGTTTATGTCACTGTATTCGTTCATTAGAAAACCAATAGTACCCCGATTCATTCCGTAGACGGGGGCGGAGAGTACCTCCGTGTCATGCAAGGTTTGCAGCATAAATCCGTCGCCACCCAATGCGACTATAACATCTGCATCCTTAAATATTACGTTGCCATATCGTTCGATCAGCGTCGCTTGCGCTGCTTGTGCTACCGCCGCCTTACTTGCCGCAAAAGCAATTTTTAGGCCCATTCCTATATCCTAACAATACCTTTTCGTTCCAAGAGAAGCATATAACCTTACCGCTTACCACCATTGCTGCGACTCATAGTCAAAAAGTCGATTTACAGCTATGCGAAACATACACAGTACGATACGAAACGGTCAAATTTAGTGATTCCAGCTTTTTAAGGGAGACTTCTCATGAACGCGCTGCACCGTAATAGTAGTTTTTTTTCGAAATCTCTCGCAGAAAGTGATCCAGAGCTGTTTGGATCGGTCCAGAGTGAGCTTGGACGCCAACGCAACGAAATTGAACTTATTGCATCTGAAAACATTGTTTCACGGGCTGTGTTAGAGGCTCAAGGGTCAGTGATGACAAATAAATATGCGGAGGGTTATCCTGGGCGACGCTATTACGGCGGATGTCAATTTGTTGATCTTGCCGAAAATTTAGCCATAGAGCGCGCTAAGAAGCTGTTCAACTGTTCATTCGCCAATGTTCAGCCGAATTCGGGTTCTCAAGCCAATCAAGGCGTATTCCAAGCACTGCTGCAGCCCGGCGACACAATCCTTGGCATGTCACTGGATGCAGGAGGGCATTTGACGCATGGTGCCAGTCCAAACCAATCTGGCAAATGGTTTAACGCCGTGCAATATGGAGTACGTCGAGATACTCTTGACATAGATTACGACCAAATAGAAAAACTGGCTCGAGAGCACAAACCTGCAATGATTATCGCTGGGGGCTCTGCAATTCCACGTGTTATAGACTTTGCACGTATCCGAGATATTGCCGACGAAGTAGGAGCATTTGTACTCGCAGACGTTGCTCACTTCGCCGGTTTGATTGCAGCGGGCGAATACCCCAATCCCTTACCTCATGTGCATGCGGCCACCACTACAACGCACAAAACGCTTCGTGGACCACGTGGTGGCTTAATCCTCACTAATAACGAAACACTGGCTAAAAAGTTTAACTCAGCTATTTTTCCTGGTATCCAAGGCGGGCCCTTAATGCATGTAATTGCTGCTAAGGCAGTCGCCTTTGGTGAGGCACTAGATCCATCCTTCAAAACCTATCAGAAGCAAGTGATCAAGAATGCTCAAGCGTTAGCAGATCAATTGCACCAAGGTGGTCTAGAGACAGTCACACATGGCACAGATACCCATGTCATGCTAGTAGATCTCCGTCCAAAAGGTGTCAAAGGTAATTCTACTGAAAAAGCGTTGGGCAGGGCTCACATTACCTGTAATAAAAATGGCGTTCCATTTGATAATGAAAAACCAATGATAACCTCCGGCATTCGTCTTGGCTCACCAGCGGCAACAACACGAGGCTTTGGAGAAAGTGAATTCCGTCAAATTGGTGACTGGATTAATCAGGTAGTCGATGGACTTGCCATAAACGGTGAGGACGGCAATTCTGAAGTTGAAGACCGCGTTAAGACAGAAGTTGCAATTCTCTGTGAACGGTTCCCAATTTACTCCAACTTTTAGTTACTTATAATATCCATCCAAGATTACCAGCCACTATAATAACCAGTAGAAAACATTTTAACGAAAGAGTTTTCTCTTTTTGGAAATGTTTATCAATCTGTTTTATGAGAGTGGCTCGCAATGAAAGTAGATCACAATTTTTCAGTTAAAATAGCCCAAATAATATAACAGCAACCAACGAAAAATATGTTAAGCACAATCATACCAGCTGTAGAAATCAAATACCTCTTGCGCGCATCAAAACGATTAATGCCCTTTAAGAAAGTCATGATTTCCTTTTCAGCAACTGCTAATGCTACTCCATCTATTCGCTGTATCAATTTTGGGTGTCCACCCATGCCTTCCGCGGTAGTAACAAGGCTGACTTTTTTTCGCACCCGTTTAGGTAAACGACGCCCAACTGTACGCAATGCTTTTTCCAATGTTTCAGCCTTACAACCAAAGGCCTTATTCATGCCTTTTTTTATTCGCTCCGAGCGAATTTCGATAGATTGTCTAGTGTCCATAATAGAACTCTATATCTTAAGATATACTGCCTCAATCCCTCTGGCAGCTTTAAAAAAAGCCAGTTAAATTTCAAATATGCTTGCATACTCTGAATACGGAACGAACCGTGGATCTTCTCTTATAATAGCGCATGGCCTGTATGGCTCACAGCGCAACTGGGTGACAATTGCGAAACACCTATCAGATACCCGCCACGTCATAACAGTTGATATGCGTAACCATGGCCAAAGCTTTTGGTCTAAAAATCATGAATACAGCCACATGGCTCAGGATCTCGCTAATGTAATAAATCATTTTGGCGCGCCCATGGACGTGCTTGGACATTCAATGGGCGGCAAAGCAGCGATGCTATTGGCACTCAATCATCCAAACACATTACGTCGGCTAGTAATTGGCGATATCGCACCAGTTTCTTACAACCATACTCAACTGCATATAATCAAAGCAATGAAAGCTGTTGATTTAAGCTGCGTTGTGAGAAAATCAGATGCAAACACTCAACTAGAAAAACTTGGTGTCGATGCCAACTTATGTAGTTTCTTGACACAATCGTTGGATATCAAAACAAAAAAGTGGCGTTTAAATTTAGACTCAATAGAGCAAAATATGCCAGCCATAATGAGTTTTCCTGAAATAGATACAGTCCACCTTGGACCAACTTTGTTTTTAACAGGCGATCTGTCTAACTATGTTTTAACAAAAAATCGATCAATAATCCAAAGTCTATTTACAAAGGCTAAATTTGCTAAAATTAAACAAGCAGGACACTGGTTACATGCAGAAAAACCCCGCGAATTTGCAGATACGGTCAGAACATATCTAGATACAGCAGTATTTTAATCAGGATTGAATTACGTCGCCCATTCAAGAGTAACTGGTATATGTTCAATCTGAAAATCTATTGAATAAAAGTAAGGCGCCGGCCCGAACCTCTTGCACCTGCTGGTGCCATCCCTATAACGCAGAACAATTTGCACATAAAGGGGCCAACGATGCCAAAGCGTACCGATATCCAGTCGATCATGATTATCGGCGCGGGCCCCATTGTTATCGGCCAAGGATGCGAATTTGACTATTCTGGCGCTCAAGCCTGCAAAGCGCTACGAGAGGAAGGGTACCGGGTAATTTTAGTTAATTCCAATCCAGCCACAATTATGACCGATCCTGGTCTCGCGGATGCAACCTATATTGAACCAATAACTCCCGAAACTGTCACCAAGATCATAGAAAAAGAGCGTCCAGACGCATTGTTGCCAACAATGGGTGGTCAAACTGGGCTTAACATATCGCTACAGCTTGAAGAAATGGGTGTATTAAACAAATACAACGTCGAGATGATTGGTGCCAAACGGGAAGCAATCGAGATGGCGGAAGACCGCAAGCTATTTCGTGAGGCAATGGATCGTCTAGGCATCGAAAACCCTAGGGCGACGATTGTGACCTGCCCCATCGACACAAAAGGCAATAAAGACCTGAACACCGGAGTTGCCACTGCACTGAAAACTATTGAAGATATTGGTTTACCCGCAATCATACGTCCTGCTTTTACGCTAGGGGGAACAGGGGGCGGTGTGGCCTATAACCGTGATGATTTTATGGCTATCTGCCGTTCTGGTATGGACGCATCTCCCATGGGTCAAATACTCATAGATGAGTCTCTTCTAGGTTGGAAAGAATTTGAAATGGAGGTTGTACGCGATACCGCTGACAATGCCATTATAGTATGTGCAATCGAAAATATTGATCCAATGGGCGTTCATACAGGTGACAGTATCACCGTTGCTCCCGCATTAACTTTAACGGACAAAGAATACCAAATCATGCGAAATCAATCTATTGCTGTACTGCGCGAGATTGGTGTTGAAACAGGTGGATCCAATGTTCAGTGGGCAATTAACCCCGCAGACGGAAGAATGGTTGTAATTGAGATGAACCCACGCGTCTCAAGATCATCGGCTCTGGCTTCCAAGGCAACAGGGTTTCCAATTGCAAAAATTGCCGCCAAGTTAGCAGTTGGATATACGCTTGATGAACTAGACAATGACATCACTAGAGTAACTCCGGCGAGCTTTGAACCCACCATTGACTATGTCGTTACCAAAATTCCTCGTTTCGCTTTTGAAAAGTTCGCAGGTGCGGAAGCCACATTGACTACAGCAATGAAGTCTGTCGGCGAAGCGATGGCTATTGGACGAACATTTCACGAATCTTTGCAAAAAGCACTTGTTTCTTTGGAAACCGGTTTGACTGGTCTTGATGAAATCGAGATCGTAGGATCTCCCGAAAAAGCAGCTGTGATTAAAGCGATTTCTATTCAGACACCAGATCGCTTACGCTTGATAGCCCAAGCCATGCGTCATGGTCTATCAGATGATGAAATCCACAACGTTACGATGTTTGACCCATGGTTTTTGGCACGCATTCGGGAGATAATAGAATGCGAACAAAAACTGCATAAAAATGGCATTCCAAATAATAAAGAAGGCTTGCGGGCACTTAAAATGATGGGATTTTCAGATGCACGCCTTGCAACTTTAACAAAAAAATCCGAATTAGACATCCGAAAAGAACGCGAAAATTATGGTATAACAGCCGTTTTTAAACGGATCGACACTTGTGCAGCTGAATTTGAAGCGCAGACCCCATACATGTACTCTACATATGAAAATCCTGTCTTTGGAGATGTCGAATGCGAAGCACGCCCAAGCAATCGAAAGAAGATAGTTATTCTGGGTGGTGGTCCTAACAGGATTGGTCAGGGAATCGAGTTCGACTACTGCTGCTGTCATGCTTGCTATGCTCTGACTGAAGCCGGTTTTGAAACCATAATGATTAATTGTAATCCAGAAACAGTAAGTACAGATTATGATACGTCAGATCGCCTCTATTTTGAACCTCTGACATTCGAACATGTCATGGAAATTTTACGAGTTGAACAAGAGAACGGTACACTGCACGGTGTGATTGTCCAATTTGGTGGACAAACTCCACTTAAGATTGCTGAAGGTCTTCAGAGTGTAGGTATTCCCATTCTTGGAACGACACCCGATGCCATTGACCTTGCCGAAGATAGAGAACGGTTTCAAAAACTTGTTGAAGATTTAGGCCTGAAACAACCTAAAAACGGAATTGCATCTTCAGATTCAGAAGCGCATGAAATTTCGCAAAAGATTGGATTTCCACTTGTAATTCGCCCTTCTTATGTCCTTGGAGGGCGCGCAATGGAAATTGTCCGCGATGAGGCCCAACTAAAGCGCTACATCTCAGAGGCAGTTATTGTTTCTGGTGACAGCCCCGTGCTTCTCGATAGTTATCTTGCAGGGGCTGTTGAATTAGATGTCGATGCACTTTGCGATGGGACCGATGTGCATGTCGCCGGAATCATGCAACATATTGAAGAAGCGGGAGTACACTCTGGCGACAGTGCCTGTTCTTTACCGCCTTATTCACTAAGTCGAGAAATAATTGCAGATGTAGAAAGACAGACCCGTGCACTAGCGCTTAAATTGAACGTTGTCGGTTTGATGAATATTCAGTTCGCTGTACAGGGCAGAAAAATCTTTTTGATAGAGGTTAACCCACGTGCTTCCCGCACAGTGCCATTTGTAGCAAAATCAACAGATAGTGCTATCGCTTCAATTGCAGCCCGCATTATGGCGGGTGAACCACTGTCAAATTTTCCACTACGCAGCGCTTATGATCCTGATGCAAGCTATAATAGCACCCTACCCTTGGCTGATCCAATGACATTGGCAAACCCAAATATGCCGTGGTTTTCAGTCAAAGAAGCTGTTCTGCCATTCGCCCGCTTTCCAGGCGTTGATACAATTCTTGGTCCAGAGATGAGGTCTACCGGTGAAGTTATGGGCTGGGATCGCACGTTTGCTCGCGCCTTCCTCAAAGCACAAATGGGTGCTGGTATGGTTTTGCCAGGTTCTGGCTGTGCTTTTATTTCTATAAAAGATTTCGACAAAACATCGCAGATGCTGGATGCTACCGATATTCTAATTATATTAGGATTTTCTATCATTGCAACGCGTGGTACTGCCAAATGGCTTATTGCCAACAACGTTGCCTGCAGCGTTGTCAATAAAGTTTATGAAGGACGTCCAGACGTGACTGATATTATGAAAGATGGAGGTGTACAGCTAGTGATTAATACTACAGAGGGAGCACAAGCAGTTGACGACTCAAAGTCTATTCGCTCCATTGCTCTGTATGATCGCATTCCATACTTCACGACCGCAGCCGGCGCGCACGCCGCTGTCCTTGCAATCCACGAACAGGCACAAGGTGATATCGGTGTCAAAGCATTGCAAGGCTAACTGGCGATTTGGGAAGTATTGGTGCGATATTAAAGAAATTTAATTCTCTGGCATAACTTTTTAACAGCTAATTGAAACACGCACTTAAAGCCTAAGTCGTTTTTTATCATTCTCATTGTAGCTTAAGAATTTACAGCAAGGCTGTGAGAAAACTATCTAGTATATCAGATACCTACCAACCTATTAGCCATACCTCGCGCTTCAGAGAAAGATACTAATGTACGACTTTCTTCATCCCACAGACTCAGTTTAGCACATTTAAAGCTTTCAACCAATGTCATTCGATTACAGTCTACTAATTCTTCGTGGTCTTTCAGAACCTGACACAACCTATAGAATGGAATGCGACTATACAGGTGATGAACATGGTGAATGCCTATACTAGCCGTGAACCACGCTAGCACTGGTGGCAGGTCAAAATGCGAACTACCATGCAGAGCAGCCTCGTGAATTTTCCAATTTTCTTTATTTTCCCAATGCGTAACTTCAAATTGATGTTGAATATAAAATAACCATGTACCAATAGATGCTGCTATAATAGTAGTAGGGAAAAACACCAATAATAAGGCTTCCAGCCCACCAAAATAAACGATGGCTGTAAGCGCAGTAAGGATGGCTATATTAGTTCCCATTGCACTGACCCAGTATTTTTTTCCTTTGCGCATCAGGCTATAAGGAATTCTGTTCTCTAAAAAAAACTGGTAGCCTGGCCCTAACCCAAACATCACCAGTGGATGTCTATAAATACGGTAAAGCAACTGTTTAAAAGCATTTCGATGACGATACTCTGCAGTTGTGAGTGTCATGATATCACCGATACCACGATGATCAAGATCACCAGTATGGCTATGATGTATCGAATGAGTACGCCGCCATACATCATAAGGAGTTAAAGTAATTACTCCCAAAATTCGCCCGACCCAATCACTGAGATAGCGGTTACTGAAGAATGAACCGTGACCACAATCATGTTGGATGCAAAATAATCGCAACAAAAATCCACTATTTAACGCTGAAAACAGAAAAGCCAAAGCATAACTGAACTGAACGGTCCAGCAGGCCAAGATCCACAGCAATATGAATGGAACAAAGCTCACTCCCAACTCGAAGCTACTTCGTATAATGTTTGGCTCACGATAGTGAGCTAATATTTTAACCCATTCACGAGCAGAAATCGGTACTTGGTGATCTGGAATTATTGCCATAATCTGCTTCATCAAAAAATTGTATAGCTCGCTTACAGCATATCCTGTTCATGGCAAGCACAAAAGTCGACAAAAGCATATGACCTGGCAAAGATTTAACCAAATTAGCTGTCTCGAGTCACACAGCAATTTCAAAGATAACATGGATATAAAAATTGGCCTATAGTCATATTTAATAGGGTTTAGGTAAAAAAACTGTCAGACTTAAATTTGTAATTTATCCAGCTTAATTTAAGAGAAATATCCATAAAACCGTTTGAAAGCGCGACACAATCACTTTTTTCTTCTCAAATCCTGTCAAACCTTCCTCCACATGATAGATGTTCTGGAATAAGGAAAAACTATGCTTCTCGAATTTGTCTCAGTTCGCAAAATATTCCAAGACAACAGCGGGAAGTTTGCTGTCCTTAAAGATATCAATTTTAAGCTTAAAGCAGGCGAGACCCTCGCTTTAACTGGTGAATCTGGCAGCGGGAAAAGTACTTTGCTGCATATCGCGGCTGGGTTAGAGGATGTGAGCAATGGCCATGTTAAAATCTGTGGCACTGATATAGGAGGACTAAACGACAAGGCCCGCGCAGATCTAAGACGTCGCGATATTGCGTTAATTTTCCAACATTATAACCTGATTCCTTCTCTAAATGTCGCCGCAAATATATCCTTTCATGCAAAATTATCCGGGCAAGTGGATAATCTACACATAAACCACCTCACCCAAGCATTAGGGCTATCAGACCTGATAACTAGATACCCGGAGGCTTTGTCAGGTGGCCAGCAACAACGCGTTGCAATCGCGCGTGCACTGGCTATGAAACCGCGACTTCTACTAGCCGATGAACCGACTGGAAACCTAGACGAGATAACTGCTATTAAAGTCCTTGATCAAATGCTGGAATTAGTTTCTCACTCAGGCGCTTCTTTGCTTACAGTTACTCATTCATCAAAAGTGGCAGCACGCATGGATCAAAAGATTCATTTGCAAAACGGACGGCTGGTATGTCTCTAGCTTGTTTGTCGTGCCTACTCTCACACTGGCGATATAATCCAATTCAGTTAGTTGCTTACATAACTGGCCTGGCCTTGGCCACAGGCCTTTGGTCAGGTGTACAGGCAATCAACACTGAAGCACGCGCTAGCTATGCAGCAGCGGCTTCAATGTTGGGCCACGGGCAGTTCGAGCAGTTAGTTCCGCAAATAGGTAATACTATAAAACAACAACGCTATATCGATCTCAGACGTTCAGGTTGGCTAGTGACACCAGTGATTGAGGGGCGTTTCGGTGATGTGCGCCTACTTGGAATTGACCTTGCAACGTCACCTATAAATTTCTTGCCTAATCAAGGAAGTGCTGGGCCCGTGATGCAAAGCTTTTTCGGTTCAACAGTGTTATTTGCCAATGCAGAAACTGCAAAAAAACTGGACGGATTAACTAAAATTATAGTCGACACGAGCATTATGACGGGAGTTGCTATTACCGATGTCGGGACAGCCCAACGACTTTTAAAACGACGGGATTTAACACGTTTAATAATAATCCCAGAGCAACCATTAGGTCGTCCTGATCTACTTGCTGTTGCCCCTGATTTACGTTTGCAGTCCCCAAACAAATCTGCAGATATTGGTGAGTTGACTGATAGCTTCCATTTTAACCTAACCACCTTCGGACTGCTTTGCTTTGCTGTTGGCCTTTTCATCGTACACAGTACGATTGGATTAGCCTTTGAGCAAAGACTTGGAATGATGCGCACGATGAGATCATTAGGCGTACCACTGAAAGCCCTCATCATATTGATTTCAACAGAAATGCTTTTACTGGCATCCATAGGGGCAGGGCTTGGAATCTTTTTGGGGTATTTCATCGCTGCTGCTCTATTGCCTGATGTCGCAGCAACGGTGCAGGGGCTTTATGGCGCCGAAATTTCTGGAACACTTCAATTTCGTCAAGAATGGTGGCTATCAGGATTTATTATCGCAATTTTAGGAACGACCGCAGCGCTTATAAGCCGTTTAATACAGGTTGCCAAGATGCCGCTTCTAGCGAGTGTTCAGCCAAGAGCTTGGGCTATGAATAGCAGTAAACGATTACGGCTTCTTATAATTGGATCTTTGATTTTATTTAGCGCATCAATCTTGCTTAGCTTGACAGGAAAGGGGTTAATCACAAGCTGTGCCATCTTAGCATGCTTACTGATTGGGTCCGCATTGGCACTTCCTATCTTGGTCGAGCGCACTCTAATCGTTTTTCAACGCCTTTCCCACGCAGCCGTTTGGGAATGGTTTTGGGCAGATACCCGGCAACAAGTCCCGGGTCTAAGCCTTGCATTAATGGCACTATTACTGGCTATTTCGGCAAATATCGGTGTAACCACGATGGTTTCGAGCTTTCGTCTGACCTTTTTAGCCTTTCTGGATCAACGTTTGGCACCAGAACTATTCGTTCAAGTTGATACTCAGGATAAAAGTATCCAACTCGAAAAATTTTTAATCAGTGCAGGGGTCGAGATTCTTCCCTTACTTTCAACACAACGCGAATTTTCTGGCCAGTCTATCGAACTCTATGGCGTACGGGTTGGGTCAACATACCGCCAGAATTGGGCTTTCTTAGGTGCCTTTCCTAACGCATGGAATAAAGTTCAAGCAGGGCACGCTATTATTGTAAACGAACAATTGGCTCGTAGAGCTAATTTATGGCTTGGAGATCCAATAAAGCTCACACCTAACTTAACGCTGCCAATTGCTGCTGTAGTGGCCGACTATGGAAATCCACTTGGGCAAATGATTGTAGCTGAAAATAAATTTAAAGAACTGTATCCTGATATATATCCTCAACAATTTGGTATTCGCACACAGGACGTCACAAAAATGCGTTCAATAATTACCGAGGCCCTAGGCATAACAGATAGTGCAATGGTTAATCAGACAACTATCAAAACTGCTTCAGTAGACGTGTTTGAACGCACGTTCAGGGTAACAGCCGCACTTAATGCACTTACCCTAATAGTGGCTGCATTCGCTTTATGGATGAGCCTTCTAACTTTAGCCGACTTGCGGGTTCCTCAGCTCGCTCCAGTTTGGACTATGGGTCTGACAAATTGGTCCTTGGGCAAGCTAGAAATGCTAAGGTCTATTATGCTAGCGGCGTTAGTATTTTTTTGCGCGATTCCATTAGGGCTCATAATATCATGGGTTTTACTTAACATAGTGAACACAGAAGCATTTGGCTGGCGATTACCAATGTTTGTATTTCCATATGATTACGCGCGCCTGGGTTTGTATACTATAATTGCTGCAGTCCTAGCCGCAGCTTGGCCCGTGGCTCGCATCACACTTACGCCACCAGCTAAACTTCTCAAGGTATTTGCTAATGAACATTAAAGTTTTTGTTTTGCTCTGCCTTTGCCCCTTCAGCGTCATAGCACAGGGCTTTTCTGGGTTAGGGACAGACGCAAAAGAGTTTGCAGCGCCTCAGCCTCAATATTTGTTTACTTTTCCAAAAGATCATGGAGCACACTCGGACTATCGTATTGAATGGTGGTACCTGACCGCTAATCTCAATGGGTTGGACGGAACAGCTTATGGACTCCAATGGACCCTGTTTCGGACGGCACTTGCGGCGGGTGAAGGCGAAGGATGGCAATCACCTCAACTTTGGATCGGACATGCAGCTGTTACATCCTCAGATATGCATTTGGCAACAGAGCGCTTCGCGCGCGGGGGCATTGATCAGGCAGGAGTTCAAACGGCACCATTTCACGCTTGGATAGATGAGTGGAGTTTAAAAGGGTCAAAATTTGAAAATTTGACGCTGACTGCTAATGGCCCAGATTTCGCTTATATAATGACACTTGATGCAACAGGACCTTTAGTTTTTCATGGTACGAATGGTTTTTCAATCAAATCTGCCGAAGGCCAAGCAAGTTATTATTATTCTCAGCCATTTTTTGAAATCAACGGAATAATTACTCTTCCTACCGGTCAGGTCCCAGTGACAGGTAATGCATGGCTAGATCACGAATGGTCATCCCAACCTTTGTCTAAAACGCAGTCAGGTTGGGATTGGTTCTCATTATCTTTTGACAATGGTTCAAAACTAATGGGATTTCAATTACGTCAGAAGAATAATCAAGCTTTCACTTCAGCAACCTATATAGGCTCAGACGGTGTTATAAAAACATATGAAGGCGGCAACTTTACCGCTCAACCGCTAAAACTGACATCAGTTGCTAATCGGAACATTCCCATAGAATGGCACATTAAATTGGCAGATCAGGACATTGATTTGATAGTATCAGCTCTCAATCCAGATGCATGGATGGACCTCTCAATCCCCTACTGGGAGGGCCCAGTCATTCTGAACGGAAGCCATAATGGCAAGGGGTATCTGGAGATGACAGGATATGAATGATGTAAATAATTTAGCCACTTTTTTATCAGATGGGTGGCTGCATATCATGCAAGGTATATCAAAAAGCGATGCCCCTGCCCGTTTTCCAACTTTTGCTACTGTTGCCCCGAATGGCGAACCAGAAGCACGAACCGTAGCTCTACGACACGCAGACCGGAAAAGTAACATTATTGAGGTTTATACAGACATAACGACACCAAAGGTGACTTCTTTAAGAAAGACACCTTTGGCTGCCGTCCATGTCTGGGTTCCCAAGGCACAAATGCAAATCCGATTAACCACCAAAGTAAAAATTCTAACCGGCACAAAAACTAATGCCAAATGGGACAAAGTACCACTGGAATCTCGCGTCTCATATGGCACAACTCCCACACCTGGATCACCAATTTCTCATGTTCATGCTTACGAAAAACCGGCGCACCAACACTTTTTTGCAGCACTTCAATGCCACATTACCCATATAGATCTAGTACATCTTGATGCCCACCATAGACGCGCGAGCTTTAGTTCTGAAGACAATTGGCAAGGCACATGGCTTTCGCCTTAAAACACTATAAAGCATGCACTTTAAAAAGCTGGAAGGCTTTGAAATATGATAGTGCAGATGTAGAAAGCTACCTCTAATATCGTGCCAAAACTGTAAAGAATTTGGCTCAGCACTAACTTATAACTCTAAATAAGCATATACTAGCTAAAAATCCAAAGTCTAAATCCGGTCAAATTAGTATTGGAATACTCGTTCTTCATCTAGCCATGACTAGCAATACGTGTATGCTGGTATCTAGTATTAATCGCCTGTAATTCTGGTCGAAGTGGTGGCAATAATCCAATGGAACGATTTTTGATGCAAATACACCTTTGCAAATTTTTAACAGCTATTTCAATTGCTTGTATGGCTACCAGCAGCGCTTTTGCGCAAGATTCAACCGCGCCCAAAGTATCGGTGGCAGCAGCTTTCACCAAAGAAGTAACAGATGAACAAATCTTTATAGGTCGGGGCGAAGCGATTGATAAATTGGATGTCATAGCCCGAGTAAGTGGCTTTATTGATAAGATTTTTATCAATGATGGTGATTTAGTGAAAAAGGGTGAACAGCTTTTTCAGGTGGAAGCCGATGCCTATGAGGCGACGTTGGAAGCACGAAATGCTGATTTAGCACAAGCCAATGCAAATTTAGATCTGACAACAGTTGAATTAAAACGGAAAACTGAGCTTTACAGACGTCAAGTAGGCACCCAAGAAGACCGCGATATCGCATTTGCCAATAATCAGAACGCCATTGCACAGGTTGCAATGGCCAAAGCTGCAATTAAGATGGCTCAGTTGGACGTGGACTATACGCAGATTTATGCCCCATTTGACGGGCGAATTGGTAAGTCTGCAGTAAGCGTGGGCCAGTTGGTTGGCCCAACTTCTGCGCCTCTCATCAATCTGGTAAGCATTACACCGATCTATGTTGAATTTTCGCTAACTGAGCAACAATTTGTTGGAATTCTGGAAACTCACGATATCTCGCCTAATGATCTGATTAACGCGCCTAAGGCTCCAAAAGTATTTGTTATCTTACCTAATGGCGATGAATTGGATGAAGCTGGAAAAGTTGTTTTTATAGATAATCGTATTGATCCAACAACTGGAACTATAATGGTGCGGGCACAGTTTGCGAATAATCGAAATCTAATTTTAGATGGATCATTTTTGAACATTCGTGTCCAGTCAATAGAGCCCACTAAGGCGTTGATTATCCCTCAGGCGTCAGTTCAGCGAGACCAAAGAGGCAGTTTCGTTTTAGTAGTTGGTAAACAGCAAACCGTTGAGCAACGTTATATCACGTTGGGGCGTCAAATTGAAACGGCAGTAATCGTAGAAAATGGCTTGCAAGAGGGTGAGACCGTTATTGTTGACGGTTTGCAACGCGTACGGCCCGGAGTTGCAGTAGATCCAGTGCTCGCTGGCAAAGCAGCAGGAGATTGAAGCCTAATGTTTTCTTCGATTTTCATTGCACGACCCAAAACTGCGATCGTCATTTCGTTGGTACTGACAATCATGGGTGTAATCGGCTATTCAGTTTTACCGGTCGAACAATTTCCTGAAATTACGCCGCCTGTCGTTTCAGTTACTGCAAATTATATCGGGGCAAATGCTGAAACAGTAGAAAACACTGTAGCAGCGCCAATAGAGACGCAGGTAAACGGGGTCGATGACATGCTTTACATGTCATCGGACAGTACTGATAACGGGTCTTACAATCTCTCAGTCACTTTTGCAGTCGGCACAGACCCGGATATTGCATCTGTGAATGTTCAAAATCGCGTGGCTCAAGCATTTGCGTCATTACCTTCAGAAGTAACGGCATCTGGTGTTGTGACAAAAAAATCTTCTACCAACATGTTGTTACTGGTTACTTTATCATCCCCAAATGAAACCTATGATGAGGTATTTTTGTCAAACTATGCCTCAATAAATCTCAAAGATGCACTTGCTCGGGTTCCAGGTGTTGGTGAAGCAGAGGTGATGACTGATTACGAATACTCGATGCGAATGTGGATGGATCCTAACCGTATGGCGGGGTTAGGCCTGACACCAGCAGACCTCATCAAGTCGATACGCGAACAGAACCTGGAGGTCTCCGCCGGCCAAATAGGGACCCCCCCGATTCCAAAAGGCCAACAATTTCAATATACAATCAAAGCTCAAGGACGACTTACTACCGTCCAAGAATTCGAAAATATTGTACTTAGAACCGGTAATTCTGGCAGTATTGTACGAATTCGAGATGTCGCACGGGTCGAATTGGGAGCAGACTATTATAATGCATCTGGTCGCTTCTCAGGAAAACCGGCAACTGTTCTTGCAATTTATCAGGCCCCAGGGGCAAATGCACTTGCTGTCGCAGACGGCGTTAAATCGGAACTGAAACGCCTCTCCACTGTATTTCCAGATGATATCGTTTACGATGTTCCATTCGATTCTACTCTATTTGTTGAACAATCTTTGAACGATGTCGTAACCACACTAATGCAAACCTTTACGCTGGTAATTGCAGTTGTCTTCATTTTTCTTGGCAGCTTCAGAGCAACGCTAATACCAGCAATTGCTATCCCAGTGTCATTAATCGGTACATTTGCTTTTTTGCTATTATTTGGGATGTCGCTGAACACAATCTCTTTATTTGCGCTTGTCCTAGCGATTGGTATAGTAGTTGACGATGCAATCGTAGTGGTCGAAAACGTAGAGCGTATAATTGCTGAGGAGGGGCTAAGTCCCCGAGATGCAACGCGCAAAGCCATGGGCCAGATTACTGGTCCAGTCATCGCAACCACACTAGTATTATTAGCTGTGTTTGTGCCTGTCACTTTCATGCCCGGCATTGTTGGACGTCTTTATTCGCAGTTTGCCATTACAATCTCTGTAGCAGTAGTAATCTCTTCAATAAATGCTTTGACTCTTTCACCGGCACTTTGCTCATTAATTCTAAAAGCTCGATCTGGTCCGCCAACTGGCATTCTCAAAGTTTTCGAACAAAGCATTGGTGGTGCAAGAAATGGATATGTTGGGATTGTTAAAAGGCTAGTACGCCTGCCTTTTCTAGCGCTGATCATTCTTGGAAGTATTTTCTTAGGATCTAATTTTTTGTTAAAAGGTATTCCATCTGGGTTCCTTCCAACAGAAGATAATGGATACCTTTTCGTTGATGTACAATTGCCAGATGCAGCCTCGCTCGAACGTACTGAGAAAGTCACAACCCACATCAGTAATCAGATTCTTGCAATCCCGGGGGTTGCTTCGACCGTAGTAGTCAATGGCTACAGTCTACTTAGTGGTGGAAGTTCAAATGGAGCGATGATCGTTACGAACCTAGAACCGTGGGACGATCGACAGACCGATAGTTTAAGCGCCCAAGGCATTTTGCAACGAATACGAGAAATAACAAACCAAGAAATAAGGGCGAGCGTTATAGCATTTAACCCCCCACCAATTTCAGGATTAGGTTTAAGTGCAGGCGTTGAAATGAAAGTACAGCAAACTGGTGGCGGTACTGCTCAAGATTTATCTTCTGCCGTTGGCTCACTGGTCTACGCAGCCAACCAAAAGTCAGCTATTGGACAAGCTTACTCAACTTTTCGTGCCAACGTACCCAAGGTCTTTATCGACCTTGATCGCGAAAAAGCAGAGTCTATGGATGTAGCTGTTTCAGACGTTTTTCTTACATTGCAGGCCTATATGGGCTCTTATTACGTTAACGACTTTAACCTGTTTGGGCGAGTATATAAGGTTATGGTGCAAGCAGACAGTGAACATCGCACAAAGGTTGAAGATTTAAACAAAATCTATGTTCGGTCACAAACTGACGAAATGGTACCCCTTGGCACTCTGATAAAGGTCAGTAATGAACTTGGACCAGTTTCTTTAAATCGATATAATATGTTTAGGGCAGCAACCGTTACTGGTGTGCCCGCAACAGGGTTATCAACTGGCGATGCTATAAAAGTTTTAGAAGAAGTATCCACTTCAGCCTTACCTCCAGGCTACTCCTATGAATGGACAGGGACTGCACAGCAACAACAGGCCTCTGGCGGATTAGTTTTCATTATTCTTGTAATGGCGGTCGTCTTTGGATATCTATTTTTAGTTGCACAATACGAAAGCTGGACAATGCCTGTGGGGATTTTACTCTCAGTAACAGTGGCATTATTTGGTGCTTTAGTCGGAGTAGCCGTTTGGGGTGGAGACATAAATCTTTACACCCAAATCGGAATGATAATGTTAATTGGTCTTGCATCTAAAAATGCAATTCTAATTGTTGAATTTGCAATGGAAAGACGCGCCAGCGGTTTGTCAATCCGCGAAGCTGCTATGGAGGCCGCAAGACAACGTTTTCGGGCAGTTATGATGACTGCTCTGTCATTTCTTTTAGGGGTTGTACCCCTCTTGCTGGCCAGCGGTGCTGGCGCTGCAAGCCAACAAGCCATAGGTATTGCAGTTTTTGGCGGTATGCTCGCCGCAACTGTTCTAGGAGTTATCATTGTGCCAGTGCTTTATGTATTAATGCAGCAAATGCGCGAGTGGGCCAAAAGAAAGCGCATACCGCGAGCTTCTAACAGCTCTCAAGAAGGCTGACTGGAGACAATGAAGCCTATTAGCCTTTTTACTGGCTTTTTGACCGTAGGTTTTTGGACCCTGGCGTCCCGTATGCTTGGCTTTGTTCGAGAAATCATGCTGCTATCATTAATTGGGCCTGGTCCGGTAATGGATGCTTTCGTTGCAGCTTTTAGGTTACCTAACATGTTCCGTCGTTTTTTTGCCGAAGGTGCTTTTAACGCAGCCTTTGTTCCAATGTTCTCGTCTAAGCTAGAAGATGGAGAAGATGCAGCTAAATTTGGCAATGATGCTCTGCACCTTTTGGCCGTAGTAACCATGACACTTACTGCTTTGGCCATGGTATTCATGCCAACACTCGTTTGGTTTACCGCTGGAGGGTTTAACCCCGAACGCTTCAATATGACCATCGAATTTGGTAGGATTGTTTTTCCCTACATTTTTTTTATGTCTCTTTCTGCATTTTTTTCTGGTGTCTTAAATGCAAAAGGACGCTTTGTCGCCGCCGCTGCCGCACCTGTATTGCTAAATATACTTATTATCGCCTCATTAATGCTGGCATGGATTACAGGTGGGCCAATTGTCATTTGGTTAATCTGGACGATTCCAGTCGCAGGGATCGCACAATTAGCACTGACTTGGCGTGCAGCAGTAAATGCAGGTTTTAAAATTAGTTTTGGGATACCAAAATGGACACCTGATATTATCAAAATGCTCAGAACAGCTGTACCGGCTGCTCTAGCGACAGGGGTAATGCAAATAAACTTAGTCGTTGGCCAGCTTGTCGCCAGCCAACATGATAGCGCGGTCAGCTGGCTTTTTGCTGCGGATAGACTGTACCAACTGCCGTTGGGAGTTGTTGGGATTGCAATAGGCATTGTGCTTTTACCTGATTTATCCCGTCGCCTCACAGCTAAAGATTTTGCAGGAGCACGCAATGCTTACTCGCGTGCAACTGAGTTTTCTATGGCTTTGACGATCCCGTCAGCAGTTGCGCTCATGGTTGTGCCCTTACCATTGGTATCCGTGTTATTTGAGAGAGGACAAACAAATGCAGATGATGTGAAATCTATAGCTTTGGCTGTCTCAATATATGGTCTTGGACTCCCAGCATTCGTTTTACAAAAAGTTCTTCAGCCACAATATTTTGCACGCGGGGATACAAATAGCCCATTTAAATTTGCTCTTGTATCCATGATAATAAATGCAGTTATTGCAATAGGACTTGCTCCATTTGTGGGATGGGTAGCACCTGCCATTGCCACAACCGTTGCTGGATGGACTATGCTTGCTCAGCTGTATTGGGGTGTTCGCAACATGGGCGATGCAACACAAGTTGATAGCCGATATAAGAAGCGGCTTCCTAAGATTATAGTGTCAGCTATAATTATGGGGGCTGCAATGTGGTTTATATCGCTTTTATTAACAGGATTATTGGAAACTCCTTATCTGAGATATGTGGCTCTAATCATTTTGCTTATCGTTGGTTTTTTAAGTTATTTTGGTATGGCTCAAATCACTGGAGCGTTGCGTATTAAAGATCTTCGGCAGGCGACAAAGCGTTAGCTGCGACGTAATGCTGACAATAGGCGCCGAATGCCACCAGGCACAACAAACGCTATCAATCCAAAACCAGCAATGAACCCGGATAATTCAGCGACCCATAAATAACCGATCTGGAAAAAAATACCAAATACAAGCTGAATGCCCATTAGAAATCCAATAAGTGTAAATGCCTGCGCTTGTTGCCCACCTGTTGTTACTAATTGTTGCCACAACAAGAAGGTGTAAGCTCCGATCAAACCATAAACACAAGGGTAAGCACCAACCATCCACGCTTGGTCTGTAACTAGTCCAAATGTAACTGCGCCACAGATGCCGCTAAAGAAAAAACAAAAAACAACTGCCCAGCCGCCGATCAAATCCCCCACCATTTTACCTATGGCTAACAAAATGGCTCCGGCGAATAACATTGAGGTAAAATTATCAAATACAAAAGGGTAAGTTACAAACCGCAGCATTTGTTTGGGTAACAGACGACCATTCTCAACCATGAAGTCAAATGCTCGTCCAGAAAAACCAAAGTCTGTAATTCCTATCAGACGCCAGCCAATAGCACCTGGGCCACCAATTAAACCAAATTCTCCTAAGCTAAAAATGCATTCGATCACAAACATTATAAAGAATAGTAGCCAAACAGCTATAGGCACTGAGTTAAACGGACTCGGATCATTGTTGTAAGACATAGCTGGTCCTCCTTGACGCTGCGGATGCTCATGGGTAAGCCAGCGACGCAGATTTGCCCAGAGGTCCAGATGTCAGAAACACCAAATACAACCAGCACAGTCTTCACCCCTCGCGTGTTTTCCGGAATTCAGCCATCAGGCGGACTGACACTTGGTAACTACCTGGGCGCAATTAAACGTTTTGTCAGCATGCAAGAGGCAGCGTTTGAAACAATATATTGCATGGTAGACCTGCACGCGATCACGGTTTGGCAAGACCCTAAAGAACTCGTGCACAATACTCGAGAATTAGCGGCAGGTTTTATTGCCTCGGGTATCAGTCCAGAAAAGTCAATTCTAATCAATCAATCACAAGTGCCCGAGCATGCGCAACTAGGGTGGATCTTCAACTGTGTCGCCCGCATGGGTTGGATGCAACGGATGACTCAATTCAAGGACAAGGCAGGTAAAAATGCCCAGAACGCCTCACTCGGTTTATTTGGTTATCCAGCACTAATGGCTGCAGATATTCTTGTTTATCATGCAACTCATGTGCCTGTAGGAGAAGATCAAAAACAGCATCTCGAACTAACACGCGATATTGCTGCAAAATTCAATCACGACTATGAAACTAATTTTTTCCCCATGACAGAACCCGTAATTGAGGGTGCTGCTACTAGAGTGATGTCTTTACGCGATGGCTCCAAAAAGATGTCAAAATCTGATCCATCAGATGCATCTCGAATAAACATGACAGACACTGCTGACACCATAGCTAAAAAAATTCGCAAAGCCAAAACCGATCCTGACGGATTACCTTCTGAAGCTAAAGGCTTAGAATTGCGCCCAGAAGCTCGAAATCTAATCAATATCTACGCAGCGCTATCAGATCAAAGTGTAAATCAGGTCTTGACGGAATATGGAGGAGCGCAATTTGGAACTTTTAAACCGGCGTTAGCAGATTTAGCTGTTGCTAAGCTATCCCCTATCTCTGATGAAATGGCACGTCTTATGAACGAACCAGCAGAAATTGATAAAATACTTGCACGTGGAGCACAGCAAGCCCGCGAAATAACAGTACCTATTTTGAAAAAAGCTTACGATATAGTTGGCATGATTAGAGCATAAGTATTGTAAATCGCCTACTCGGAAATCGGACTAATCAGCATCCTTTTATCTGATTTAACACTTCTACTTTCTCTCGTTGTGAGACGCATTGCATCAGATATTTTCTACTTACTTATCCAAGCTGATATACTATTTATCGAAATGGCCGGTACTTAATTCCAAAATAAGTTTGTTAATGGCGCAAAATGGGCAGAATAATTATTATTTATATAATATTGTAATGAAAATTGAGAAAATAAGTTTGAGAGATATAATGAGACAAATAATAAAATCGTTCTTCACTTCCATCAGCATTATAATAGTGATGAGCACTTATGGGTTGGCGCAACAAGCTGTAATAATTGATGCAGATGATAATAATACTGCGGATAGCTGGAGTTTTGAGGGTGATATTTATGGTTGGGTAGCTGGGATTGAGGCTGAATCGCCTGGTGGTGGTAAAGTTAAAGTTTCAACCTCTGATATTTTAAATAATCTCGATATGGCATTCATGGGCAGCATTATTGCTCGCAAAGGCAAGCTATCAATTTTTTCAGATCTTATTTATCTGAATATGGGTGCTAAAGAAAAAACAACTGTAAATGCTGTTGGACAGTCTACTAAAGTACGGACTAAATTCACAATAAAAAACTGGATAAATACAACTGGAGTGGGTTATTCTTTAATCGACAATGGTTCTACGCAATTGTCCGGTCACGCAGGCTTTCGGTATCTTAAATTCAAAGAGAAAATTAGCTTGGATATAGGACAATTTGGACGCAGCAAAAGCGGTGATACAGATTTCTTTGATGGCATAGTCGGTTTCCGAGGTACAACAGAACTAAACGACCGACTGTATTTGAGCTATTATGCAGATATAGGGACTGGTCAGAGCGATATGACATACCAGCTATTTGCAGGGCTGAACTACCGATTTAATAAGTGGGACGCCGTTGTCGGTTACAGATATATGAATTGGGATTTAGGAAATGACGGTTTCGTTGAAGATTTAACTGTTAGTGGTCCTCTTATAGGAGCACGCTTCCGCTTCTAGGCTTAAGGTCTTTATTTAAAGCCAATGAGCTCGACGCCTAATTTATGTGTCGAGCCAGTATAACTTTGTTACACCACCAGCCTTTTTATTAATCCTGTCCTCTCCTACTCACCAAATCCTTCCGCCTTAAGCTTCCCTACTTTGGCCTGCCACGGAATTACTGCAATTAAAACAAATCTATCAAACCGAATTGAGTGCTACAACGAAATGCAATGGAAGTTATAATAATCAATTTGTCACTTGGTGTTTTTGATTAAGCTTATATCATTTGATTTCGATAATAATTATAACTTTAATGGCTCAGTAAGTCTGGCCTTTAAACACTTAGAAAACCACCTGCACTCCCGCTCCTAAAATTGCCACAACACCGACATATACGCAAACTTCTCTATTAATCTTGATACATGACAATCAGCTCAAAATCAGCCTATTCTTCGGTTCAATTTAATCTGTTAGGGTTTTTGATTAAAGGAGCTAATAATGACTACCGGTTTTTATTGGGATGAACGAACATTTTGGCATGGCGGTGGGAATTATACTTATACTTTACCGATCGGTGGCTTAGTTCAGCCCTTGGCCTCAGGTGGACTACCAGAAAACCCAGAGACCAAGCGCCGCCTCAAAAATTTGATGGATGTGACAGGATTGATCGAGGAACTTGACGTATCTTCTGCTCCCTTCGCTACAAAAGAACAGCTACTACGTATTCATCCAGAATATTACTTAAAAGAATTCAAACGACTTTCTGATGCAAACGGTGGCGAACTTGGTCGACGAACACCTTTTGCATCGGGCGGTTATGAGTTATCAGCACTGTCAGCAGGCCTTTCGATTGCGGCTGTTAAATCGGTTATAGATGGTACTCATGAAAATGCCTACGCCTTAAGTCGCCCACCAGGTCACCATTGTTTACCAGATTTCCCAAATGGATTTTGTCTTCTAGCAAATATTGCAATTGCCATTGAGACTGCGCAAGTCACATGTCCTAATCTGAAAGTTGCTGTTTTGGATTGGGACGTCCATCATGGAAATGGTACAGAAGCGATCTTTTACAATAGAAACGATGTACTAACTATCTCTCTACATCAAGAGGGCAACTATCCTCTTGATACTGGTAAAATCAAAGATCGCGGAGAAGGTTCTGGCGAGGGTTTTAACATAAATTTACCGCTTCCGGCCGGCGCAGGTCACACGGCCTACCTTCACGCGTTGAAGCAAGTAGCTATTCCAGCAATAGAAAATTTTTCTCCTGATCTCATTATTGTCGCCTGCGGTTATGATGCCAGCGCCATTGATCCTATGGCTCGCATGCTAGCCACCGCCAAAACATTCAAACAAATGACACAACAAATAAAAGACCTATCAAAACGTATATGTCGTGGTAAATTAGTGCTTGTACATGAAGGCGGTTATTCAGAAGCCTATGTTCCTTTTTGCGGGCATGCAACAATACAAGCGCTGTCTGGCAGCGCTATTACCGCCCCCGATCCCTTTGCAGAAACATTTAACGTCAGACAACCCAGTCCACGGTTTGACGCATTCTTACTTAATGAAATTGACCGCATGGCTCAAATTCTAGATCTTTAACCCCAAGAAACGTATTAAAAAGTAGAGAAGTTGTAGAAGATGCCCACACCAAGTCCAGAAACCTTAGAATTTATGTTAACTCGTCGATCTCGTCCTGCCAAAACGCTAATAGCTCCATCACCGAATCGGGCTGAACTAAAGCAAATATTAACAGCGGCTGCTCGCACACCGGATCATGGTAAACTTGAGCCATGGCGTTTTATGGTTATAGAAAAAGCGGCCATGCTCCGGCTCGCTGAGATTGCCGAAAAACGGGGGGTGGCACTCAGTCTTGACCCAGAACAAATCATAAAAGGTCGTGCTCAATTTGATCAAGGCTTACTTGCAGTTGCTGTCATAGAAGTACAAAAATTTTCCGTTAAAATTCCAGCTATAGAGCAAACTTATTCAACCGGCGCAGTATGCTTGGCCTTGTTGAATGCGGCGTTAGCAGCAGGATGGGGCGCTAATTGGCTAAGTGGTTGGCCAAGCCACGATCGAGACTTCATGATTCAGGCTCTCAATCTAACAGATAACGAACGGATTGCAGGTTTTATCCACATAGCAACAGAAAAAAGCATCCCATCAGAGCGGCCTCGTCCTGATTTAAAAGCTATTACGCAATGGGTTGAAAAATGATCCTCACGTCATTCTTTTCAGCACTTGGTCAGATGGGGGATGCAAAATTTCGTAGGGTACTGTTACGCGGAATTTTTTGGGCAATTGCTTTATTAATTACAACAAGCTTTGGGTTGATTTGGCTCATTGGGACTTTAACAGCTGATAGTACCAGTATTCCGTGGGTCGGTGAGATCACTTGGTTTGATGAGGTCATCAGTTGGGGTGCATTCTTTTTATTTTTTGTTTCATCTGTTTTTTTGATGATGCCAGTTGCAACGATAATAACCTCGATGTTTCTTGACGAGGTAGCACAGGCGGTTGAAAATAAACATTATCCCACCCTACCAGCAGCCCCAAAAGTTTCTTTTTTTGATACAGTGATAGAGTCATTCAACTTTTTAGGTGTACTAATAATTACAAATATTCTGGCCCTAATCTTTTACGCATTGTTCCCTCCCGCTACGATTTTTATATTCTGGGGACTAAATGGTTTCCTTCTCGGCAGAGAATATTTTACTCTTGCGGCAACGCGCCGCACCAGTTCAAGTAACGCAAAAAAATTACGTAAGGCTCATGCTGGGTCAATTTGGTTGGCAGGTACATTAATGGCAATTCCACTTTCGATACCATTGATCAATTTATTAATTCCAATCATTGGAGCAGCCACTTTTACACATCTTTTTCACAAAATCACAGCGGTGGCAGAGCTCGATCAAACCAGCTTAAATCGCTAAGAGATATCCATCCTGACAAAATAACTCCTGCAATAAGTACCCAGAGTACTGCCGCAACCCAAGTCACAACCCATGCCTTACGTTTCAAATTGTGGACTTGTGGGGCACCCGCGTGGGTACCAGGCTCAATTTTGCCCAGATCACCTTGAGTTTGGACTTTAACTGGCAATGAAATTAGAAAACACATCCACCAAATCACAGCGTAAAGAACTAAGGCAGAGGTAATACCCATTTCAAATCTGCTCCAATTCAACAAGACAGCCATTAAAGTCCTTAGGGTGTAAAAACAGAACCGGCTTACCATGAGCACCAATCCTTGGTTCCCCAGTGCCCAAAACGCGCGCACCCGTTGCCTTCAGATGATCACGGGCCATCAGAATATCTTCCACCTCATAACATAGATGATGAATCCCACCAGACGGGTTTTTTTCCAAAAATCCATTAATGGGACTATTTTCACCGAGCGGAGAAAGTAATTCTATTTTTGTGTTTGGCAGCTCAACAAATATTACCGTGACACCGTGACTGGGCTCGTTCTGAGGCGAACCAACCGTTGCCCCTAATGCACCACGATACTGCTCGGCAGCCGTCTCAAGATCAGGTACTGCAATGGCAACATGGTTCAATCGTCCAATCATAGTGATCCCCTAGTTATAAGTTTTGTTTGGTAAATATAAAGACAAGTCGACCATTCAAAGATACATTTTAACGGTATATTATTCATCAAAATAAAGTAATTCACGCTACTACAAACAAAAAGCAAAAGAAATTCATTCTAAAATTACTGTAGTGATAACAAAATATTCTTTGAGGGCCTTTACCACAAACGGATAAAGTTTGTTAAAAATTTCAAATATGCATTAAAAAACTGTAAAACTCATACCAAGATAAGCTATCGTTCCAAAGCTTGCAGCGTAGATTCCATTTAAAATTTTGGACACAAGTAATCAACTCGTAAAGTTCTTATTGATCGAAATATCTCATCTCCTGTTTTCTGTTTACTCTTGCGGAACCACACGGAGCCCTAATTCCATCAATTGATCACTCGTCGGGTAAGATGGTGCATCCATCATTTGATCTTCTGCACGTTGGTTCATTGGAAACATAATAACTTCGCGAATGTTCTGTTCGCCCGCCAACAACATGACAATTCGGTCAATGCCAGCAGCACAACCACCATGAGGCGGCGCACCATATTGAAATGCGTTGACCATACCTCCAAAGCGTTTGCGTACTTCATCGTTATCGTATCCAGCAATCTCGAATGCTTTAAACATAATTTCAAGACTGTGGTTTCGGATTGCACCGGAGACTAGTTCATACCCGTTGCATGCCAGATCATACTGATAACCTAATACTTTCAGCGGGTCGCCTTGCAAAGCTTCCATGCCACCCTGAGGCATAGAAAATGGGTTATGTTCAAAGTCAATTTTACCGCTTTCTTCATCCTTTTCAAAAATTGGAAAATCAACGATCCAAGCAAAGGCAAAGCGGTTCTTATCCGTAATACCAAGCTCTTCGCCAATTACGCTGCGTGCACGGCCTGCTATGGCTTCGAATGATTTAGGTTTGCCACCTAAGAAAAAAGCTGCGTCGCCAACATTAAGACCAAGTTGCAGGCGGATTGCTTCAGTACGTTCGGGACCAATATTCTTCGCCAGCGGACCTGCTGCTTCCATACCGCCAATTACTTCACCATCAGCCAGCTTCACCCTTGCCTCTTTTACGGTTATACCAAACTCTTGCGCAACAGAGTCTGCTGTCTTTTCGCGCCAGAATATGTATCCCATTCCCGGCAAACCTTCCTTCTGAGCATAAGCATTCATCCGATCACAGAATTTTCTGCTACCGCCAGAAGGAGCCGGAATAGCACGAATTTGAGTGCCTTCCTGTTCTAACAATTTTGCAAAAATTGCAAACCCAGACCCTTTAAAATGGTCACTCACCACTTGCATCTTAATTGGATTTCGTAAATCGGGTTTATCAGAACCATACCAAAGTGCTGCATCGCGATAGCTTATTTGTGGCCATTCTGTATCCACAATTTGGCCATCACCAAATTTGCTAAAAAGAGCTATCAACACTGGCTGGATCATATCAAAAACGTCTTGCTGAGTAACAAAGCTCATTTCCAGATCAAGCTGGTAAAAGTCGGTTGGCGACCGATCCGCACGCGGGTCTTCATCACGAAAACAGGGGGCAATCTGGAAATATTTGTCAAAACCAGACATCATTAGAAGCTGTTTGAACTGCTGAGGAGCTTGGGGTAGTGCATAAAATTTACCTGGGTGAAGACGCGAAGGTATCAAGAAGTCACGTGCACCCTCAGGAGACGAGGCCGTAATAATCGGTGTTTGATATTCTCGAAAACCCTGATCCCACATTTGCATGCGGATTGACGACACGACATCAGATCTTAATTTCATATTGGATTGCATCTTTTCACGACGCAAATCCAAGTAACGGTATTTCAGCCGAGTTTCTTCTGGGTACTCTTGCTCACCAAAAACCATCAGTGGTAGTTCATCAGCAGGACCAAGAACCTCAAGTTCTCGAACATAAACCTCGATTTCACCAGTAGGAAGTTTAGGATTGATAAGGTTTACATCACGTGCTTTTACCGTACCATCGATACGAATACACCATTCACTGCGCAATTTTTCAACTTCAGAAAATACAGCACTATCACCATCACAAAGCACTTGGGTCACACCATAGTGATCACGCAAATCAATGAAGAGCACACCACCATGATCCCGTACACGGTGAACCCAGCCAGATAGGCGAACGGTATCGCCAATATTCTCGAGGGTTAGCGCAGCGCAAGTATGAGTGCGGTAAACATGCATGTTTTATTCCCTATCATGGTCTAAGCGTCATCCAGCTTAAATATTGGCGCAGGTACAACGCCCGTGACAGAAAAAGTCAAGGCAACAACAGGTGTTTGCCTACAAAATGCTAAACTTGTTGCGAGAGCCACGAAGTAGAGCAATTAGAATACTGCTGATAAATTTTTAGCACCCCATCCCTTTGGTTTAAGAGTTAAATGCGTTGGTGAGTAACACGGACTAAAAAGTCCATGTTACTTAAACAATTATATTCTTTTAAGCGATGTCAAACCTATCCAGCTCCATAACTTTGGCCCAAGCAGCAACAAAATCTAAAACGAATTTTTCTGACGCGTCATCTTGTGCATATGATTCCGAAAGCGCCCGCAACTGAGAATTTGAACCGAATACAAGATCAACACGCGTACCAGTTCGCACAATTTCACCTGATACACGATCACGCGCTTCAAATATATTAGCATCACCTGACGTTTTCTCCCAGACTATACTCATATCCATAGTAGCCCGAAAGAAATCGTTGCTTAACGTGCCTGGGTTATCGGTCCAAACTCCGAGAGGGGTACTGCCTGTATTCGCACCAAGAACGCGTAGGCCCCCTACCAACACAGTCATTTCAGGTGCCGATAGAGTCAGTAACTGGGCACGATCTACAAGAAGTTCTTCCGCAGACATCGAAAAATCATTCTGAAGATAGTTACGAAAACCATCTGCCCTTGGTTCCAGAACCCCAAATGAAACTACATCCGTCTGTCCTTGGGAGGCATCTCCACGGCCGGCAGTAAATGGGACTACTACATCGTGACCACCTCGATTAGCAGCAGCCTCAATTGCAGCCCCTCCAGCTAGAACTATTAGATCAGAAATTGATACTTTTTTTCCACTTTTCGCGTCAAAGCGTTCTTTAATATCCTCCAAAACGGCAAGAACTTTGGTCAATTGGAGCGGTTCATTCACATCCCAATCTTTTTGTGGTGCAAGGCGAATGCGGCCACCATTGGCACCTCCTCGCTTATCTGATCCACGATAAGTAGAGGCTGAAGCCCATGCAGTAGAGACCAAATCAGCCGTACTCAAACCAGACCCAAGGACCTCTTTTTTTAGAATTGCAGCATCAGTAGCATCTATCAATTGGTGATCAGAAACAGGAATTGGATCCTGCCAAATTAATTCCTCCGAAGGCACTTCAGAACCTTTATAGCACTGTACGGGTCCCATATCACGATGGGTCAGTTTGAACCATGCGCGGGCAAAGGCATCTGCAAATTTATCAGGGTTTGCATGAAAATCTCTGCTGATCTTTTCATAAGCAGGATCCATGCGCATCGCCATATCAGCCGTAGTCATCATAAGTTTAACATTACCACGACCATCTACTTGTGGAGCATGATCACTTTTTGAAAGCTCTTTAGCCTGCCACTGATTGGCACCAGCAGGACTTTTAGTAAGTTCCCAGTCATAGCCAAAAAGCACATCAAAATAGCTCATATCCCAAGTGGTAGGCGTAGGAGTCCAAGGGCCTTCTATACCACTTGTTATTGCATCGACACCTTTCCCAGATTTGTATGTCGACAACCAACCCAGTCCGACTGCCTCCAATGCCCCACTTTCAGGTTCAACGCCAACATGAGCTGCATCACCGGCACCATGAGCCTTGCCAAAAGTGTGGCCACCCGCAACTAATGCCACGGTCTCTTCATCGTTCATTGCCATTCGCGCAAAGGTCTCGCGAATATCATATCCAGAAGCTAGCGGATCAGGGTTTCCATCTGGACCTTCTGGGTTCACATAAATCAAACCCATCTGAACAGCTGCCAACGGATTTTCTAGATCACGCTCACCAGAATAACGACTGTTTTGTTTATCACTAGTCGCCAGCCACTCTGTCTCAGCACCCCAGTAAATATCTTCCTCAGGTTCCCACACATCAGCACGACCACCCCCAAAGCCAAAAGTTTGAAAACCCATTGACTCCAGTGCGCAATTACCTGCTAATATCATAAGATCGGCCCAAGAAATCTGATTGCCATATTTCTGTTTAATCGGCCACAACAGCCGCCGAGCTTTATCAAGATTGCCGTTATCTGGCCAAGAATTCAGCGGAGCAAAACGCTGTGTCCCTGATGTAGCACCGCCACGACCGTCCGTCGTTCTGTATGTTCCAGCTGAGTGCCAAGCCATACGAATAAAAAAGGGGCCATAATGACCATAATCAGCTGGCCACCAGTCTTGACTATCCGTCATAAGGTCGACCAAGTCTTGTTTTAGAGACTTAAGATTTAGCTTTGAAAATTCGGCCGCATAATCAAAGCCTGCATCCATTGGATTGGATTCAACATTATGCTGATGCAATATTCTCAGGTTCAGCTGATTTGGCCACCAATCACGGACAGACCGCGCTCCGAGGGTGGTGTGCTGGCTGCCGGCGTGAATTACTGGACACTTGCCACCGCCAATATCGTTTCCGTCCATGGTAATCTCCAATTCTTAACCAATTATAAGATAATTTAGCTAGGCACTTAACCTCCCTAGATATCTCTGGATTTTATTATATTTAATAAGTGAACTTTAATCTGAGAACCTTCTAACTAAAACACTCATAAAATTTATCCACCGTTTATTTTTCCAGACCTTTTCAATAGTATCAAGCAATATTGATAAGATTAAGTTGCATTTTTTATCTTATTCACAGGATTCACCGACGAATGAATCTCATTTACACAGTTCTTCTATTTTAGTGCACTCACTCATTAGTCGTACTTCGGACGCGCTGCAGACGTATGTCCGATTTCTCAACCGGATTTATCTGTTCAAATTTAAGAACTGAAAGGCACATAGGGTATAGCCTTGTTTGAACGTGGGCCAAGATTTGTAAGGCTTACAACACTTGGCGAGAAATTTAGCCAACGTGTAAACATCATTTCACGAGCGGTCGATAAACTTAGCGGCCTAGCTCGTGATGCGCAAACTGGACTTGGAAAGACCATCAGATTGTTATCATACCGACTAGTGCACCGTATTTATTGCCCAGCCCAATTAGAACACTGGCACATTATCAACCAGAGCTCGAGATACTATTGGCAAAACAGATACTTCATGTATTACCAAGAAGTTACAACCTGGCAAGATTTAAACAGCTATTTTATCATAATCAATTTATGATCATTCACTTTTGGAAACCGAGCTCTGTACTAAGGATCTTGTTCTAGCTTGCCAGACGAAGGACGCCAACTTACCAATACCTAGCCAGAAAGGATTACACGGTATGCGGCTTATGCTGCTGGAAGAAGGACACTACTTTCGAGGTCAAACACTGGCATTTTGCAATGTCAGCAACATTAGGTACGCACCGATTTAGACCGCACGTCCTGAGCTAATATGGTGCAAATGGGTAGAGTAGGGATTAGACTTACTCTTATTCTCGGGATGGCTATCAAAATAAAAATAAAATCAGCACCTTTGAGCATAACACGTTTTCGAAAGACACGACCAACCCGTACAGTAGGGACGCATTGGCGCAAGAATAATCCGTTAGGTGGCCAATTTTTTCAGCTCGGGAAGGCTATTCAGAATTGCACAAACCATCATAAAGGCGATACAGTTCCAACGTTACTCTATTAAATAGACTGCCAAGATGTGGTGTGTTTAAAACTGTTTTTGATATACAATCTGTTCTACCACACTGATATAAAATGAATAACGGCGATGGTTCTGGCTTTTTATTATTACTTAGTACCAGATTGAATTCTGCGTAATACCAGAATAGTAATCTTGAATGGCCCTACCAGTAGAAACCTTTTTTCTCACACCCAATCATCAGGGTACTCTGCAAAGCCAGGTACAACAAATGATTGCACACGGCATCCTATCAGGCCGCTTTGACGCTGGAGAAAAACTACCTTCGACCCGTAAATTGGCGCATCACCTTGGTATTAGCAGAATTACCGTCACGTTAGCCTACACAGAGCTTGTTGCATCAGACTACTTAACTGCACGTGACCGTTCGGGCTATTTCGTCTCAACAAATGCGCCTGTGCCACCAATTTATAATCCACAGCAAACGACCAACGACGTTGTGGATTGGAGCCGCGCTATTGGTCAAAAGTTTTCCGGTGGGCAAGTTTTGAACAAACCAGCAGACTGGGCCCAATTTCGTTATCCATTTATTTACGGTCAGACTGACCCAAAATTGTTTGATCATGCGAACTGGCGGCAATGTGCCATTCAGGCGTTAGGGCAGCGCAACTTTACTGCACTTACGTCAGACTACTACGATCAGGACGACCCCCAGCTCATCGAATTCATTCAACGCAATACTCTCCCAAGGCGCGGCATTACAGCAAATGCTAATCAAATTCTGATTACGTTGGGTGCCCAAAATGCACTTTGGTTAACCGCACAAGTACTTTTAACTCAGCGTCGCACTGCAGCCTTTGAGGACCCATGTTACCCTGCGCTGCGTGAGGTGTTAACGCAATCGCGCTGTCACATGGCACCGGTACGTGTTGACCGCGATGGACTACCAACAGACGCCATTCCTCCAAACACAGATGTTATTTTTACCACCCCAAGTCATCAATGCCCAACTACTGCAACAATGCCTATGGAGCGTAGACAGGAACTCTTAGACAAAGCGCATAATCTTGACGCATTAATTGTTGAGGATGATTACGAGTTCGAAATGTCTTTTCTCGAGCCACCCTCTCCCGCCCTCAAATCAATGGATGTAGACGGGAGGGTAATATACGTGGGCAGCTTTTCGAAATCATTATTCCCTGGGATGCGGCTAGGTTATTTAGTAGGATCAGAGCCTTTTGTCCGTGAGGCCCGTGCATTGCGTACATCAGTTTTACGCCATCCGCCCGGACACATTCAAAGAACTGCAGCCTATTTTTTATCAATGGGACACTACGATGCACAAATCCGGAAGATGAGTGCTGCAATGCATACACGTCGCGAGGAAATGCAGACTGCCATCACAACATATGGATTGGAAATTGCCGGGCAAGGCGCGTTCGGTGGATCCTCATATTGGATGCGAGCCCCAGCCCGCATTGATACGAGAACACTCGCCTCAAAGCTCAAAACAAATGGTGTTTTAATTGAACCTGGTCACGCTTTCTTTACTAACCCTGAAGATACAAGAAGCTACTACCGATTAGGTTACTCCTCGATCCAAACTGACCGTATTAACCCAGGAATTGCTCTTATAGCGGAGCAAATTAGATCTTGAGCTGGACTTAATTTGCTTTCGCATCTGGCCCTAACCGTGCAAGGCGGGTGCATATAAATAATGGTCAGAACACAAGGGCGATTCGAAGCCCAAAATTTCCGGAGAGCTGCCAAAATGAAAATGACCACTGAAGAAGCTTTTGTAAAAACACTACAGATGCACGGTATTAGTAATGCATTTGGAATCATTGGCTCAGCCATGATGCCAATTTCAGACATATTTCCTGATGCGGGAATCAAATTCTGGGACTGTGCTCACGAAACTTCTGGCGGTATGATGGCAGATGGGTTCACCCGCGCTACTGGAAAAATGTGCATGATGATTGCTCAAAATGGTCCTGGTATCACAAATTTTGTTACAGCTGTGAAAACGGCATACTGGAACCACACACCGGTTTTACTGGTCACGCCACAAGCCGCAAACAAAACCATCGGCCAAGGTGGCTTTCAAGAGATGGAACAAATGAACTTGTTCAAAGATTGCGTAGCATATCAAGAAGAAGTCCGTGATCCTACTCGGATCGCCGAAACGCTAAACCGAGTAATTATGCAAGCCAAACGCGCTTCTGCGCCTGCCCAAATCAACGTTCCACGTGACTTCTGGACTCAAGTAGTCGATATTGAGCTTCCGGTGATTGTTGATTTTGAATTACCTCAAGGCGGGGATACAGCAGTGACAGAAGCTGCAAAAATCCTGAGTGAGGCAAAGTTTCCTGTTATTCTCAACGGGGCTGGTGCAGTGTTATCTAAAGGGGGTATCGAAGCCTCTCGCGTTTTAGCTGAGCGGCTCGACGCACCTGTATGCGTCGGCTATCAGCACAATGATGCATTCCCAGGAAGTCATCCCCTTTTTGCTGGCCCTCTCGGTTATAATGGCTCCAAAGCAGGCATGCAGCTAATAAGTAAAGCAGACGTGGTTCTGTGTCTTGGCACACGTCTCAATCCATTTTCCACCTTACCCGGTTATGGTATAGAATACTGGCCATCAGATGCAAAAATCATCCAGGTGGATTTGAACCCCGATCGCATCGGTTTAACAAAGAAGGTGACTGTAGGCATTGTCGGCGACGCAGCAAAAGTGGCGACTGGCATAGTCGCAAAACTAGCAGACCACGCGGGCGATACTGATCGTTCCGAGCGAAAGAATACAATCGCAACAACCAAGTCAGCATGGGCGCAAGAACTTACTTCTATGACAGAAGAGCAAGATGACGCTGGAACTGACTGGAATGTTCGCGCACGTGCGGCGAAGCCAGACTGGATGGCCCCTCGCATGGCCTGGCGCGCCATCCAAGCCGCACTTCCCAATGACGCTATTATTTCTTCAGATATTGGCAACAACTGTGCCATCGGAAACGCCTATCCATCATTTAATGAAAGCCGTAAATATCTGGCGCCAGGGCTCTTTGGCCCATGTGGATATGGTCTACCGTCAATTGTTGGTGCAAAAATTGGACAACCAAATGTTCCAGTCGTGGGCTTTGCTGGCGACGGTGCTTTTGGCATTTCAGTAAATGAATTGACTGCTATAGGCCGTGGCGATTGGCCAGCCATTACCCAGATTGTCTTCCGTAATTATCAATGGGGTGCGGAAAAGCGCAATACAACACTCTGGTTTGACGACAACTTTGTTGGAACTGAGCTGAACGAAGGTGTCTCATATGCCGGTATAGCTTCAGCTTGTGGCTTAAAAGGTATCGTTGCACGCACTCAAGACGAGCTGACTGAAGCACTTTCCCAAGCTATAAAAGATCAGATGGAAAACGGCATCACTACACTAATTGAAGCAATGATTAACCAAGAATTGGGTGAGCCATTCCGGCGTGACGCGATGAAAACGCCTGTTGCTGTCGCTGGAATTAATAAAAGTGATATGCAAAGCCAGATCGGCTTATAATCTGCATGTATCAAAAGATACATTTGGGATGGGCATCATGAATATACTGGAGGGTCTTCAGTCTCGTGCTGCTGCCCATCCCGCACATATCGTTTTGAGCGAAGGCCAGGACATTCGCATAGCAACTGCTGCTATCAAAGCAGTTGCTGCTGGCTTCGGTCGGCTAACTTTGTTAGGCCAGAAAACAAAGATCGCTAAACTCATTGATGATGCCGGTGGCGCGCTCTCTAAAAATTTGCAGACCATAAACCCAGTCAACCATCCACTAGAAAACGAGGTAATAACAGCTTTCTTCGAATTGCGAAAACATAAAGGCATTACATTAGATCAAGCGAAAACACTCACACATGATCCACTTATTTTTGCTGCTATGTTAGTCCGTCTAGGATATGCTGACGGTACTTTAGGAGGGGCCGTATCAACTACGTCTGATACAGTTCGGGCTGCACTGCAGGTAATCGGCAAAGCTCCAGAAGCCAAGTTGGTCTCTAGTTGCTTTTTAATGATATTGCCTGACAACCATCAATCAGGCCGGCACGCCATGATTTTTTCTGATTGTGGGTTAGTAATTGACCCTTCTGCTCCTGAAATAGCATCAATTGCTGCACAATCAGCACTTTCATGCAAAGCGCTTATTGCCGAAACTCCTAAGATCGCACTTTTATCTTTTTCTACAAAAGGCAGCGCTACCCATCACAATGTAGACAAGGTCTCTAAGGCAGCTGAAATCCTTTTAGATCAGTACCCCAACCTTTCTAGCGATGGTGAATTACAATTTGATGCCGCCTTCTCTCCTGATATCAGTGCATCAAAAGCTAAAGGCTCCAATGTTGCAGGTCATGCCAACGTTATGATTTTTCCTAACCTTGACGCTGGAAATATAGGCTACAAGATCGCGCAACGCGTTGGCGGTTGCAAAGCTATTGGTCCTATCATCCAAGGCCTTGCTCAACCCGCCAATGACCTCAGCCGTGGTTGTACCACAGATGATGTTTTAAACATGATCGCTGTGACAGTCCTGCAATTTGCAGCCCAGAAAGGGACAATATGAACCAGCCTAAACTCGATCTGTCGCCCAAAGTCTCTGACGAGGTTCGCAAAACAACATGCTACATGTGCGCATGTCGTTGCGGGATCAACGTGCACCTAAAAGATGGAAAAGTGGCATATATCGAAGGCAATAAAGATCATCCAGTCAATAAAGGTGTACTTTGCGCCAAGGGATCTGCCGGCATCATGCAAGTAAATGCGCCCTCCCGACTTCGAGCCCCACTCAAACGAATAGGTCCACGTGGTTCCGGTAAATTTCAAGAGATTAGCTGGGAAGAAGCTTTAAATCTTGCGGCTCAAAGACTGGAACCAATTCGCAAGAATGATCCCTCAAAACTTGCCTTTTTCACTGGCCGCGATCAATCTCAAAGCTTTACCTCATTCTGGGCACAAAACTTTGGCACCCCGAACTATGCTGCCCATGGCGGTTTTTGTTCTGTAAACATGGCTGCGGCTGGTATTTACACAATGGGTGGTGCTTTTTGGGAATTCGGACAACCTGACTGGGATCATACTAAACTATTTATGCTATTCGGTGTTGCTGAAGACCACGACAGCAACCCGATCAAAATGGGCATTAGCAAACTGAAAGCCCGCGGCGCCCGCATTATTGGCGTAAATCCCATCCGAACTGGATATAATGCAGTAGCAGATGATTGGGTTGGTATCACACCAGGAACAGACGGATTATTTATTTTATCCTTGATTCATTGCCTAATGAAAGCCGGTAAAATCGATATCAATTATCTTGCCCGTTACACAAATGCATCTTGCTTGGTAAATGGAGATGAAAAATCATCAGAATTTGGCCTACTCCTTCGAGATATTAATGGTAAAGAATTAGTCATCGATCGCGCATCAGGTAAACCAGTACCGTTCGACAAAAAAGGTGTTAAACCAGATTTAACTGCCACGCATCGAGCCGCAGGCGTAACAAATCGTACAGTTATGCACTATATGGCTGACCGCTATCTTAGTGACACTTATGCGCCAGAGGCAGTAGAAAAACGCACCGGAATCTCCGCCAAACGTATTCGCTCAATAGCTACCGAAATAGCGCGGGTTGCATTTGACGAAGCTATAGAGATTGACGTTGAATGGACAGATTTTCGTGGTGAAACGCATCAAAAAATGCAAGGACGACCGGTAAGTTTCCACTCAATGCGTGGGATTTCTGCTCATGCGAATGGCTTTCAAACTTGTCGAGCACTCCATGTGTTACAAATTATTTTAGGAACTGTCGAAGTCCCTGGAGGCTTTCGTTTTAAGCCACCCTATCCCAAACCAGCAACAGCACACCCCAAACCACACTGCAAAGTAACACCAGGCGCGCCACTAGACGGACCACATTTAGGATTTGTTCATGGCCCAGACGATCTTGCGTTGAGAGATGACGGCACTCCTGCCCGTATAGATAAAGCCTTCACTTGGGAGAATCCAATGTCATCACATGGCCTGATGCATATGGTAATTTCAAATGCGCATGCCGGTGATCCTTATAAAATAGACACTCTATTTATGTATATGGCTAATATGTCTTGGAATTCATCTATGAACACTCGTGGTGTTATGGATATGCTTACGGACAAAGACGAGAATGGAAATTACGTAATTCCATATATTATCTATTCAGATGCATATAGCTCCGAAATGGTGGCTTATGCTGATCTCATTTTGCCTGATACAACCTATCTCGAACGACACGATTGCATTTCGTTACTTGACCGTCCTATTAGTGAAGCAGATGCCGCCGCCGATGCTATCCGCTGGCCCGTGATTGAGCCTGATCGTGATGTTCGGGGATTTCAGTCCGTCCTTTGTGAGCTCGGTGCAAAACTAAATCTACCTGGCTTTGTGAATGGAGACGGCAGCCAAAAATATGCTGACTATGGCGACTACATCGTAAACCACATACGCAAACCTGGTATTGGACCATTGGCGGGCTTCAGAGGTGACGGCAATCAGTCGGGCAGAGGTGACGTAAACCCCAATCAGCTTGATAAATATATAGAAAATGGCGGTTTTTTTGTGGAACATATCCCCGTTGGGGCTAATTATTTCAAACCATGGAACATAGACTACCAAAACTGGGCGGTAAGTATGGGCCTTTATGATAGTCCTCAGCCCTACCTGTTTTCCCTTTATGTGGAGCCAATGCGAAAGTTCCAACTCGCTGCCGAAGGTCATGGCAATCGTCAGCCTCCAGATCATCTGCGTGAGCGCATTAAGGCTACTTTGGATCCATTGCCTATCTGGTATGATCCTACTCCCGAAAATAATGCTGATGATTTTCCAATTACTGCTCTCACACAGCGACCAATGGCAATGTACCATTCTTGGGGCTCGCAAAACGCTTGGCTAAGACAAATTCATGGATTTAATCCGCTCTACCTGCCGACAAAGTTAATGAACCATAATAAACTGACTGACGGAGATTGGGTGAAGGTGACATCGCCACATGGCGAAATAACCGTTCCAGTTATGGAGATGTCTGCACTAAATGAAAATACAATATGGACATGGAATGCGATTGGAAAAAGAAAAGGGGCCTGGGCACTTGAGGATAATGCCCCGGAAAGTACAAAAGGATTTTTACTCAATCACTTGATTCATGAATTACTGCCACCAAAAGGTGATGGTTTGCGCTGGGCAAATTCTGATCCAATCACTGGTCAGGCTGCCTGGTTTGATTTAAAAGTTCGACTAGAAAAAGTTCACACACTTGATGAAAGTCAACCTGCCATGCCAGCAATTAGATCACCGGTTGGAGTAGGGCCGAAGACACTCTCTTGGAAGATTGGAAAATGACACAACTCCCTCAAACTACTACAAAGAAATTAGGTCTTGTTATCGATCTTGATACCTGTGTCGGCTGTCATGCGTGCGTGATTTCTTGCAAGGGTTGGAACACAGAAAATTATGGCGCACCATTGTCAGATACAGATGCCTACGGCTCAGATCCATCTGGTACTTTTCTAAATAGGGTGCACAGCTATGAAGTTCAGCCAGATCAGGGGCCTGCACAACTTATTCATTTTCCTAAATCCTGCTTACATTGCGAAGACGCTCCATGCGTAACTGTTTGCCCTACTGGAGCCAGCTATAAACGGTCTGAGGATGGCATTGTTCTGGTCAACGAAAATGATTGTATAGGTTGTGGACTGTGTGCTTGGGCTTGTCCCTACGGCGCACGAGAAATGGATGCTGTTGAGAAGGTGATGAAAAAATGTACGCTCTGCGTAGATCGTATTTATAATGAAAATCTACCAGAAGAGGACCGTGAACCAGCTTGTGTTCGCACCTGTCCCTCCAATGCACGGCATTTTGGTGATTTCTCTGATCCAGAAAGCAATGTTTCTAGGTTGACTGCAGAACGTGGAGGCATGGACCTAATGCCAGAACAAAACACTAAACCAGTCAATAAATATTTACCACCACGACCTAAAGATACCCTGTCAAAGACTTCTGATGATATTGATGTATTAGCACCTTATTTAGAACCCATTGCACAAGAAACTTCCGGGTTTTTAGGCTGGATTGACAGAACGCTGGAGAAAATCTGATGCACCCTGCTCCATCCGTTATTTTTTTCACCGTCTTTAGTGGAATAGGCTTCGGCCTTCTTACATTTATGGGCTTGGGATTCCCCAATGTATTCGGATGGAGTGCATTTACATTTTTCGTAATTGCATATCTCTGCAGCGTTGGTGGCTTAATTGCATCGACCTTTCACCTTGGCCACCCAGAACGGGCATTAAAGGCCTTCACACAGTGGCGATCATCGTGGTTGAGCCGAGAGGGATGGTGCGCAGTAACTGCACTATGCATTATGGCGATTTACGCCTTAGGGCTTGTTTTCTTTAAAGAACGCTGGGCGTTTTTAGGCATTATTGGTGCAATTCTCTCGATGTTGACCGTATTCACAACGTCAATGATCTACACGCAACTTAAGACTATTCCCCGCTGGCATACACCCTTTACACCGATAATATTCTTAATCTTTTCCTTAGCATCAGGAGCGCTACTTTCGGGAGAAGCAATATTAGCGAGCATTTTAATTGCAATTGCAGGTAGCACGCAGATAGTCGCCTGGATGGTTGGAGATAGAGCATTTAAAACCTCTGGCACAACTATGGCGACCGCTACTGGATTAGGCACTATCGGCTCTGTACGGGCGTTCGAACCCCCCCATACCGGAACAAACTATTTGCTAAAAGAGTTTGCTTTTGTTGTTGGGCGTAAGCATGGTATTAAATTGCGATTAATATCAATCGGGCTTCTGGCAGTAATACCAATATTTCTGCTCATTGCACCATTTTCTCACTTGTTGGTCGTGTTAGCTGTGATTAGTCACGTGGCTGGTGCATTTATTATACGCTGGTTATTTTTTGCGGAGGCTGAGCACGTGGTGGGACTTTACTACGGCAAACGTTAAAGTTTTGCCATGGTCAAGAAACCCTGGCATTAAGCTTTACTTAATATCCGCATGCAACAAAGCGGCATCAACCAATGCTTTAGTATCTTCAGATAAACAAGTTAGAGGCAACCGAACTTCTGGAGAGCAAATGCCTAACTGAGACATAGCATATTTAACACCAACCAACCCTGGTTCAGTAAATATCGCCTTATGCAAAGGCATCAGTTTATCTTGGATTTCAAGCGCTAAACTGTATTTACCCATTGCACACGCTAATTGCATTTGACTGAGCAATTTGGGAGCCACATTTGCAGTCACTGAAATGGCTCCGACACCTCCACAAGCGTTAAAGGCATGCGCTGTAGCATCTTCACCAGTTAATTGAACAAAATCAGTCCCGCAGGTGATACGAGTGTCTCCTACACGTGACAAGTCACCTGTAGCATCTTTCACACCTACAATGCGGGGGAGTTTGGCTAGTTCACCCATAGTCTCTGGCGTCATGTCAATAACAGAACGACTGGGGATGTTATATATGATTATCGGTATATCCGCACAATCATGGAGAGCTGTAAAATGCTGAATCAAACCACGCTGTGTTGGCTTGTTGTAATAAGGGGTCACTACAAGCGCTCCACTAGCCCCAATTTTCTCTGCAAATTGAACAAAGCGTATCGCTTCAATGGTATTATTAGAACCAGCACCGGCTATCACTGGTACTCGTCCAGCAGTGGCTTGAACTACTGTTTCGATTACAGTCTCATGCTCCTGATGCGTCAAAGTTGGGCTTTCACCAGTAGTGCCAACAGGAACCAACCCATTTGTACCTTCGTTAATATGCCACTCGACCAAATTCCTAAGTGTTTCCAGATCCAAAGCGCCGTTAGAAAACGGCGTGATGAGGGCGGTCATAGAACCTCTGAACATTCTCCCACACTCCTTTTTTACAATTTGCTGACAAACAGCCTAGGATAACTTTTAAATATATCGTTATCGTGAGTTGAAACCCAGCGATTCAAGGATATGCTATAAGCCTCTATCCTTGGGAAGACAGGAAATGCAATAGATGAGAAGCTTCTCTATCGCCTTAATTCTACTTTTTATGTGCTCACTTACCGCACTAGCAGAACGCCCTCGCCCTTTAGGCTGGGCGCTTAAAGCCATGCGGAGTGGAGACTGGGATGCCGCCACGCAACTTGCATACCGTGATGGCCCCGTAGCCATCGACATTATTGAGTGGCATAAGTTGCGTGCCGGTCTGGGTAGCTACGAAGATATTATCACCTTCTTAGATCGACGCCCTAACTGGCCTGGCGAAGCTTATCTACGCCGTAAGTCCGAGGCAATTATCTTAAATCAAAACGATGATAAAATTCTATCTTTCTTCGCACAGAACATTGCGCAAACGCCTGAAGGTGTGCTCGGCCATGCACAAGCACTCGCACGCGCAGGCTCAAATGATTTAGCTGAAGCGAACCTTATTTTGGAATGGCGTACCGTTGCAATGGAGAGTGCTACCCAAAAACAATATCTCGACAATTATGCAGAATTACTGTCTCCCCACCACGTGGCTCGCCTTAATGCAATGCTCTGGTCCGGAAATAATCCTAGTGCAAAACGCATGCTTGATCTAGTCCCAGCAGAGCAAAAGGTATTGGCAGAGGCCCGTTTAGCCCTAAAATCCCAATCTGATTCTGTTGATGCTTTAATTAAAGCAGTACCAAAAACTCTTAGAGACAACTCAGGTTTAGCTCATGATCGCTTTGAATGGCGTGTTCGAAAAGGTCGTTGGGCAGACGCAAAGACACTATTGCATGAGCGGTCAACATCTACCGAAAGCCTAGGAAAACCAAGTGCTTGGGCGCAACGCAGACGGGCGTTGGCACGTGACGAAATGCGTGACGGCGATTCCACACTAGCCTATGAGCTCGCCGCACGACATTTCTTATCAGAAGGCCCGTCCTACGCCGATTTGGAATGGCTGGCGGGTTACATAGCGCTGCGTAAACTTAATGAACCCAAAACAGCGCTGGTTCACTTTCAAAATCATCGTTCCGTAATCAAGTCCCCGATTTCACGCGGTCGTGCAGCATATTGGACAGGGCGAGCTTATGAGGAACTAGGGGATGAGGCAGCCGCATCACAGGCCTACACCGATGGTGCTAAATTTCAAACTTCCTTTTATGGACTATTGTCAGCGGAACGCGGCAATGAACTCGTTGATCCGTATCTGAGTGGAGCCGAAATCTTTGAAGATTGGAAAATATCCAATTTAACCAATCTTGATCTTTTCGAAGCCGGTATGCTTTTACAAGCATCAGGGGAATTGAGTATAGCCGAGAGATTTTGGACTCACCTAGCCGAAAGCCTTGATCGCGAAGAGGCTGGTCAATTAGGGCAAGCCACTCTTGAAATGGAACAGCCACATCTCGCAGTCATGATATCTAAACGTGCCGCACGACGTGGAATTGTACTTCATGCGTCTTATTATCCATTACACCCACTTATTCGAATTGACTTGCCAATGGCTCCAGAAATGAATCTTGCAATTGCTCGGCGTGAGAGCGAGTTCGATCCATCGGTTCAAAGCGGCGCTGGTGCGCGCGGCCTGATGCAAATTATGCCAACCACTGCAAGTGAAGTAGCCGACTCGTTGGACCGCGCAGGGGAACACACAACCGAAAGATTGATCTCGGATCCTGAGTATAATGCTAAGTTAGGTGCAGCATTCCTGTCGCAACTCTCTGGACGCTTTAATGGCAATGTCGTTTTAATGTCGGCAGCTTACAACGCAGGTCCAAGTAGAGTTGATAAGTGGGTCAATTTGCTTGGAGACCCACGCCAAGGAAAAGACAAATTTGACGTAATTGACTGGATCGAACATATCCCATATCGCGAAACTCGGAATTACGTCATGCGCGTTACTGAAAGCCTACCAATTTACCGTGCAAGGTTAGGCAAAAGTCCCTTACCAGTGCCTTTTAGCACGGAACTGACAGGTTCAACCTTGCTGCCGTTCGCGCCAAAGGGTGAATAAACCTGCCGCAACAACAATTCCAGCACCGACTAAAACGTTTATCTTAAGGCTTTCACTAAATACAAAAATACCAACTATTGCAGCAAATACCATCTGGAAATAAGCAAACGGCTGGACCGCACTTGCTTCAGCAACCTCATAGCAACGAATTAAGAGCCAATGCCCCAGAGCTCCAGTCATACAAAGTAAACCCATCCAAGCCCAATCGAGACCTATCATCGGCTGCCAAAACCATACTCCAACTACAGTCATTGCCAACGCACCAACTGTACCTGTCCAGAAAAAACTAGTCTCCGTCGCGTCATATCGGGCGACATACCGAGTTAGCAATCCATAGGTAGCAAACAAAACGGCTGCAATAAGCGGAACAACCACCGCAGGATTAAACACCCCAAAGCCTGGTTTTAGAATAAACAATACGCCGATAAACCCGATAGCAATCGCAAGCCATCGCCGCCACCCCACACGTTCCCCTAATATTGGCCCTGATAACGCCGCCACGAGCAATGGATATGCCGCAAATACAGCATGGCTCTCAACCAGCCCTAATAGAGTGAACCCAGTCACCATCACGCAAATTTCAACGGCCAATAGTAAGCCACGAAAAATTTGGACCATTGGCCGCGATGAACTTGCGACCGCCACTACACCGCCAGCCTTACGCGAAGCAATAGTGATAACAAAAATCGCAAAAAACCAATACCGGATCATAACAATCATGTAGACATTATATTCAGCAGCTAGATGGCGGGAGATCCCATCTTGTCCAGCAAACACGATTGACGTTGCGATCATTAATGCAATACCAAGCTGTGTATTATTTCCCACACTCATCCAAGGATCGCCCGCGTCATATGCCGTTTACGGCCATATCCTGGAACACGCTCTACAATGAACCCCGCATCCTCTAACCCACGTCGAACAAACCCAGCAGCAGTATAAGTAGCAGCTGTTCCTTTTGGTTTCGTATGCGCCGCCACCTGCCGCATAAGATCAACGCCCCAAAGCTCAGGATTTTTAACTGGTGAAAACCCATCTAAAAACCAAGCGTCTGCTTTTTCTGTCCATATTGGCAAGGTTATGCGGGCATCTCCATGTATTAGTTTTAATTCGACGTCACCAAAATCAAAAACTACGCTGCCACTTATTTGTGCGTTCGTTAACTTCTTTGTGAAATTTTTTAAGGTTGGGAAACTCTGTAATGCAATATTCATATCCGTTGAAGACATAGGATATGCCTCAAAGCTGGAGAAATATAATTTACCAAATATATCTGCCTCCCGCCACGCTTGCCATGTCGTAAGAAAGTTCAACCCAGTACCAAAACCCAATTCAGCAACATGAAACCCGTCTTGAAAGCGCGCAGGCAGAAAGTTACCATCTAGAAACACATGCTTTGTTTCAGCCAATCCGTTATCGAGGCTAAAATAGGGATCATCAAATTGAACTGATATCGGTACCATACCATCTCGCCATTTTAACTGAGTCCGCTGGTCCTGCATCCTGTCCCCCTGTATAACCTTACTCACGGCGCGACATTGGCGGAAGGAATACGCATTGGCAACGATAGAGATTACAGTCCTTGGGGCGGGTATATTTGGATTATCGATAGCTTGGGAACTGACACGCCGCGGTGCAAATGTTCAGGTAGTAGATCCGCATGGGCCAGCAACTGGTGCAAGTGGTGGTATAGTTGGTGCTTTGGCTCCCCACGTTCCAGAAAACTGGAATTCAAAGAAGCAATTTCAACTTGAAAGCCTGCTGATGGCACGAGGTTTTTGGCATGAAGTTCAAGCTGTCAGTGGACATTGTGTTGGATATGCAAGATTGGGTCGGGTTCAACCAATCGCTGATGACGCTGCTCTAAAACTGGCACAAGCACGCGCAATGACTGCACAAGATTTTTGGGGTACAGCCGCAGAATGGCAAGTCCGATCTGCATCTTCATCTAACTGGTTCGCGACAAGCCCGACTGGAATGGAAATCTTTGATACTTTAAGCGCCCGCATACACCCTAGAAAGGCATGCCTAGCATTGGTCGCAGCACTGAAGGCAAAAGGTGTTTCAATGCAACTGAAACCCTCCAAAACTGAGCTCACAGTTCACGCCACTGGCGTGATGGGGCTCAACACATTAAATTCGATCCATACTCGGTCAGTTGGAACAGGGATTAAAGGGCAAGCAATTTTACTTGATCACGCCGTTCCCAATTCCCCTCAGATTTTTGTCGACGGTTTACATTTTATCCCCCATGCAGATGGAACAACCGCAATTGGATCCACATCAGAACGGAATTATGAACATGCAACAAAAACCGATAACCACCTTGATAAAATTTTAGCACAAGCGATATGCGCAGTTCCCAAGCTTAAGCAAGCGCAAGTGCTTGCGCGTTGGGCTGGCCTACGCCCTCGCAGCCGTAGCCGTGCGCCCATGCTTGGCCCATGGCCAAACAGACCTGGGCATTTTATTGCGAATGGCGGTTTTAAGATCGGATTCGGTATGGCACCAAAAGTGGCACAAACGATGGCTGATCTAATTTTAGATGGCCGCAATACAATCCCTAAAGGTTTTGAGGTCTCAGCATCTTTTTAACGTTAGCGTTTAGGTTCACTCACTGAAAGCTGTCATACACTGCCGCCCATCGGGCCCACGGATCCAAAAACGATACCCCTTGCGGCAAAGAGTTGCAGTTTCAAAATGCATCAACGGTGCGGTAGCACGAAACGAGAAATCAGATAACAATCCCTGAAATACCTCCGCCATCAATATCAACTTCTGGGCTAACAAAGGGCCATGCACGACTAAACCGCTATAGCCTTCGACTGATTTAGCATATGGCTCATCATAATGAATGCGATGCCCATTAAAGGTCAACGCAGAATAACGAAATAATAACGTTGTATCAAAATTGCACTGGACGCTTTCATCTTCATCTGTTGACGCCATTGTTAAAGCTGGTTTAGAACGCGTGGTCCTCAGATCTTGACCATACACTAACTCTTGCCACTCCGTAACGCATTTGACGCCCTTTTGGATTATTTCATGACGAAGTGTCACAAAAGCCAACATACCCGTTCGCCCTTCCGATGTTTTGACACTTTCACAAAAAGACATGCGCTCAGCTGGAAATCCTAAAAGGAGTGGTGCAAAAAATTTGATCCGCCCACCGGCCCACATGCGTTTGGGCAGACCCACATCTGGTATAAGACCACCGACTTTTGGGTGACCGTCTCGACCCAAATCCTGAGGTGGTGCAGGTATCCAAAAATATAACTGATGAAAGAAAGGGGGAAGTCGGTCACCAACGTCAAGGGTTCCCGGCAGACTAAGCGCAACCTGCATGGCTCGAGCACGCGCTGGATCAAGGACATCCCTCTGATTAACAGAATGCGACTTTGTTTTCTTCATATACCTACTATGACCTAATCATGAGAGAGATAGTATCACACCTTACTTGTGGTACTGAAGCAATAAGGAGAAGTCAGCCGATAAGGGGTTTCAATATAATGGATGCAAAGGAAAATTAGTAAAAACTAAGCAACAGTTACTAAGACTTAATTCATAGAGACGAAAGTAGTAACAGCTATCCACCGCATAACCATCTTACCTTAAATGTTTATTTAATCTGAGAAGAAGAATTTTGAAAATTCAAATTCAAACGGCCTCTACTGTTGATGCCTTTTTAGCATTAGATTTTCGGCCAAGTTTTTTGGTAACTGATTTACCTTTTTCAATAAGGCTATCGAATGCCTCTCGAACATCTGCGGAGTCAAAATTTTCAAAATCCCCACCAGCCTCAAAATGCCTACGCACAATATGTCCAACCGCGTAGGTTGATGCACCAGACAAGATAGACGAAGCGCAAGCTCCTACTGACCACCCAATGACCGGAATGGACTGAACAAGAGAAAAGAAAGGAAGCGCCCCTAATGCCGGGACTGATCCGCCGATAAGAGCCATCAGGACAGAACGCACGCGTTTATCAGAATATTCGACACCATAGGCTTCTGCCAATTTACGCATCATTCTAAGCTGGACGACTCCAACGCCCACCAAATCGACTACTGGCACAGGAACCAGGCCAACTCCACTTGCAGCAATGACATGATTACTAATAATTAATTCTATTTCAGCTGAGTTAATCAACGCTGGGTTATAGGCCTCTAAAACTGCACCTTGTACTTCACTCATTATCATTTCTCCCATTGAATACTAAAGTTTGGATACCAGACCCTAAAGTAGGCCGGTTAGGTATAGCAGTGATCAGACCGAAGGGTAATGAAGCTCTTCACCGACTGAATGATAATTAGCAGCTAAAAGAATTTATTGAAAGCTTTGTTTAATTACTTGACCCAGTCACTTTTTTACCAGTGTCCCTAATATTTTTGGGGCTTCCTAATTTCTAATCAAAATTTTTAAAATGTAGATGTTACTGAGTAAAGATGGTTTTTATAATTCTTAGTGAAAATAATGGTAAGGATATAATAGCTCACACACCAGGCCCCACACAACTGCGGGGCCTTTATAAATGACCGCCATCATTTGCGGTTAAGCGCTGGGCAAAATCACTATATTCACTCGACGGTTCTGCGCTTTACCCTCCGGTGTCAAATTACTAGCTATAGGTTGGTTTTCACCTTGACCAAAAGCTTGAACACGATTTGATGAAACGCCATTTCTAATCAAAACATTTGCAACTGCGCTGGCGCGTCTCTCACTGAGCCCCTGATTATACATAGCATCACCGTCACTATCGGTATGGCCTGCAACTTGAATGGTAGACTCTGGATAAGATTTCATGCTGTTCGCCAAAACAGCTAAATCACTTTGAAGACTAGGCTTCACAACATTGCTATCTACGTCGAATAAAATTTCCTCTGGCAAAGTTACGATCAAACGGTCACCCGTATTAGTAATTTGGACTCGGTCATTTCCTAAGTCACGGCGCAACTCTGCTTCTTGCTTATCGAGGTTGTAGCCTATCCCGACGCCAGCTACACCGCCCACAACGGCGCCTAGAACGGCACCCTTCGTGCTATTACCAGCTACTAGTGCGCCTAATGCAGCACCAGATGCCGCCCCTATCAATGCGCCTCGATTAGCATTCCTATTTGGATCATTGGCACCACCAATCGAATCTGGGTTTGTACACGCACCTAGTGCTATTACAGCGCCCAGTACTAAAGTGAGAGAATTTTTTATCATTATTATATCCTACTGCCTGCGATAGTTAGCATTCTTGAAGTGATCATATTTCCATTTCATTTGATAGGCTTACCTATCAGAATGCGATAGAGGTAAATTTACTTAAGCGACATCCTGCGCACCTTAGAGCGCGATTAAGACCCAATTCAGGCTTCAAATCGCGCACTCTCGTACGCTAACAGGAGCCGTTTAGTTGATAAGCCCCAGTGATACCCACCTAAGCCGCCAGATTTTTGCAATACCCGATGACATGGTATCAGCGAAGCGACTGGGTTGCGCCCAACTGCTGTGCCAACAGCCCGTACCGCTTTTGGATTATCAATACTGGCTGCAATCGCAGAGTAGTTGGTAACATAACCTGACGGTATTTGCATTAAAGCCTCCCAAACTTTGATCTGAAATGGCGCTCCCATGAGATGAATTGGTGGAGCTTTTGTGTCTAAACCTCCATTACTAAAGATCGGCTTTACCCATTTTTGCAAACGGAACGGGTCTTCTACAAAATCTGCCTTAGGCCAGCGTCCAACAAGGTCTTGCATTACCCATTGCATGCCCATTTCCTCAGCGAAACCCAAACCACATATACCTTTATCCGTACCCATGACTAAAACTGGCCCAAAGCGGCTGTCAAATAAACCCCAATAAATATTGAGATTTAAACCCTGTTTGGCGTAATCTCCTGGGCTCATCGCCTCCCACTTCATAAACAAATCGTGTAACCGCCCAGAGCCACTGAGACCCGTAGCAAACGCAGTATCAAGTGTTGTAAACCGCTCCAGTAGTAGAACCTTCGCGTGGCCCAATAATAGATATTGTTGATAACGTTTTGGCGAAACACCAACCCAGCGCGAAAAAATGCGTTGGAAATGAGCCGAACTCATCCTCATTTCAGCTGCCAATGTCTCTAATGATACAGAACTGTCTAGCCCATCAATTAAGTCTATTGCTCTACGCATCACATCATAGTGGTAGTTTGGGCTATCTAAAGAAAGTCTTTTGCTGAGCATAATAAAACAAATAAACAACACGACGTCACATTACGACCCGTTTCTTAATTAAAGGCGACAAAAAACTGGTCCGCCTAACCACACTGCAGGAATGGCATCTAGTTCGACACTAAAAGCCTGATCGGCGTTGTGACGTTACTGGTTATTCTATAATCGATTTCTGATATTGAAATTACAGAAAAACTTTCCTTGCTACTTGCTCATAGGGGAAAATTTACCCATACCAATTCCAATGTCTAAGCAGCTAGATTATCATAAGATTCGCGAAATTTTTGAGCGGTTTCAGGTGGCTGATCCTGAACCAAAAGGCGAACTGAACCACGTTAATGTATACACATTAACTGTTGCAGTTGCACTATCAGCGCAAGCCACTGACGCTGGCGTCAACAAAGCCACTCGCCATTTATTCAAAGTTGCGGATACGCCCCAAAAAATGCTAAATCTAGGGCTGGAAAATCTTACAAAATACATTCAAACTATTGGACTTTTTCGCCAAAAAGCCAAAAATATTATCAAGCTGAGTCAGATTCTGGTGGATGATTACAATGGTGTCGTTCCCAATTCGCGCGCAGCGCTACAATCCCTGCCAGGTGTTGGTCGCAAAACGGCTAATGTAGTGCTCAACATGTGGTGGAGTTATCCTGCACAAGCGGTCGACACACACATTTTTCGCCTAGGCAACCGAACAGGTATAGCCCCAGGGAAAACTGTCGAAACCGTTGAGCGCGCCATTGAAGACCATATTCCCTCTGATTTCCAATTATATGCTCACCACTGGATGATTCTACATGGACGGTATCACTGTAAAGCACGAAAACCACTCTGCAATACCTGTATCATTCGCGATCTATGTCAATTTAAGGATAAAACTGAATGACCAAGTATAAATTGTCTGGTATCGGGAACGCCGTTGTCGATATAATTTCTCACGCAGATGACTCATTTCTCGATCTCATGGGTATAGAAAAAGGCATCATGCAATTAATTGAGCGGGATCGTGGTGAAAATCTGTACGCAGCTATGTCTGATCGCTTGCAAACCCCTGGCGGATCAGTTGCCAACACAATTTCTGGGGTTGGCGCATTAGGATTACCAACCGCATTCATCGGCCGCGTGCATGACGATGCGCTAGGCCAGTTTTACGCGAAGGCAATGCAGGAAAGTGGAACAGATTTTGTAAACGCACCAATACCCAACGGCGACCTACCGACTTCTCGTAGCATGATTTTCGTAACCCCAGATGGCGAACGTTCAATGAATACATATTTGGGGATCTCTACTGAACTTGGTCCACGAGACATACCTGAGAAGGTCGCAACCGCATCAGAAATGATTTTTCTAGAGGGCTATTTGTTCGACAAAGATCAAGGCAAAGAGGCCTTTCGTCAAGCTTCCAGAATGACACGTACCGCAGGTGGCAGAGCCGGAATTGCTATTTCAGACCCGTTCTGCGTTAATCGCCACCGCAATGATTTCATCGAAATGATCAAAAATGATCTTGATTTCGTCATCGGCAACGAACATGAAATTAAATCACTTTATGAAACTAATGATCTTGAGGCTGCGATGTCTAAAACAGCAGATATGATAAAACTAATGGTCTGCACCCGATCCGGCGATGGTGTCACAATCATGAGTAATGGAGAACGTCACGATATCCCTGTCAACAAGATAACTCCCGTTGATGCAACAGGTGCGGGTGATCAATTTGCCGCCGGTTTTATTTATGGAATGGTCACGGGACGTGATCTGGAGACTTGTGGCAAAATGGGTAACCTATGCGCCGCAGAAGTGATCAGCCACATTGGACCACGACCAGCCACTGACATGCGCAGAGAGTTTGCAAGAGCAAGGCTAGAATAATGCTTAGCGATGGCTATCATGATGTACCTTTGGGTAAAGTTGCAACAGTAGTTACTATTCTTGAGATGACTAAAAAACCAAAAACCCAGCCCGTCTCTGCACCGTCTGGTTGGACCCTAACCCGTGTGACCAATCCGGATCGACTTTGGTATCGTAACTTGTTTCGTAAAATTGGTGAGGAATGGCTCTGGTTCGCACGCGAAATTTTGAGTGATTCAGAATTGGATGCACTTCTACAAAACCCCATGATTCACGTGTATACACTGCGGCAGGGAAATGAAGATGGTGGATTGTTAGAACTCGACTTCCGCGTAGATGGTACGTGTGAGCTTGCTTATTTTGGTCTAGCAGCAGAGTTGATAGGTTCTGGTGCAGGCCTGTATTTAATGAATGTTGCCATTCAAAAAGCATGGGCAGAAGGAATTACTCGCTTCCACCTGCATACCTGTACATTGGATAGTCCAAAAGCTTTGCCATTTTATCTCCAATCCGGTTTTGTCCCGATTGCACAGAAAATTGAAATAGCAGATGATCCACGATTACAGCACGGCTATGACCGCTCTCTAGGGAAGCATGTGCCAATCTTTGATCTTTAGATGCTATTTAATAGCCGCTACAAATATCAAAATTAATAAAAAGATTTATTTTAAATAGAATAACTGAGATCATAATTTAAATTTAATCCCAATTCTATATGGTGTTTCACATCTCACAAATACTGCTCGAAAGTAGTCAACACTCGCTCGTAAATATGCCTCTTAAACGGTACTATTACCTCAGGCAGTTCAGTCGGGTTTATCCACTTCCATGCTACAAACTCAGGCTCTAGTGTCTTGATATTAATCTGAGCATCCTCTCCTAAGAAACGAAGTAAGAACCACTTTTGTTCTTGACCACGATACTTACCGTTCCACAATCTAGGTACTAAATCATGTGGTAATTCGTAAGGAATCCAACCCTCCATTTCAGCAACAATTTTAACGAGTTCCGGCACAATTCCTGTTTCTTCTTCCAATTCACGCAAGGCGGTCATGCGTACATCCTCACCACTATCTACACCACCTTGTGGCATCTGCCACGCATCTTGATAACGATCTGCACGCTGACCCACCCAGACATTTCCATCGGAATTTACTACCATAACACCAACATTACGTCGGTAGGGTAGTTTTAAAATATCCTCTGGAGCCATTACGAAAATTTTCCGTTTAAACAAAATAATACTTATATTATACTTAGTCTTGATAATACAGAATAACACCCCTCAAAAACGATTAAGAACAAGTGCCTAAACGCGCACTTTCTAGGGCACTTGGTGAAAAAAAAATTAAACACTGCTTAATAGATGGAGCGGGTATTGCAACTGCAACTAGATGCGAAACGGGCAATTGATCAAGGTACCCGACTAGCTTTCAAAATCTTGAAATACGATTTGGATGGCGCTACGCTACTATAGTGATGAGAATATTAAAATTTAACCCAAAGCGCTCACTCGTCTTCAGAAATTAAGATGACCTCGACACGACGATTCATCTCGCGCCCACGCTCTGTAAGGTTCGAAGCGCGGGGGGATAGATAGCCCACACCCTCTGCAGTTATCTTGCCGGATGGTACACCATGTTTCTCAATAAGCCTTGCACGCACAGAGCGAGCGCGCTCACGGGAAATTACAATATTAGTTTCGAGACTTCCAACAGTATCCGTGTGTCCGACGACAATAACCCGCAAATTAGGGCGTGCTATTAAAAATTTTGAAATCTCAACTAATGAAACGGATGGCTGTTTTTTAAGATTCGTTTTGCCAGCAGCAAAATCAATATCGTTCAAGATAACGAAACCATACTTCTGTAAACGCGTTGCTGAAGATTCCAAAACCTCTGGTAAAAGCTCAGGGCCTAGCTCACCAAAGCCAACAGCTGGTTTCATTGAAACAAAAGCACCATCGATCAAACCCGCTTGAATGATTTGAATATACATTGTGTCCTCGGTAGAACTTACCAAAACAGTGATGGCACTTTCACCAGCAAGATCTAACCCCGTAAGAAAGTGGAACGCTCGGATATTTACATACATGTCCGGAGCAGGAAGTACCTCAATCGCAAAGCGGAAGTCATACCCACCGCAAGTGATCTGGTTACAGTCAAGTACTACTTTAAAACCAAAATCTTGAATCTGTTTTCGAAGTGGGGCTAATATCTGTAACGGTGTAACCCCCAAAGAATTAAATTTATACGCGCGGCGAGAGACATTACCCTCAATCTCACGTGTGACAAGTGCACCTTCAAAAAATGGGCTTACTGGTATTTGAACCCGATCCAGTTGATTGTCACGAGCCACTGTTTCTCTTGCATTGTTTGGTAATTCTAGCTGTAAACTATAAGCAGGCAGTACCGTGAGGCACAGCGAAACTCCCAACCAATACAAAAACCCACCTCTCATTAACCGCGAGCCTGTGAATGATATTCAGCGTTCGGTTGCATGGCTGTAGCACTAGCCACTCGATTAGACATGTTAAAAAATGCAGTTACGTTTATTACATCCCAAATGTCGCGATCGCTTAAGCCGTTATTCCGTAAGTCTTGTCGGTCACTTTCTTCTATTTTGGATGATGACAGGGTAACTTTTTCAGCAAAATGTAACATGGCACTTTGTTGATCTGTCACGTTTGCAATTCGCCAATTCATAACCAACTGCTCACCTAAGACAGGATCACCAGATAATTGCCGTACAGCTGCGCCGTGCGCCGTTAGACAATAAAAACATGAATTTGTCGCACTTACGACAACTGCAATCATTTCACGTTCAAGCTTTGTCAAACCACTTTCCGCCAACATAAGATCATTATATAAAGCCGTGAAAGCATCGAGTTTTTTTATGTCAAAAGCATGCGCCTGAAGAACATTGGGAATCATTCCCAACTTCTCATTACAAATGTCAAAATATTTTTGGGTCTGAGCAGGCAGCGGATCTACCTTCGGTAAATCTAAGGCAGTAGGTTGATTAGTCATTTGTTCTCCAGACTTTGCCGGTAATGATAGCTACAGAGCTTACGAAATCCTAAACCCTGATAGAATGTGTTAGCAGCAATATTTTTTTGGGTGCACAAAACTACCATTTTCTCAGCACAGTTTTCTTTAGACCAGACGGCCGCACGCCGCATAATCCACCCTGCAACGCCTTGTCTGCGCTGTTCAGGCAAAACTTCAACTGCGTGGACCATAGCAATCTTGTTATGGATTGCGACAAAGGCAGAGCCTGCAGGTTTTTGGTTCCAGCGTGCCAGAATGCCGGTTTTTACTGCAGCACGGTGCATTACCTGCAATCGTTCAGAACCGATACCACCTTTTGCCCAAATTTCCACCATAATTGCCAAAGGCTCCCATATTGTAAAAGCCGTCACATGAGGAATTGGCACTTCGGTTAATTCAGAAACTCGTTTGATGTAAACGTTTACCGGGTCAACAATTTTATAATTTTGCTTATCCAAAGCAGAATCTAACATGCTGTCTTTTGATTGAATCATAAAAAGCGGTTGTTGTCCGAGCTTCTGCATCGTGTGAACAGCCAAAGGAATATCATCAACACTAGCCATAAAATTGGCTGTTGCAGCACTAACTCTTTTGCCCCCTCCATTTCCCTTTCGCAAAACCCAAGGGCCAACAACATGGAATTCAGCGGGCGGCCATGTTCTATCGAGAGCTGCATGAAAACTCAAAGATGAGATCATGTAGGAAACAGCGCTTCAAGCGCAGAATAGGCAGCATTGATCTCCATACTGTCAGTCCCCCTTATGACCACGTTGGATCCATGCCGACCGTCTTGTTGAAACGGATAAGACCCAAAACTAAGATTTGAGAATGAAGAGGCCAATATACCTAAGGGCTTTGCAATATCCCCTTCACCAAGTTCAATGCGCAAAGTGACGGACAACAATGGAGCTCCTCCAGTCAATGTTGGCAAAACTGTCGCAACCATCGCCTTAAAAACAGATGGTACTCCCGCCATGACGTGAACATTACCCAGTGTAAATCCCGGCGCAACGGACACCGGATTATCAATTAATTTAGCCGAGTCAGGGATACGCGCCATCCTAAGACGTGCTTCATTAAGCTCACGTCCTGTATCAGCATAATGTTTTGCCAAAAGTTCACGCGCGTCATCGCGCACATTAATTTTCACACCAAACGCCGTCGCTATACAATCGGCTGTAATATCGTCATGGGTTGGTCCTATTCCACCTGACGTAAAGACATTATCATAACTAGTTGAAAGCGATTTAACAGCTGAAATTATTGCATCAGAATCGTCTCTTACAACGCGCACTTCGCAAAAATTTATACCCTGGTCAGCCAATTGGCCTGCGAGATAGTGCATATTAGCATCGCGCGTGCGGCCCGAAAGAATTTCGTCGCCAATGACCAGCATTGCTGCTGTGGGGTTCGACATTCTCAGATCTCCTTGAGCGGTACAATCATAGAGTATAGACTGAGTTATATGCGCTTTCAAACCAAACTTATTCCAGCGAGACTCATCCGACGCTACAAGCGTTTCCTAGCAGACTGCCGACTTGTGAACGGACAAGAAGTCACTGCACATTGTCCCAATCCTGGCTCTATGATGGACCTTGCCCAACCCGGTATGAAAATTTGGTTAGAACCAAATGATGATCCCCGAAAGAAATTGAAATACGGATGGCGGTTGATTGAATATAATGATGGTAATTTTGTGGGTGTAGATACCAGCTTGCCAAATAAAGTATTACTTACAGCACTTAAAACTGGAAAAATTAAATCGCTGTCACATTATAACAAAATACATCCTGAACAAAGGTATGGACGAAATAGCCGAATAGACTTTTTGTTGTATAGCGAAGGCTCACAAATAGGATGTTATATCGAAGTAAAATCAGTAACATTATCGCGTCTTTCAGGACGAGCCGAATTCCCAGATAGTGTTACCACGAGAGGCGCCAAGCATCTTGAGGAACTCACTAAAGTTGTGCAAAATGGACATCGGGCCATTATATTTTATTTGATACAAAGGACAGACTGTACACAGTTTTCACTAGCTTCAGACATTGATCCAACATACACCAACGCCCATATTCACGCAGCTGCTATGGGAGTAGAAACCCTTTGTTACGACACCAATATCAACAAGACCGGAGTCACAATCAATGCGCCAGTAGCGATTACTATATAGTAGTCAATACCTCTTGTCGTAGCAGCATAGCGAAACATAGAAAAATTATATTCAACGATGGAGCTGGCTTTGAACCATGAAAATCGCGGTCGTCTGACCAAGGACGGTATACGTCTTTACGACAATGAAGACTTCGTCGGCATGCTTGCGGCAGGACAGCTAGCCGCTAGAATATTAGACGCAGTTTCAGCTCATATTTTTGTTGGACAAACAACAGGAGCAATCGATCAAGCTATTACAGAAATGGTAGAGGACGCTGGAGCTAAATCAGCTACGATCGGCTATAAAGGTTATAAACATGCAAGCTGTATAAGCGTAAATCATGTTGTCTGCCACGGGATTCCAAGTGACAAAACGCTCAAAAATGGAGATATCCTTAACATAGATGTTACGGTTATTGTTAACGGATGGTTCGGTGATACTAGTCGAATGTATGTCGCCGGTAAACTAGCCCGAAAGCCAGAACGCCTCATTGAAGTTACGCATGACGCATTAATGTTAGGGATTGAATCGGTTAAGCCTGGAAATACTTTTGGCGACATAGGGCACGCAATTCAAAATTTTGTTGAAAGTCATCGAATGTCCGTAGTGCGTGATTTCTGTGGGCACGGATTAGGGCGAGTTTTTCACGCACCACCGAATGTCCTACATTATGGACGCCCTGGCACTGGGCCTGTGCTGAAACCTGGCATGTTTTTTACAATTGAACCCATGGTAAATTTAGGACGTCCAGAAACTAAAACATTAGCCGATGAATGGACGGCAGTTACTCGCGACAAATCTCTATCAGCTCAATTTGAGCATTCCGTAGGTGTCACCGAAGAAGGAGTTAAAATATTCACTCTTTCTCCTGACGGCAAATTTCATCCGACTTACACCTAAGTCATTGGTCTATTATATGGAGCCCATCTACTTCTATGCATGATTTAATGCATTTGGTTCTAATTATCCAATTCCAAAAAAGTCATATAAGTCTCACCAAAGCGTCGCTGATCACATATTAAGAAGCCTTTGGGCGGTAACATAAAAGTATTTTCCTCCCATACGATGACTGCGCCAGGCTTTAACTGGGAGCGTACTGCTTCTAGCGCAGCCTGTCCCATTAATTTTCCATAAGGCGGATCTAGAAACACTAAATCAAAAAAATCCTGCGCCCAGTTTTCGAGGCAAGTAGCATCTTTTCGTATTATTTGAGTTTGGCATTCAGCCCTTAACTTGGAAATATTTTCAGAAATCAAGCGCTGCCCAACCCGACCGTTCTCTACAAAAACAGCACTGGCCGCACCGCGAGATAAGGCTTCTAATCCCAACGCACCTGTTCCAGCAAATAAATCCAATACAAGCGCTCCATCTAAAACTCTCATATGATTTAGCTTTGAAAACAAGCTCTCACGCACCCTATCAGGCGTTGGCCGCAAGTGTGCTGCCGTGTCACCTTCCCCCACATTTACGAGTCGTATACCGCGCCAACGCCCCGCAATAATCCTCATCTGAGCAACACTTTCAGGTCTGCATCAGTATCACGTACAATCAATGGATCAGCAGATTTTCCAGCTTCAATCAAACGTTTTCCAACCATGTAAGCCCGCGGATCATTAGCTGCATTTACTGATAAAAGATCTTCCTCTCGATAATACCAAAAAGACTTGGATGTACCATTACCACGAGTTACCACCCTGTCATAACCGTCAATTAATCCGGCAATTTGTAATTTGACGTCATATTGATCTGACCAAAACCATGGCTTCGCCAAATAATCTTTATTAGCACCCAAAATATTATCCGCGACGCACTCCGATTGCTCAATCGCATTCGGAACACTTTCCAAGCGAATAAGTCTGCCGTGATGAGGGAAGGAAGCACAATCTCCGGCTGCCCAAACGTCTTGAACAGATGTGCGGCCCAATGAGTCTACCTTAATACCATTGTCGATCTCAATTCCAGCTTCACATGCGAGAGAAGTACTTGGAGCGACACCAACGCCAACAATTACAAAATCTACAGCAAGGCTACTTCCATCTGACAGTTCAACCATATTTACTGCATTATTACCAACCAGACGGGTTAAACCAGTATCCTCGCGGATATCCACACCATGACTGGCATGCAAGTCGCGGAAGTAATTACTGGTCTCAAGCGCAGCAACTCGTTTTAAAATTCGGTCAGCCTTTTCAACCAAAGTGACTCTTAAGCCCCGCTTTGCCGCGACCGCAGCAACTTCCAGCCCAATATAGCCGCCTCCCACAATTAAAACGTGTGACTTTTCAGTAAAATATGGTGCCGCCGCGTCAACATCAGAAAGATTACGCAAAGTAAAAACACCACTCAGATTTCCACCAATAGTAGCTGGCAACCTATGCGGCAGAGATCCCGTTGCAAAAACTAGTTCATCATAGCAGAGAGTTTCAGATTCAGCTACGACCGTCTTGGCAATCACATCAATATCAGTCACCGCGGCTGAAAGGCGCAATTCAATATTATTATCTGCATAAAATGCCTCAGGCCGCAGAAATAAACGTTGAGGAGTTATTTCACCCAGTAAATAACCCTTCGAAAGAGGTGGACGCTGATATGGTGGGACAGGTTCAGACCCAATCATAGTAACGCTACCTTCAAACCCAGAGCTGCGGAGCCTTGCTACACAAGACGCACCTGCTTGCCCGGCTCCAATCACCACCACATGCTTCATTTTTTACCTTTGCCTCTCGCTCAATAGCGATCAGTAGCCTATACTGCAAAAAAAAAGTAACACAATTCCGATTAGGGCCGATGTTATGACAATTACTCAAGGTAGCGCACTGCCAGATGTTACATTAATCCAAATGGGTGCAAACGGGCCAGACCCTGTGCTGCTATCCGAAAAAACTAAAGGGCGTAAAATTGTCATTTTTGCTGTGGTTGGTGCATTTACAGCAACATGCCATTCAGCTCATGTGCCTAGCTTCATTCGCACCAAAGATCAATTTAACGCGAAAGGTGTTGAGGAAATTATTTGCGTATCTGTCAATGATCCATTTATCATGAAAGCGTGGGGTGAAGCCACTGGTGCCACAGAAGCTGGTATTACAATGCTAAGTGATGCAGAAAGTAAATTTACAACTGCAATAGGTATGGATTTCACGGCTAGCTCCGCAGGACTAATAGCACGCTCAAAACGCTACGCGATGATCGTGGAAAATGGTGTTGTGACCCTGCTTCAGGAAGATGAAAATCCAGGAATATGCAAAGTATCGGCAGGCGAAGGGTTGCTCGCATCGATATAATAGCAGCTATTTATAACATCAAAATACCTTTGTATATATTCTGTCATCCGTTCGTTTAAGCTAGTCGAACAGCTTAGATTTTATTTAAATAAAAATTTTCTATTCATTCGCCAGTGAGTCCATTTTCTTAGCCAGTTTTACATCCAAAGGACTTAAGCCAGACACGTCATGCGTTGTAAGTATTACTGTAACAGTTTTGTACACATTTTCCCATTCTGGATGATGGTTCCACTTTTCCGCCCAAATCGCAACGCGGGTCATCCACCCGAATGCTTCTACAAAGTCCTCGAATACATACGTCTTACGGATCGCATCACGACCTTCAATTATAGCCCAATTATTTTTTAATAATGGATTAAGACAAGCGTTTCTCGTCTGATAATCTAATATCTTTGTCATTCCTGCTCCTCAACCTGAACACGTTTAAATGGACCGAAGTCCGTCATAACTTCTATCTCTTCTTCAATAGCTTCACGCTCCGCATCCAAATAGCAAGAGATAGCATTTTCAAAACCCTTATCCTTAACCCAATGAAGGCTGTGCGTTTGCGTAGGTAAGTATCCGCGCGCTAATTTGTGTTCACCTTGTGCACCGGCTTCTACCCGCTCAAAATCATTTGTAATTGCTATGTCGATTGCCTGATAATAACACAACTCAAAATGCAAATATGGGTGGTGCTCAATGCAACCCCAATATCTACCATACAGTGCGTTCGCACCAAAAAAATTGAGTGCACCTGCCACATAACGACCATTTCGTTCCGCCAAAACTAGAACTATGTCTTCACGTAAAGTCTCTTGTGCTATGTCAAAAAAGCGCCGCGTTAAATAGGGAGTACCCCATTTTCGTGCACCTGTATCCTGATAAAAGTCCCAGAATGCATCCCAATGTTCAGATGTCAGGTCACTCCCAGTAAATGTCTTAATTGAGCCACCAAAGTTTTGCGCTCGCACACGCTCATTACGAATATTTTTTCGTTTCCGGCTACTAAGCGTTTGAAGAAAATCATCAAACGAACGATACCCTTTATTGAACCAATGGAATTGCTGCGTGGTACGCGGCATTAGTCCTAAAGATACTCCCAAATCCCGTTCTTGTTCAGAACAAAAAGTGACATGTAAAGAACTGAGATTATTATTTCTGCCTAATTGAACTGCGCCCTGAATGAGAGCAGACAAACCGACTTCTTCAAAGTCTGGATGTATCAAAAATCGCCGTCCTGTAGCCGGCGTATGTGGCACTGCAATTTGTAATTTAGGGTAATATCGGCCACCTGCCTGCTCATAGGCGTGCGCCCAATTATGATCAAATATGAATTCGCCTTGACTATGACCCTTTGCATACATCGGGGCCACACCGATTGTTTTCTCACCTAGGCTAGCTTGTAGGTATTGCGGGTGCCATCCAGTGCCCTGTCCAACCGAATTACTGTCCTCCAAAGCCTTTAAAAATCGATGCGTTGTAAACGGATCATTGGGGCGAGCACCACTTACCGCTTCAGGACATGCGCACGCATCCCATGTGACAGCGTCAATTTCGTTTAAACTTTGCAATATTGTAATTTGGATTTCTTGTTCGATGCCGCAGCCTTACCTCTTAATTCTTAATTTTTAATTCTTGATTTAATGTGTGGTATCGTATGAGCAAATCAACCATCAATATTTGTAATTTCACTTTCAAAAAACAGTGTTGCTTCCTAACCAAACACGCTTTTCAATTATTTAACTAAATGGAAAAAAATATATTAATCCGTACATCGGAGCAAAAGAGGTTCATATAATACGCAGCTAACATTCAACGTTCATCAAAAAACCAACATCGGTTAGAAAATGCAGACAAAAAGTCCAGTGATTAGTCATTTTATTTGAAAAATGCCTTCAATTTCGACTGCAACACCAAAAGGCAAAGCAGCTGCTGAAACTGCTGAACGACTATGTCGGCCTACGACGCCCAGCGCCTCAACAAGAAAATCTGAAGCACCATTTATAACCTTGGGTTGATCTTGGAAATCTGCTGTCGAATTAACAAAGCCTGTAAGTTTCACGACGCGGACCAACCGTTCGATATCACCACCACAGGCCACTTTGACTTGAGAAAGAAGGCTAATAGCGCATGACCTAGCCGCTGCAGCACCACTTTCAACATCCATATTGTCCCCCAGCTTACCAATAATCAGTCCATCTGTACTGCTTGATATCTGGCCAGAGATGTAAACAATATCACCTACTTGAACAAATGGTACATAATTAGCTGCGGGGGCTGGCGCAACAGGCAGTTTCACGCCAAGATTAGCAAGGCGGGCTTCAATTTTCATGGGTTTATCCTTTTACTTTAAGTTTTACCAATGTGCGGTACTAGACCTAAAGCAGGATACACAAGATGCCCAACTGAAATATTAATAAGTGGTCTGATCCAATGAACTCGTGGTTACTACCCTCGCTCCTAGACTAGCCGAGCAAAGCCAAGCCGCATTCAGATTTTCAATCATCATCCAAATTACTTCAAATTGAAAAGCGCGCATTCTTGGACCCTTAGAAGCATTGACCAAAGGGGGCCAAACCAATTGGCCCCATTCTGTTGATTTATTCTACTTATCTATTCTACCAGCATTACGTCGCCTAGGCGCCAAGTTTGGTCAAGCCATGGTTTGAGCGATCCATACATCCGCAGAATAACAAAAAAGCTTTTGTCTGAGATGGTTTGAACCCAGTTTTCCTCAAATCCTTTGGGCCTCTGCGGAAAAGTAAATATCCGTTGACCCGTCCGCATTAGGTTTAGGATTGTTTTGAATACTGTCAATAGCGGGCAGTTTTTGACCAGTTTGCAACATTGAACGAGTTTACTTGTCGTAAACAGTAAATGATCAAAATTATCCACTGGCAGCAACATCGTAAATACACTAAAATTTAAAATAGGCCTTTAAGCTTACATCTTAAGCGTATTAATGTCCAAACAAACATTTAGACTGGAGATGGAAGTTGGTCCCTCGTTTGTCAGCAAGTCGCAGCTTTATGACGGCGTTTTTGGTTCTTACTGTTTCGGCCTGTACTTCTATCGGCAGCAAAACAGTTTCATCTAATGGAATCTATGACCCTTATGAAAAGCAAAACCGACAAATACATGAATTCAATAGAAGCATCGACAAAGCTTTAGTTCGACCGGCTGCGCTTGGATATACGTCTATCGTTCCAGATGAAATTGAAGATAGCGTAAGTAATTTTTCACGTAACTTGAGTTCACCCTCCATTATAGTAAATAGCCTTCTGCAGGGTGATCTGAACGGTGCCGGGGTTGGAACGTTCCGCTTTACAATGAACTCTACCATTGGATTTCTTGGGTTATTTGACCCAGCTAGTATTTTTTTCGATATTCAAGAGCATGATGCTGACTTTGGTGAAACTCTTTATGTTTGGGGTGTTGGCGAGGGAGCTTACCTTGAGTTACCATTTCTTGGCCCGTCAAACCAGAGGGATACAGTAGGGATGCTTGTTGACTTTTTCACAAATCCCCTGAGCTACATAGGGTTGGACAGTCCCGAAAAGTATTTTGGTGCTGGCTCCCGGGTAGCACGTGGATTAAGCTCTCGTGGCCGTTACTCAGACGCCGTAGATTCCATCCTATACGAGAGTGCTGACAGTTACTCCCAAGCGCGGTTAATGGGTACTCAAAACCGACGTTTTGAGTTAGGTGATGAAAACGCAAATGTAGAGGCTGATCCCTTTGCTTTGGATACGGAGGGGTTTTGATAATGGACAGACGTTATTTTTTGATTGGGCTAACCACAGCTTTCACATTTTGTGCAGCACCAATACTAGCAATTACTAAAGCTGGGGCAAAAAAACTCGTAGACTCACTAGTCAAAGACATTAACAAAGTCATCGCCTCTGGTAAAAGTCAGAAGGCAATGTACAGCGATTTTGAGAAAATTTTTGAACGTTACAGCGACAAGTCTTACATTTCAGCCTACGCTATGGGTGTTGATGGACGACGGGCGACATCAGCGCAAAAACGCGCCTTCTCAAAAGCGTTTCAGAGTTACATAGCTCGGAAATATGGCGCACGGTTCCAAGAATTCATTGGTGGCAAGTTAGAAGTAGGTTCAGTCAAAAAAGTGAAAAGTTGGTATGAGGTATCAACAACAGCTTACTTGCGTAATGAAGCCCCTTTTGATGTAACCTTCCAAGTCTCAGACCGAGCTGGAAAAAATCTTTTCTTCAATATGTATATTGAAGGCGTAAACCTTCTTTTAACTGAACGAACTGAAGTTGGTGCACTTGTTGATCGCAACGGTGGGAGTATAGACGGCATGATTTCCGACCTCAAAAAGGCCAGTTAGCTTCTGCATATCGGTACTTACAAACGACATGCAATTAACCACTTTATGGTTTCGCCCCAATACCGCCAAGAATGTCTTGTAAGAGTTTTTCTATGAAGTTTTCATTTGAATTGAGCTTTCTCTTGCCGCTTTGACTTGTATCCGAGGACGTAGAGATTTTTTGCGGTGGAAGCATTGGTAATGGTTTAATAGGAACTCCTTCGTGAACGCGGATCATAGTTTCACGAAATATTTCGGCCGGAAGGCCACCCCCTGTTACACCAGAAAGTGGTGTATTATCGTCATAGCCCATCCAAACTCCCGCTACATAGTCCGCGGTAAAGCCAACAAACCATGCGTCTCTTGCAGCTTGCGTTGTCCCCGTTTTACCGGCTATTTCTCGTCCTTCGAACTGAGCGCGTTGGCCTGTCCCCTCCGATACAACTTTTTCCATCATCCAAATTAATTGACCAGCAGCCTCTTCCTGAATTACTCGCTCCCCCAACCCACCACTTTTCCACCATTTTGGTTCACTTTCGCCCTGTTCACGCAAGTCGATTAAGCCATAAGGCTTAACGGAGGACCCACCATTTAAAATGCCTGCATAAGCACCTGTCATTTCAAGCAAGGTACTTTCGGACGCTCCAAGTGCCAAAGCAGGACCTACAGCGAGCTCATCCTGCAAACCAAATTGTCCTGCAACCTGCCTGATAATATCACGCCCGACAGCTTCTGAAATTTTAACTGCAGGAATATTCAAAGACTGCTGTAAGGCCTCAGTTAAAGTTACTCGACCATTATACTCATTTTTATAATTGCGCGGGCAATATTTACCAGATCCGGGAATATCCAAACAATAAGGTTCATCTAGAACTGTATTTAAGGGAGAATATCCTATATCCAGAGCGGCAGCATATACAAAAGGTTTAAACGCGGAGCCTGTTTGCCGCTTAGCTTGAATGGCACGATTGAACACTCCTATAACTTGATTTTCTCGCCCTCCAACCATGGCACGAACAGCACCATCAGCTCCCATCACAACAATTGCCGCTTCCGCCTTAGATCCTTCTTTCACTTTATTTTCGAATACATACGCTAATGCATCTTCAGCCGCTCTCTGAATACGTTGATCCAATGTTGTGTTGATAATGACGTCTTCGGTGGTATTCTGCGTATAAAAATCTGGTCCCGTTTCCATGACCCAATCTGCAAAATAACCTCCTGCTTTACGTCGGGCAGCTGGTGATAGGATTGCTGGCTCGCTTTGCCAACGTGCAACCTCTTTTTCAGACAAATACCCTTGCTCCCCCATAAGACGCAACACTGTTGCAGCCCGATTTTGCGACCGTTGTAGGTTAGCTGTTGGTGACAAATTGGATGGCGCGGTCAGCAAACCCGCAAGCATCGCAGCTTCAGCAGGAGACGTTTCTGCCGCATGTTTTCCAAAAAACCGTTGTGCTGCAGCTTCTGCACCATAAGCTCCACCACCCATGTAGGCCCGATTTAAATATATAGATAATATTTCATTTTTGGAATATTTTAACTCCATTGCAATAGCATAGATTGCTTCTTTTACTTTGCGTTGAAGTGAGTTTCGGCGGCAATCGGATATGTAAGCAGCTTCATTTTTCCACTGATTTTGATCAAACTCGATACCTAAACATAATAGTTTGGCTGTTTGTTGTGTAATCGTAGATCCACCATGCCCTTCGAGCGGTCCACGTCCCTCACTCAGGTTAATACGAACTGCGGAAGCAATGCCACGTGGACTAACCCCAAAATGCCAAAAGAATCGCCTATCTTCTGTTGCAACTACAGCATTTTTCAATGCTGGTGATACCGTTTCAGAAGTAATTATACCGCCAAATTGATTACCGCGCCATGCAAACGTTTCTCCCTCTCGATCTTTTAAGGTTACTGATCCTCGCCCACGACCATCTAGTAAAACAGACGCCGTAGGTAGTGTGCTCCAGAAGTACCCAACAAATAAACTAACCATAATCATCATCATCAGGCTAACTCGCCATACGATCGCCCATACTCCACGCATCAGCCACTTGAAAAAACGAACTATCAAATTCTTCTTTTTTTTTCGCCTACGAATGACTTTGTGTTGCTTTGCCTTGAACTTTTTAACGGCTTTTTTAGCGACTGGAGGATTCTTCCGCTTTGGATAACGGCTGTCAGCCATAAGAGGTTTTTTACCTCTTTTTGTATAAATCATGAACGACCCCTGCCCGGCCTTGTGTTTATTTCACTATAGCCGATTTTAATCACATTGCCACGTCAACTGACCTATAGCTCTATATTTTATATATGCACAATTTTTAATCTTTTAAATAAATATGCGCATTTTTTATGCACAGCAGTCAAGTAATAGTAAGTATTTGCCACCCATAATCTTTGCCTAGCCTTCGCAATGCTCTCCTAGTCACATTTATTACGATATTACTGGCCACACGAAAGGGACGTAAATTGAAACTGATAATCGCAACCATCAAACCCTTTAAGCTGGAGGAAGTCCGCGAAGCACTAACCGAAGCTGGTATTCGCGGCATGATGGTAACAGAGATAAAAGGCTTCGGATCACAATCTGGACATACTGAAATCTATCGTGGCGCGGAATATGCGGTGAATTTTGTTCCCAAGGTCAAGATTGAGATCGTGGTGACAGATACCATGGTAGATCAAATCGTCGAAACTATCACAAAAACGGCGCAAACGGGCAAAATTGGGGACGGTAAGATTTTTGTCATTGACGTCAACCAAGCTGTTCGCGTCCGCACTGGTGAAAAAGACGAAGATGCAATTTGAGCGCACCTACATAGGAAATACAAAAATGAAAATTAACAAACCCCTCCTCGTTGGCATGGCGCTCACTGCTTTGCCGACCCTCGCTTTGGCACAGGACGCCACAACACCAAGCTTTGATGAAATCGGGCCATACATAATGACAACCCTGCTTTTTTGTATGGCAGGTTTCCTTGTGTTTTTTATGGCCGCAGGTTTTGCGATGCTAGAAGGTGGTTTAGTACGTTCTAAAAATGTCACGATGCAAATGACTAAAAATATTTCACTCTATTCTTTTGCAGCAGTCATGTACTGGCTCATCGGGTTCAATCTCATGTATCCTGGTGATGGCTGGAGCGTTGTGGGCTGGCTCGGACCTTTTTTCTCCGTGACAACGCTTGATCCTGTCGGAGTGAGTGCAGCTGACGCGGCTTTGGACTACGCCTCCATTGGCTCAGACTTTTTCTTTCAGCTAGTTTTTGTAGCTGCTACAGCTTCAATTGTTTCAGGTGCATTAGCTGAACGGATAAAGCTATGGCCTTTCCTTATATTTGTAGTCGTTCTAACAGGTATTTTATATCCAATATCCGGCTCATGGAAGTGGGGTGAAGGTTGGCTTGATGCACGTGGGTTTTCCGACTTCGCCGGCTCGACGGTTGTACACTCCGTAGGCGGATGGGCAGCTCTAGCCGGTGCAATTGTACTAGGGCCTCGCATTGGTAAATATAAAGATGGTCGTGTGAACCCGATGCCAGGATCCAACCTAGCATTGGCCACACTCGGTACTTTTATACTTTGGTTGGGTTGGTTTGGTTTCAATGGTGGCTCACAATTAGCAATGGGCACTGTTGGTGACGTTTCTGATGTAAGCCGAATCTTTGCTAATACCAACATGGCTGCAGCAACTGGAGCTATTGCCGCTTTAGTACTCACACAATTGCTTTACAAAAAAGTCGATTTAACCATGGTTCTAAATGGTGCCCTAGCAGGATTGGTATCAATCACGGCGGAACCTCTAGCACCATCACTGTTTGGCGCTCTTTGGATCGGAGCTGTCGGCGGCGTGATTGTCGTTTTTGCAGTCCCATTCCTAGATAAAATGAAGATAGATGACGTTGTTGGAGCCATCCCTGTTCATTTGTTTGCAGGTATTTGGGGCACAATTGCTGTCGTTTTTTACGGTGATGCAACAATCACAACGCAACTTACCGGTATTGTAGCTTATGGTGTATTTACGTTTATTGGTAGTATCGCGGTATGGTACATCCTCAAGGCTACTGTGGGTATTCGTGTCTCAGAAGAAGATGAAATTAACGGGCTCGACATGTCAGAACTTGGCATGGAAGCTTATCCTGAATTTTCAAAAGGCTGAGATTTTTTGATCTGAATATAATACTATCGGTTGGGCGCTATCGCCCAACCGCTTTCAAAACTAGTTATTCTCTTGAACCTAAATTTATAGACAAGATGTAATTATAGCCTGTGCCAGTATCGGAACTGTTCTTGAGTTTAAGCCAGCTATATTCATTCTGCTGTCACCCACCATATAAATCGAATGTTCGTCCCTTAACTTTTGAACAACGGCGGGAGTAGTTCCCAACCGTGAAAACATACCTCGGTGTTGAGCTATAAAAGCAAACCGATCAGAGCCACCACGCTCTTGCAATTCTTTCGCTAATTGTTGACGGAGAGCGAGCATAGACAAACGTATCTCCTCAAGTTCAACCGCCCAATCGGCACGCAGGTGCGTATCATTTAAGATCATTGTTACCAGTCTGGCACCGTGATCTGGCGGGAATGAGAAATTTTGTCTATTAAGAAAGGCAAGGGTGCCTTGCGCCACTTTAGTTTCTGTATCGTTAGCGATCATCATCAGAATTCCAGTCCGCTCGCGATAAATCCCAAAATTTTTAGAACAGCTTGCCGCAATTAAGCACTCAGGCACGGCCGCTGCCACAGCACGTGTCGCTGCTGCATCCTCTTCCAAACCATCGCCAAAACCTTGGTAAGCGATATCGATCATAGGTACAGCGCCAGTTTCCTGAAGGACTGCAATCAGCTCTTGCCATTGCAACATAGTCAAGTTGGCACCAGTAGGATTATGGCAGCAACCATGTAGCAGAACCAAATCACCTTTATGAGCAGTTTTAAGATCAGCAATTAATCCGTTAAAATCTACCCCACATGTCTCATTATCAAAATAGCGATAAAGCACTTTCTCCATTCCAAGATATTCAAGAATTGATAAGTGGTTTGGCCACGTTGGGTTTGATACAAAAACTCGCGCACTGGGACGTGCCATCTTAACCAACTCAAAAGCCTGTCGGACTGCGCCAGTACCACCCGGTGTGGCTGCAGCGGAAACTGAAGCGGCTGGCACTGCATCCCCTAGGACCAGACTCACCATTGAATCGGAAAAAGCAGGGTCACCTGTTAATGCAACATAACTTTTAGTAGTCTCCAATTCCCACAACTTTTGTTCAGCTGCTTTGACAGAACGCATCACCGGCGTATTACCACTTGAATCTTTGTATACGCCAACGCCCAGATCAATTTTATCACAACGCCGGTCATCTCGGAACATTTGAACAAGTGTAAGTATAGCATCGGGCTTTTGTTGTTGCAGGTTCTCGAACATCAGGCTTCTCCAATTGCTACAGGCAATGTAGGGAACATTCCCCACTCCGCCCAACTTCCGTCATAAAGCGACCAACTACTATGGCCTGCACGTTCCAACGCTAGGCCAAGGACAGCAGCGGTAATTCCTGATCCACAGCTCGTGATAATTGGTTTAGACATATCAATACCTGCTGATTCAAAAATGTCACGAATAGCTTCAGGCGTTTTCATCGTACTATCCAAATTTAGCAACTTATTAAACGGCACGTTGTGAGAATTGGGGATATGGCCTAGCCGCAAACCTTCGCGCGGTTCAGGGACGTCGCCACGGAACCTTGCCGCCGCGCGAGCATCTACAATCTGAGCAATACCCAATTTAGATGCTCGGCTGACCTGTGTTACATCACAGACTAATTGGTTATGAAACCGCACTGACAAGTGTCGATCCTTAACTATGGGCGGCATATCATCAATTTGACGGCCCTCTTCTTGCCATTTGAGAAATCCACCATCAAGTACTGCCACGTCGCGGTGCCCCATAAGTCTAAATAACCACCAAACACGAGCAGCGGACGACAATCCGGATCCATCATACACAACAATTTGATGGCCATCACCAACACCCATAGCACGCATACGGCTCATAAATTTTTCAATCGATGGCGCCATGTGTGGAATTTCAGATCTCGCGTCACTGATTTCATCAATATCAAAAAACCGAGCACCAGGAATGTGGGCGGTATTAAATTCCAAACGCGGATCTCGCTCCACATTAGGCAGATACCACGACGCATCAAGAACCCGAAGGTCCGGATCTTTTAGATGCGAAGCCAACCAATCAGTCGACACCAAGGTTTGAGGATCATCTGACATAGAGCTCGTCCTTTCCATCGATGTCACAACTGGCAGTGCCTACCGCTGCTAAGTAGGCATGGCAAGGGCAGGGCAACCTATATCTAGCAGCCACAATTACAGATGTTGGTCTACCCAAACCATTGCAAAAATAAAAACAAACATTAACCCAAATTTTTCGTTAACCACCTTGTTTCAGCAGTCGCTGTTTCTGCCGACCCCAGTCCCTTTTAGCAGAAGTATCGCGCTTATCGTGGAGTTTTTTTCCTTTTGCGATACCAATTTTTATCTTAGCCATGCCTTTATGATTAAAATAAAGTACTAATGGAACCAGCGTCATACCCTTTCGCTGTGTTGCATTCCATAAATTACCTAACTGCTTTCGACTAACCAATAGTTTTCGTCTCCGCCGTTCTTCGTGTTTGAAGGACTTGGCCTGTTTGTAAGGAGCAATATATGAGTTCACGAGCCACAACTCACCATCTTCGACAGCAGCATAACTCTCAGCAATGTTTGCGCCACCAGCACGCAATGCTTTTACTTCAGAACCCTCAAGAATAATGCCACATTCGACATCATCCTCTACCGCATAATCATAGCGAGCCCTGCGGTTTTCCGCGGCAATTTTATAATTCGGATCTGATTTACCTTGAGCCATAGAACAATGATGTAGGCTCATGGCATGTGGCACGCAAGGGGCAGCTTAAATCAGTCCGGCTTGGCAAAGAGTCGACAGTAAAAATCAATATCTTTCATCATTCTAGAATATTAGTACGGTATAAGCGTACGCGCAGCCCACCATGAGCAATGGACGGGCCATCAGGCAAGAAAGGTAACCCCATCACTTTAGCGAGTGAGCCTTCACTTGTGATTATGCCAACACTCCAACCAGAAAAACGTTCTCTTAGTACTCTACCCAAAACGCTGTAAACTGAGTATAGAGTTTTTTTGTCCCCTATACGTACCCCATAAGGCGGATTTACGATTACCAGGCCAGGTGGACCATTGGGTGGAACGATATCTTGGACTTTACCAACCTGAAAATTTGTCAAATCAGAGACATCAGCACGTTTAGCGTTGGATGTAGCCATAGTAATAGCACCCGAATCGCGATCTGACCCCCAAAATTTTACTTTTGGAATTTTAGAACTGCTAAATCTACGCATCATAGAAACAGTATCGGGATCAAAAGAGATTAGGTGCTCGAATGCAAATGAACGTGAGCGCCCCGCTTGACGACCAGACGCAATCTCAGCAGCTTCAATAGTAAAAGTGCCTGAACCGCACATAGGATCAAAGACAGTTTGACTACCGTCAAAGCCACATTGACTTAAAAACAAAGCTGCCAGCGTTTCACGCATTGGCGCTTTACCTACTGCTTCTTTATGACCTCGAACATGTAAAGGCATGCCAGAAGTATCTACACTGATAGTCACACGGTTATCATCAATACGAACTTTCAACGTAACGGGCGCATCATCTGCCACCTCTATGCCAGCACTTTCCATCAACGCCTTGTTGAAGCGTTCAGTAGCCGCCCCAGCATGATAAATTTTTGACTTGCGTGACGTGGTGACATCAACCCGAACAGGAACGTCAGCGCTAAGCGTCTCAAACCAAGGGAATTTGCGTGCCCGTTTATCCAGTTGAGCCAAGTGAAATGCCATGAAAGATCCAAGTCTTACTAAAACACGGGTTGCGCCACGTAATTCCAGATTTGCTCGCCACACTTCACACCAATTGCCACGCAAGGTCACACCACCAGGCGTCACACCAATCACGTCAAATCCTAACTCCCGCGCCTCATCCATGAGCGTTTGTTCCATACCTGGGAGGGTTATAATAAAAATTTCATTCTTTGACAGATTATTCATGGTATGTGCTTAACCAGCCGTAACTATTGGGATCAATTAGTTTGTCGCATGTCAAATTTTACAACTTAATATTTTTCTTTAATTAATTAGCCTGTACAAACGCGCCTTAAAAAGGCGTAATTATCATCCACTCAGGCCGAACTAACCACACCAAGTGGTCAAATTTTATCGAAATCGCCCAAGTTTTTCATTTATCGCGCTTTTAGCTATTTCCCAATTGTCTTGAATTTTCTCAATTAATGGATCAATTTGCGATTTACGAAACCGTCGCCAGCGTGCCCATATAGCATAAAAAAATGCTGCCAAAAGTAATAAAATTACAATGTTGACCCACGGAATACCTTTTGATGCATCAGGCCCTGCTACAGGCCTAATTGAAATAGCATTTGGAAAAGTGGATAAAAATTTAACCCGCCACCCGTAATGCTTGACAATATACCACTCTGGAGCAGCTTTGGTCGACACGGCATCATTAGCTTCCGTATACAGGTTGGCTGTATCAAATTTGAAATATGGTGGCCAACTCCATCCAGTATCCTCATTACGGTAGACCATCAGTGATCCGTCTGCACGCACCGTTTGGATGAATTGCACATCACGGGCTACTAGTATGTCTGATTGATTATCTGGCCGCGACCAAAAAATTCGTGTCCAGTCATTTAGGTCCTGGCGTTCTTCGTAAGTATTGACGATTCTTACGATGTCTTTAGCTGGCAAGGTATAATAAAGAACACCACCCAAAATTACCCAAAAAATCGCAATCAAAGTCCATGAAATATAGCGCATAATGGTCTCTTTTAGGTCAAGTTAGCAGAATAAATAACTACGTTTTCAAAGAAAAATGGCGCCGAGTAAACACCATTTTTCTCTCCCAGAGCTTAAGCTTACCACAATCATTAAACCAGCTACCACTAGATAGTCCTTCAATATTATAATGGTGCTTCATCGGTCTTTCACTAATGATAACCGTCCTCTGGCAAAGTAAATTGATTATAATACCAAATTTACACGGCAACGCTTAAACGGGACACGCTTAATTTGACATACTAGCCTCAAAAAATCACATTATGGCTTGGTCCATATGGAAAACTAGTTAAGTTTTCAGCACCACCCTCAGTAATTACTAGGATATCATGTTCGCGATAACCACCTGCTCCCGGCAGGCCCTCTGGAAGAGTTAGCATTGGTTCCATAGAAATTACCATGCCAGGTTCCAAAATAGTATGAATATCCTCACGAATCTCAAGCCCAGCCTCTCGTCCATAGTAGTGAGATAGAACTCCAAATGAATGTCCATATCCAAAGCTACGGTATTTGAGTAGATCGCGTTCTTTGAAGAACTCGTTTACTGCTTCTGTAACTGCTGAACAGCTGATACCTGGCTTAAGCATGGAAATTCCCAACTCATGCGCGCCAATATTAGCCTCCCAAACTGCAAGGCTCACAGCATCGACCGTTTCGAGAAATAACGTCCGCTCCAGCGCAGTATAATAACCAGAAATCATCGGAAAAGTATTCAGAGATAAGATGTCACCTCGCCGTAAAATTCGGCTTGTTACTGGGTTATGCGCACCATCAGTGTTAATACCTGATTGAAACCAAACCCACGTATCACGATATTCAGCTTCGGGAAACCGCTTGGCAATTTCTAATTCCATTGCGTCACGCCCCGCCATCGCAACGTCAATTTCACGAACACCATTTCGAATGGCATCATGCACAGCGTAACCACCAATATCAGCCACTTGAGAACCATGGCGAATTAAAGCAACCTCAGCATCAGATTTGTACATTCGTTGGCGCATGGCGGTCTGACAAATATCAACTGTCGCAATCGGCTTTAGAAAATCTTCTACCTTGGCTTGCTGCAACAAAGTCAGGTGATCACTTTCAACACCAACCACCATTTTCTCACCAACAACCTCACGCACTGCGCGCCAAAAATTATCTCTTTCCCAATCAGTGTAGGTGAGGTTATCGCTAAAACAACGCCGCCAAGGCTGCCCACCATCAATACCCGCTGAAATAGTGACGCAAGCGTCCTCTGTCACAACCAATCCATAGGGACGACCAAAAGCACAGTATAGGAAGCCCGAATAGTAGGCTACGTTGTGCATTGATGTGAAAACTGCAGCAGATGCACCTTGCGATTCCAAACGTTCGCGCAATTGTGCAAGGCGCGAAGAATACTCTTCATTCTCAAACGGCAAAATTGCTTGTTCACCATTATGGAAACGATAGAAATTAGGGCGAGTGGTCATCCTTGACCCTCCTTTTCAGAAAGGTCCCGGCGTTCAGGACTGATAGGCCTAAAATACGAACAACGCCATTATTCGCGAGCCATCAATTTCCTGCCAAATTTAAGACACGTTCGTCAAGCATTCTATCATCTTAGAGCCTGAGTCACTAAGTGCTTCGATAACATTAAAGTGATGGGCGTTCTTGGATATCACATGATTACAACTCCACGCCTTGGCCAGCCAGCTTGCTTGATCAAGAAATGCAGGTCGCTCGTTCGCGCCAACCCAAACGGTAGTTGGCACACGAGGCGCCGGTTGATGTAAAGGACTTTCAGCCTGCGCCATCATGTCATCCATCCCAAACTCATTGTTCATTGAAGTCTTTAACAATGGTTCAAGATTAGCCACAGGCGAAATTGGCAAAACATGAGTGAAACGTGCCTGAATACACGACGGCAACATGCCTGGCGCTAACATTCTAGCTACTAGGTGTCCTCCAGCAGAATGCCCAACTAAACTGATTGGATCAGTATTTCCTTTAGCAATTTTCATAATCGCCTGAGAAATTTGCTGTGTGATGCCAGCAATACGCACGTCAGGGCAAAGATCGTAGGATGGCATAACAACTGACCACCCATTGGCCAAAGCCCCTTCTGCGAGATGTGACCAATAAGATTTATCAAACTTAAGCCAAAAACCCCCGTGTACAAATATCATAATGCCCTTTACCGGACCATCCGGCAGAAAATGGTCATATGCCATGCGGTTCGACGGTCCATAAGATATTGCCAACTGAGCTCGCGGACCAAGCCGTTCTCGAAAAGCCGCCGCGGCTTTTGACCACACCAGCGGATAGTCTGCTGCACCTGGTATGTAGGCCCCATTGGCGTAATCGTCATTCATATCTTGCATCACAGGACTCTTTGATTTGGAACTGGACAATCCTAGCTGAGCTTGGTTGACGTAAGCCAGCCCAGAAAGGACGTCTTATGCCAAAAAATACAACCAACCTTAAATCTCTACTTACCGATCCAAACCTTCTGGAAACACAAGCTTATGTCAATGGAGCTTGGATTGAAGGCGATAAAGGTACTTTCGACGTCATCAATCCGGCCCGCGGTGATGTAATCGCTCAAGTGTCAGACCTGAGCCGTACACAGATTTCGGATGCAATAGCATGTGCAGAGGCCGCACAGAAAAAATGGGCTAATTGGACGGGTAAAGAACGCGCAGTAGTCATGCGTAAATGGTTTGACCTCATGATAAAACACCAAAAAGACCTTGCGATTATACTGACCGCCGAACAAGGCAAACCACTGACAGAAGCAATGGGAGAGGTTGCCTACGGCGCATCTTTTGTTGAGTTTTTCGGCGAAGAAGCTAAAAGAATTTATGGTGAAACAATTCCCGGGCACCAAATTGACAAACGGATTTCCGTGATAAAACAACCTATCGGTGTCGCTAGTTCAATCACGCCTTGGAATTTTCCAAACGCCATGATCACTCGCAAAGCCGCCCCAGCGCTAGCCGCAGGTTGCGCATTCATTGCTCGCCCCTCAGAACTGACGCCATTATCCGCCATTGCCATGGCAGTACTTTCTGAACGCGCAGGCATTCCTGCGGGCGTTCTCCAAATCGTTACTACCTCAGACGCCTCCAGCACAGGTAAAGAGTTTTGTCAAAATCCAAGTGTCCGCAAACTCACATTCACAGGCTCGACTAGGGTTGGGCGTATTCTTTTAACACAGGCAGCTGAACAAGTGATGAAATGTTCCATGGAACTAGGCGGCAACGCTCCTTTTATTGTTTTTGATGATGCTAATATCGATGATGCAGTAGAAGGCGCAATTATGTGTAAATTTAGGAATAATGGCCAAACCTGCGTCTGTGCAAACCGTATCTATGTACAAGAGGGCGTTTATGACGCTTTTGCTGAAAAACTGAGCGCACGTGTAGCTTCAATGAAAATTGGTGACGGTTTGGAAGCGGACACGGATCTGGGTCCACTCATTAATGCATCAGCCTGTGAAAAGGTGACCAATCATATTGATGACGCCATCTCAAAAGGCGCCAAAGTGTTACTGAGCAGTGCACCAATGGATGGGAACTTCATACCACCAACAATTTTGACAGGTGTAACCCAGACTATGAAAGTGGCGCAGGAAGAAACCTTTGGTCCTTTGGCCCCTTTATTTAAATTTAAAGATGAAGATCAAGTAATAGCGATGGCCAATGATACAATTTTTGGACTGGCTGCATATTTTTATGCCAACGACTTAAGCCGAGTTTATAAAGTTTCTGAGGCGCTAGAGTATGGCATTGTCGGTGTAAATACCGGTATTATATCGACCGAGGTCGCACCATTTGGTGGCATCAAACAATCAGGTCTCGGGCGAGAAGGATCCCATCATGGTATCGAGGATTATCTCGAAATGAAATATGTTTGCGTGAGCGTCTAAATTGTCAGCCACAGTTTGTTGTTTTTAAGTGCAAGTCAATTTTATACGAAATAATTTAATGCCTCCTTTTAAACTGAAAAACTAAAGCCAAAAAAGGGGCCCGGAACGTTACGTGCCATCCGGGCCATTTTATTGATTGAGATATCTGCTTTAGTTGACAGCTTTAGCGTCAACTAATTCTCCTGCATCAGAATTTTGACCAGTAATCTCGATCCGTCGCGGTTTAAGAGCTTCAGGCAACTCTTTGACAAGCTCAATATTTAGCATGCCATCTGAATGCGATGCACCAGTCACTGCCACGTGGTCGGCGAGATGGAACTTTCTTTCAAAAGCCCGCGTTGCAATGCCACGATGCAAGTAGGTTTTATCTTCTTTTTCTGCTTTTTTAGCTGACACAATAAGAGACTTCTCTTTTACATCTACGGATAGGTCTTCATTGGAAAAACCAGCCACCGCGATGGAAATACAATAGGCATCATCAGATGTCTTTTCGATATTGTAAGGCGGAAAAGAATTAGCCGAATTATCTGTTGCTGTAACTCGGTTCATCAAATCTGCAATTTGATCAAAACCAACAGTTGCGCGGTTAAGCGTTGAAAAATCATATGTACGCATAGTTATCCTCACTTGAGCGATAAAAGTTCTGCACTTTCCAAAATGGACAAGTACAATGGTTAAAATAATCAGACCTCTTTGCGAGCACCCGACAGGATCTATGTGGGGACCAACTTATAAAGGTTCAAGACCTTCGCTACATTCATAAATTACGGACAAAGCTTTTTTAATTACTACTAACTCTTACTGTCAGTGCACGCACAATATAAACCATTCTATTAACAACTGGAGTGGCGGTGATATTTCCAGTTACATATTAAAAAATATGAGGCAATTAGCTGCTTTTCAATTTCAGAAATGGATTTAGCTCCAAAAGAATACAGGTTTACAATCATGGTTTGATAAACTTTGCCTCAAGCCCCCGCCGCACATGCTCCATTCGTGCCCGGTTCTCTCTATAAGTTCTGATCTCAGCCCATTCTGAACGAAGCACATCCAATGGGACGTTAAACGATGTCCCTAAAGAAACAGCCGCGCCTTCAACTGTAGCCTTGTGAGATACAACAGAAACAATCTTAGGCTCTCCATTTTGTACAACAAAAATTGGAGCACCTGAATTTCCAAAATCAACGGCGCATGATGTAACCAACCCAGTATTTTGTTGTTCTAATACTTTACATAAATTTTGCAAATAAGGTCTATCTGAGTGCCTAAAACTATGGCTAACCATAATCACTTTCGATCCACGTGGCGGGCTATGAGCCATTTCAAAGGGTAAAATCTCGCCCGCTGGGATCGGATGGTTCAATTCAAGCAATGCAAGATCATTGAGGACTAACCTTGACGTAACATCACCACCAAATTTGTATTCAGGGTGTATCAAAACTCTAAATATATATCGATAAGCAGACGCATATCCTTCATGCCAGCCGGCAAGAAATTCGATTGAAGTATGATCAATTTCTAGACCGGTTTGTTTATCAAACAAACAGTGTGCCGCAGTCAAAACCAAATCATGTGCTATTAATGCACCCGTACAGAAACTTATATTGCCAATGTTCAAAAGACCGACGGCATCCCATGATTGAGATTCCGCTACAACGCTCAAACGCTCGTCACTAGTATCCTGTGCCAGAGCAGCCGTTCCTATTGTTATAACGAAAAGCAGTAAGAAAATGCAAAACTTCATATCAAATCAAAGTCCAATTCCAAGTGCGAAGAGATCCTAATTGAACTACAAGTCAGGATGAGTTGAAGGAAAACAATGAACCTTATTTGAAAAGTGGCACTTTAGTATAACTACGGTCAAGGCTTGGTGGTCTTGGGCCTCCCGTTGCCCAATCCAGTAGCTCGACAGTATGGACAACAGGTACTTCAGAAATCGAACCAATCTGCATCATACATCCAATGTTTCCTGATGCGATGATATCCGGTTTCTTAGCCAATAAATTTTCTACTTTAAGGTTTTTCAATTGCTTGGAAAGTTCAGGTTGCATCAGGTTATAAGTTCCAGCTGATCCACAGCACAAATGGCTATCCTTGGGTTCAACTACCGTATAGCCAGCCCGTTGTAACAAATCTTTTGGAGAAGTCTTTATCTGTTGCCCATGCTGGAGCGAACAAGCAGCGTGATATGCAATTATTTTGTTCTGTGGAGCAATTTCAGCAATCTCCAATTCCATGACAATTTCGCTCACATCCTTGGCAATACCTGCAACTCGCGCGGCATCTTGGGCCAAAGGATTATTGCGAAACATATGGCCATAGTCTTTAATTGTCGTACCACAACCTGAAGTGTTGATAACAATCGCATCCAGCCCTTCACCATCTATTTCCCTAGTCCACGCTTTAATGTTTCTAGCCGCTAACTCATGGCTCTGTTTAGACTTGCCCATATGGTGGGTCAAAGCACCACAACACCCAGCACCTGTCGTTATTACAACTTCTGCTCCCAACCGAGTGAGAAGACGTATCGTAGCGTCATTTATATCGGTGTTAAGAGCTTTTTGCGCACATCCAGTCATCAATGCTACGCGCATTTTTTTTGTTACAATCGGTGCAAAACTCTGTGGGTCGTCATTACGGCTGACGGGAGGGATATACTCAGGTGCCATTTCCAACATTGCACGCAAGCGAGCGTCAGGGACCATCCATGCAAATCTACGACTGATCTTTGCCCCCAATAAAGCAACACGAAAACGCATTGGAAATGGCAGTATTTCTGCTAAAACCCATCGTAGGAAGCGATCTGTGAACGGGCGTTTGTAATTATCTTCAATATATTCTCGAGCATGATCCACAAGATGCATGTAATTCACGCCAGATGGGCATGTGCTCATACAAGCCAGACAGCTCAGACAACGATCAATGTGTTTTACTACCTTTTCGCTAGGATTACGATCATTCTCCAACATGTCTTTTATAAGGTAAATCCGGCCTCGGGGACTATCAGACTCATCTCCCAGCAACTGATAAGTTGGACAAGTCGCTGTACAAAATCCACAATGGACACAATTGCGCAAAATATCATTTGAACGTTTGGTCTTAGGATTAGTCAGCTGTTCAGATGTAAAAGTAGTTTGCATATCGTTCCACCATAAAATTACTGTGGCATTTTCAATGCCACGATACTGCTAAGCTTATTACGTCAAAAGATCTCGGTTCAAAATTTGGCGAGGATCAAAGCGCGCGCGCAATTGTGAACTCAGTAAAACAATATCAGACGCTTCCGGTTGAAATATTGACACTGATGAACGTACAGTTTCCGGCGCTTTTATCAAAGTTGCATGACCACCTAAAACTGCAGTATGCGCTTGCAAAGCGTTATGAGTTGCACATACATCACCTCCAGTATTACCGACCCATATCAGCCCCCCCCCCCAGTCCATAAGAGTTTGGCAGTCTGATGAAAGTGCATTCAAAATAGCAGGACCATCACTAGGCTTAACCGATACACGCCACACGTTATCTAATCCATGCAGCGGCTTTGCATCTCGCACCTCGCTCCAATCAGCATCGGGCATCAAATAATTTTCACCAAATGGTGATAATACCTTCTGAAGTGCAGCGGCTCGATAAGCCACAGAAGCAGAGAAACCTTCAATGCGCAGCCAAACTGCGCCAGAAATCCAAGCAGCACCACTGACCTCATAGGGTGAGGAAAGTGCGCGTGACATGGCAGAAACAGCTTTATGAGGTGAAACCTTTTTAATCACTAGTGTAGTAGTTTGTTCGACACTAGGCAAAACCTTGAGACTTACTTCAGTCAAAACACCCAAAGTGCCCCGAGACCCCATCATCAATTTCACTAAGTCATATCCAGTGACATTCTTCATTACTCTGCCACCATTTTTAATTATAGTCCCAGTGCCATCGACGAAACGAACACCCAGAGCGTAGTCACGGGCTGCCCCCGCTTGGATGCGACGGGGACCACTGGCATTAGTTGCCATGACACCACCAATGGTTGAGATGCCTGAGGCCCCTGACAACTCGGAAAGGTCATATGGTTCGAATGCCAAGCGCTGGTTTTCGGTCCCTAAAAGATCCTCGATTTCACGAACAGGAGTTCCAGATCGAACAACAATAGTTAACGCACCTGGTTCATACAAAGTAACACCAGACAAACCTGACAATTCCAGGACATCACCGGCTAAAGGTCGGCCAACAGATCGAGTGCCTCCACCACGTATAATCAAAGGTTGAGTTGCCCCAGAAATAAATTCGGCAACCTCTGCTTCGGTCTCCAACATCTTTATTTTCTTTCAAACAAATTATAAAAATATTAATGTAGTGTTATAGCGCAACCTACAGAGGCATTTACTCAGCAGCAAACGACATTGAACGGTGAGGCTTGGAGACTGCCAAAGGAAACACCTTAGCAGGGTTTAATAGCCACTTACTGTCAAAAACATCTTTCACCACCATTTGTGCTGCAAGGTCCTCAGGCGAATACTGATAAGACATCAAATCACGTTTTTCGATACCCACACCGTGCTCACCTGTGAGGCAACCGCCAACATCAACACATAGTTTTAAAACCTCTGCACCGAATTTTTCGCATGTTTCCAGTTCACCAGGCCTGTTTGCATCATAACAAATTAAAGGATGTATATTACCATCACCTGCATGAAATACATTGCCAACAGCTAAACCATACTTTCTTGACATCTCTTCAATACGCTTAAGTACATAAGCTAGCTCAGACACTGGAATTGTACCATCTAGGCACATGTAATCATTAATACGCCCAATTGCCGAAAATGCAGCTTTGCGGCCCGCCCAAATTCTCGCACTTTCTTCTGCTGAAGCGCTCTCCCTAACCGCAACTGGTTTATGAGCAATTACAATCTCCATGATCAGTGCTAACTGAGCGTCTATCTCAAGATCTGAACCCTCAACCTCAACAATCAATAGCGCCTCGCATAGTGGATAGTCAGCCTTAGCAAAGTCCTCACAGGCCTCAATCAGCATCCGATCCATGAATTCAATGGCTACAGGTAAGACACCTGCTTTGATAATATCGGCCACACAAGCACCGGCAATCTCAGCACTATCAAAACCCATAAGAACTGGACGCGCACCTTCAGGTTTATGCAAAATTCGTAAGGTTGCCTCAGTGACAACGCCCAACTGCCCCTCTGAACCGCAAATTACACCTAATAAATCTAAACTACCACTGTCCAGATGCGCACCCCCAATCTTGAGAACTGTACCATCCATCTGGACTATTGTTACGCCCATTAGATTATTTGTAGTCACTCCATATTTCAAGCAATGCGCCCCACCAGAATTCATCGCAATATTACCGGATATAGCACAGGCAAGCTGGCTAGAAGGATCAGGCGCATAAAAAAAATCTTTTTCTTCTACAGCACCGGTCACACTTAAATTTGTGCGACCAGTTTGGACACGTATAAAGCGGTTATCATAGTCAGTCTCTAAAACTTCAGTCATACGCGCCACGCCGAGGACGACACAATCTGCCGTAGGCAATGCACCACCTGCCAAAGAAGTTCCAGATCCACGCGGCACAACAGGAACACTCTCTTCATGGCAGATTCTCAATATTTCAGATACTTCTCGCGTCGAAGATGGCAATACGGCAATCATAGGAGGACACCGGTAAGCCGTGAGTGCATCACACTCATACGCCCGCGTTTCAACAACATCATCTATAACGGCGTTTGCCGGTAAAACCTTCCTTAAACGTTCAACCAAACGTTTTTTCTGCGAAATGATGACAGGATCAGGCACAGGCATTAGCATAATTTGCTCCTTAAAATTGGTAAAATAATATGACCAATTTTTTTGGTGTGCAATCATTATTTCTGCAGTGTAGAAGTATTCATGACTTGGCTTGACCGTATTTCGCTCTTCACCACATTAGATTTTGTTGCTCTTGGGATTATGCTCATTGGTTGGTTACTGATTGGCTGGAGAATTGAGCATCCAAATAGTAAAAAGCTCTCAACCTCCCAGATCATGGCAATTTTCAGACGGAAATGGATGGTCCAGATGATCACCCGTGAGCCAAGAATTTTCGATGCCCAAATCTTATCTGGCCTGCGTCAGGGGACAGCTTTTTTTGCGTCTACCTCAGTCCTTGCGCTCGGCGGAGTACTAGCTGTAATGGGTAATGCTGAACGTTTAAGTGGCGTTGCTAATGATCTTATATTAATGGATGATCCGACATTCGTATGGGAAGCTAAATTAGGTATCATAGCACTTTTTCTCACGAATGCTTTTCTTAAGTTTGCTTGGTCCAACAGATTGTTCGGATATGCTGCGGTATTAATGGCAGCTGTCCCCAACGATGCTTGTGACCCCGAATGTATACCATGCGCGAACAAAGCCTCTGAAATCAATGTATTAGCAGCTCAATCTTTTAATCGTGGCTTACGTTCAATATATTTTGCGCTTACTGTGACCGCTTGGATTGCAGGATCAGTTGCGATGTTGCTGGCGACGTTCTTTACACTTGCTGTAATCTGGCGACGTGAATTTGGTTCAAGGTCAAGAACAATTCTTCTCAGTTGAGATACTCAAGGCAGTTCAGATTTATACTAAATTGTTACCTAGTAGACTTAATCTTAGTCTAATTTTCACTCAGCTAATCAATTATCACGAAAAGAGACCTATAATTTGTCTCATGCTTTTTTGCGGAAAGGGCCTGCAAAGAAAGTATATTGACTGTAATTGCTTAACAACACATGCTTTACGCTCGATGATAGGGGCCCCCGGCAAGAATTGAAGTTGCTCGATAAATTTGCTCTGTCAACATTACACGCGCCAACATATGGGGCCACACCATCGCACCAAAAGATAAAAGATGATCCGCATCATTCAGCAGACTATTGTCAATTCCATCAGCGCCGCCAATTATAAACGAGACGTCTGACCAACCGGCGTCTCGCCATACTTCCATCCGTCGGGCGAAAGCGGGCGAATTCTCTACCGTGCCTCGCTCATCCAAGCAACAAATTAAAGAACCTTTAGGCAGGATCCGCCGTAACAATGATGCCTCTGTTAACGGACCACCACTTTTCCTGCCCTCAACCTCCCGAACAGTAAGTGGCCCAAGCTTCAAATTACGGCCAATACGATTAAATCGGTTTGTGTAATCTATCACTAATTCGGCTTCGGCACCGCCTCGCAAACGCCCAACGGCACAAAGATTTAAACGCATTAGAACAACATCAAGCAATGGTCGCCGCAGGCATCCACATTTTTTCTAATTGATAAAACTCTCGCACTTCCGGCCGGAAGACATGCACGATGACATCACCTACATCTACAAGCACCCAATCGCCAGTGTTCTTACCTTCAACACGGGCAGTAATTCTGAACTGAGCCTTAAGTCGTTCAACTAACTTTTCTGAGATCGCGGCTACTTGCCGAGATGACCGCCCAGTGCACACAACCATGCAATCTCCAATAGCTGTTTTACCACGCAAATCAATTTGCACGATATCTTCAGCTTTGTCATCGGAAAGTGACGAAAGAACAGCAGCTAAAAGCGTTTCACTAGTAGCCTCAGTTTTAGCCGCGGCCATCAGGCCTACAGCACCAATAGCGGGTTGCTCCGCTTGACTAGAGATCGACAGGACATTGTCCTCCTTGTATCCGCGCTAATCGGAAACTAGCGCCACTAATAAAGCCAAGTTAACAAGCCTTGAATGACAATTCAATGAAGCTCCCCACTTTAAAGATGCTAAAATAGCATAAAGTACTGCTTTTCTAACAACTCATACTTCAACAATCATAAATGAAACATGAATATTTGGGTTAAAACCAAATTTCTTTATTTCACCGATTGAGATTATCGCATCTTGATAAATCTAAAAAGCAACAGCCGCTTGCAGCAAAGCTAAGCAGGCGTTATTGCGCATAATTATGAAATTTTATTTTAACACGCTATTGTTCACGCTTGAGCGAACACCTCTTAAGAAATTCGCAACCACTGACCTCACCACCGTAAAGCCACTTTGATCGTACATTTACAATCTGAAAATACAGCAAGGGAGAGGACCTATGTCCCCCAAAACACTTTATGATAAAATCTGGGACGCACATGTAGCTCACCAATCTGAGGATGGCACTTGCTTACTATATATCGATCGGCACTTGGTGCATGAGGTCACTTCACCTCAAGCGTTCGAAGGGCTACGAATAACGAATCGCAGAGTAAGATCGCCAGAAAAAACTATTGCTGTGCCAGACCACAATGTACCTACAACTAAAGGTCGCGATGATCCTAAAAACATGACGGAAGACAGCGCTATTCAGGTTGCTGCATTAGATAAAAACGCTTTGGATTTTGGAATTCATTACTACCCAGTATCCGACGTGCGCCAGGGCATCGTACACATAGTAGGCCCAGAACAAGGTTGGACACTACCTGGAATGACCGTAGTTTGCGGTGATAGCCACACTGCAACACACGGTGCATTTGGAGCTTTAGCGCACGGGATAGGTACATCAGAAGTCGAACATGTATTAGCCACACAGACTCTAATTCAGAAAAAATCTAAAAATATGAAAGTCGAAATTACAGGAAAATTACGGCCCGGGGTTACAGCAAAAGATATTACATTGTCCGTAATAGGGAAGACTGGTACTGCTGGAGGTACAGGCTATGTCATAGAATACTGCGGACAAGCTATCCGTGATCTTTCAATGGAAGGACGTATGACTGTCTGCAATATGGCCATTGAAGGCGGTGCGCGAGCAGGACTTATCGCACCAGATGAGAAAACATATGAATATTGCTTGGGCCGCCCACACGCACCGAAAGGCGCTCAGTGGGAAACTGCACTAGCTTGGTGGAAGACCCTTTATTCTGATAATGATGCTTACTGGGACGAAACAATCACAATTCAAGGCGAAGATATAGCACCGGTCGTGACTTGGGGAACTTCTCCAGAAGATGTTTTGCCCATAACTGGTGTAGTGCCCGCAGCAAATGAATTTGAAGGTGGAAAAGTAGGCGCAGCGCAGCGCTCACTTGATTATATGGGGCTTACACCAGGAACTCCATTAACGGATATAGAAATTGATACAGTCTTTATAGGTTCTTGCACTAATGGTCGCATCGAAGACCTGCGTGCAGCAGCAGAAATACTTAAGGGCAAAAAAATAAAGGTTGGCTTGCGGGCTATGATCGTTCCTGGCTCCGGCCTCGTCCGAGCACAAGCTGAGGAAGAAGGCTTAGCAGATATATTCAGAGAAGCTGGGTTTGAATGGCGCCTTGCAGGATGCTCGATGTGTCTAGCAATGAATCCAGACCAATTGAAAGAAGGAGAGCGCTGTGCATCTACCTCCAACCGAAATTTTGAGGGTCGTCAAGGCTATAAAAGCCGGACACACCTCGTTTCACCAGGTATGGCGGCGGCGGCCGCAATTACTGGCAGACTTACAGACGTGCGGGACTTGATGTAAAAATCATTTTTCAACAAACATATAATTAAAAGGAACAAAAAAATGAAAATTTGGGTGAAATGGCTAGTCCTAGGAGTTCTTTCGCTGGCTTTTGGCATTTTTGTGCTGGCTAACCCGGTTGCAGCTTCTATTGCTGTTACAACACTTGCGGGCATTATGTTCATACTTGCAGGTGCGTTTCAGGTATTTGGTGGATTTGGGGAAGATGGCATTTTTGCTAAAATTCTAGGCATTGCTCTTGGCATATTGATGCTATTTTTGGGCCTATCTCTCACGCTGCATCCACTTGAAGGCATGATTTCACTCGCTACGTTAGTCACAATTTTGTTTGCCGCGAGTGGGATCACCCGACTTATCTCCGCATTCCAGATGCAAAAAACATCATTCTTCTGGCCCATGCTCATATCTGGCGCGTTTTCAGTTATCTTGGCAGGTTACATCGTGGCAAACTTCTTTGAGATCGCCCCCAGCTTACTAGGCCTTTTATTGGGTATTGAATTACTACTTAATGGAATGGGACTGATCATTTTGGCGTTATTTTTGCGTACAAATAAAAACCTTATTAATAACTAAGCCGGCAATATGAGTGGTAAACTTAAAAATGCAGACCGGGTTGTTACTTTCTAATTGGAGATAGACATGGAAAAATTTACCACCATTACGGGGATCGCGGCGCCTATGCCACTTGTAAACATTGATACTGATATGATTATCCCAAAACAGTTTTTAAAAACAATTAAACGATCAGGTCTAGGCGCCAACCTATTCGATGAGATGCGCTTTGACCGGCAGGGCAACGAAATTGCTGACTTTATTTTAAATAAAGACGCCTATCGTTCTGCGGAAATTATTGTCGCTGGGGAAAACTTCGGTTGCGGCTCAAGCCGAGAGCACGCACCTTGGGCCATAAAAGATTTTGGCATAAGTTGTATCATTTCATCAAGTTTTGCGGACATTTTTTACAATAATTGTTTTAAAAACGGTATTCTGCCAATTGTTTTACCCGAGGCAGATATCGCAGTTGTGATGAAGGATGCCGAAAAAGGTGCTAATGCTCGTATGTCCATTGACCTAGAGGCGCAGACAGTCACGACTTCAGATGGTGAGGTCTTCAGTTTCGAGGTAGATAGCTTCAAAAAGCACTGTCTCATGAGTGGTTTGGACGACATAGGTCTTACTTTAGACAAACAAGACCATATCGACGCTTTTGAGGCTCAAGCAGCACAAACTCGACCATGGGTTTGATCCACACGCCGCCTGTGCCTTACATTCGATCTAGGGGTAACCACACAAAATTCCATACCCATATCTAAAAATGTTGCAGCGTTAATGTTACGAATTGGACTAGCTAATACCAACAGATCTACGTGAGCAGAATTGTTCTATCTTGCTGCCACAATCGACTAAATGGCTGAAAATTTCTTTTCCTGCATCCAACAATAAACAACATAATTTGCTCTATGATTTGTAATGGAAATGGGGATCAGGAAAATAAAATTTTCCCTCTATTGGGTGCCAAATTAAGCATCCAATTGATACTTTTGAGAATTGTAAAAATTCCATTTCATTATTTTATATTTACCTAAGAAGTGATCCGAATATTCTAAAATAATGAGTAAAATTTCGCCATTAATTGGGTTATCCAACATTTTGTGTCATTGAAAAATTTTTTATAGTCAGGCATCATGTTAATGTGTTCATGACCAAGATATTGACGCTGCCAAGCTCTACAGATAGTCGATATATCGAACATTGATAAGGAGCCCGCCATGCCACACCCTTCACTTTTGATACTACCAGGTGATGGCATCGGTCCTGAAGTCATGGATCAGGTCATAAGGATCATCAATTGGTTCGTCACTAAACAAAACATGCCATTTGACGTTAGCATTGATTTGGTGGGAGGAGCAGCTTATGATAAGTATGGCACGCCCTTGCACGATGACACCATGGCTAAAGCCTTAGAGGTTGATGCAGTGCTTCTTGGCGCGGTTGGAGGTCCTAAATACGACAATCTAGACTTTTCGGTTAAACCCGAGCGTGGCTTACTACGCCTTCGTAAAGAAATGGATTTATTTTCTAACCTGCGGCCTGCACAATGCTTTGACGCCTTGGCAGAATTTTCGTCTCTAAAAAAAGATATCGTGTCAGGTCTCGATATCATGATTGTACGTGAATTAACCTCTGGTGTATATTTTGCAGAGCCCCGAGGGATCTTCGAAGAAGGCAATGAGCGGGTTGGTATCAACACTCAACGATATACAGAATCAGAAATTGACCGTGTCGCTCGCTCTGCTTTTGAATTAGCACGTCGCCGCAGCAATAAGGTTTGCTCAATGGAAAAGGCTAACGTGATGGAGTCTGGCGTCTTGTGGCGCGAAGTTGTCCAAAAAGTACATGACGAGGATTATCCTGATGTTGAACTGAGCCATATGTATGCGGACAATGGTGCAATGCAACTAGTTAGAGCGCCCAAGCAATTCGACGTCATTGTTACTGACAATCTTTTTGGTGATATTTTATCAGATTGCGCGGCTATGCTCACCGGTAGTCTAGGCATGCTGCCATCTGCATCACTAGGAGCGCCAATGGCTAATGGTCGCCCTAAAGCTATGTATGAGCCTGTCCATGGTTCGGCTCCCGATATAACTGGACAAGGTAAAGCAAATCCAATTGCCTGTATTCTAAGCTTTGCCATGGCGTTACGCTATTCTTTTAGTCAGGGCGATGAAGCTACACGACTTGAAATGGCAATTGAACGCGTACTTGCAAATGGAGCACGCACTCCTGATCTAATGGGGCCGGATGATGGTCAGGCTATGTCAACTACAGAAATGGGTGATGCGATTTTAAGTGCACTAGACGAAAGTCTGTAACTCTAAGAAAGGGCTGACAACTATGTCTTCTAATGGAAAAGGTGACACACTGGCCACTGAAACAGAGCACCAGCTCCTTGAGCTCAGATTGGCTTTAGAAACAGTTAAAGCAGAGCGAGATCGCTATAAAAGTACCTCAAAGATTTTTGAGAAACTGTTAACTAAAGCCGAAGAACGCGCCGAACGATCGGAAGAACGGTTACACCAAATTACCTTAACAATGTCAGAAATTAGTCAAAGTGCTATTAAAACGCAAAAAAACAGTGATGTTACAGAGGTGCTAGTTGATGGACGTAGCCTCCTAAGACTTAACAGTCCCGTAGGATTTGCTTCCAACAGTTTACCGCATCGGCAATGATAAAATTAGTATCATACCCGACCAATATGGAATCTGTCTCATCAAAAACGACAAAATTAGAAAAATTCTAATTTTTAGAAATGTTAAATACTGTACCGATTTATCTTCTAACTTCTAAGTATGGTAGAGAAACCCAAGCCAAAGATTGTGAATTGGCCAGTTTGTAATTTGCTAAGAATATCTCTCACAAACGACTATCAAGATATTTACTATCTAAAGTAGCGATAATAACTCAGGAAGCCTCAGAAGATTTATATAGATCGTAGAAACTCCGATGTATGAATATAACCTAAATGATTTACAGACGGTAAGGCATGCCTTTCATAGCAATCCTGAGCTTGGCTTCCAAGAAGTTCACACAAAGGCTTCAATAGCAGCACACCTTCACCGCTTAGGGATTGAAGTATACCAAGGCACCGGCGTTGTGGGTGTCTTACGATCTGGGACGAGCAATCGCATCATTGGTTTACGAGCGGATATGGACGCCTTGCCTATCTCTGAGACTAGTAGCCACAATTATGTGTCTACAACACCTGGCGTTATGCATGCTTGTGGTCACGATGGTCATATGACGATGCTTCTGGGTGCAGCTCAGGCATTGGCAACTAATCCAAATTTTGACGGAACTGTAATTTTTTTATTTCAACCCAACGAAGAAAACGGGTTAGGCGCTCGTGCAATGATAGAAGAAGGTGTACTTAAGCAGTTCCCAATTGAAGAAATATATGCAATCCACAACCTGCCCGGAGAGCCCGTGGGGCAGGTTTCAACTCGAACAGGCCTTATTTGCTCGTCAGAAAGCTTGTTTGAAATCTCAATTACTGGACAAGGTGGCCACTCATCTATGCCGCAAGTTGGTAGTGATGTAATAATTTCAGGCTGTGAAATTGCGCAAGCCATGCAAACTATTGTATCACGAAAACTGGCCCCTGGCGCCGGCGTAGTTGTTTCATTAACTGAGTTTTTAACAGACGGAAAACGCAATATCTTACCTGATGCAGCAACACTCAAGGGAGATGTCCGCACACGCTCACCAGCAGATCGTCAATTGGTAGAAGCACTGATACGAAAAATAACGTGCGGTATCTCCAACGCCCACGATGTCTCCGCAGAAGTTCAATTCAACACAGAATTTATAGAAGCGATAAATGCTAAGTTACCCACAGATGCAGTAATTCGCGTATCAAAAGAAGCTGGTCTCACTACCCTAGCAGATCGGGAACCGATGAGCTTTTCCGAAGATTTTGCACATTTTTGCATTGAGGTGCCCGGCTGCTTTTTTCTATTAGGTAATGGTACCACAGGACCAAATGCCAAACCTCTACATTCCAAAGACTACGACTTTAACGATGCCCTTTTACCAATTGGATTGGACTTATGGGTCCGTATTGTTCAAGACCGCTTACCCATGCCTGATCTGTAGTAACATCCGACCATTGGTTTTACTTTAAAAGACTGGGTAAAATGTCAGCAAGATAACGCGGCTAGTATACTGACTTAAAATGACTTTTTCTAATGTGCCCCATAATAACCTCAATGTTGGTCACCTAGGACAGCCCCAAGTAATTAACTTAGGTAACAGACTGTTGTGCCAGAATACTCTTCAATATCACAAAAGTTAATTGTTACTAACACCTAAAATACTTACTCATACCTCCATCATTGTAAATTATTAACCCACCATCGTAATCTAAACCGACCAAGGCCCTCAAAGACCATTCTTCGCCTTCGCCACTGCATTGTAAATCAAAAAGAGCACCAGCCTCCATGCCACGCACAGTTGTTGGATTGGTTAATTGACAGGCCGACTCCCAAAATCCAAGATTATTCCCTTGAACGTTCACCCGACCATCAGACATTTCTCTTGTACAAGCCTCCGGTGAAATATCATAAATACCATTTATGCTCTGACTAGATGCAGGTGTGGAAATCGCAATTGCTGCAAGAAATATGACAATCCAGCGCATTCTAAAAACCTCTCTTAAGTTCATCCGTAATTCTCTATAAAATAGATTTACACGCTAAATTATAAGATAAAATTATAAAATGACATATTATTTGCTAGTTCTCTATCCACTTGAACCAATTTGGTGATCAAGCAGTTTTGAAAATGCTCAGTGACTTACAAGTAAGAAGCCGCACAAAGCCCGGATATTCCTCAGCAATATGCCACATCGGATCAATCTAAAATAGTTTATCTTCAATTAACGAAATCATGCTCTTGGCTGCACCGAGTTTGACGCAAAGAAACGCAATTGAAAAATAAGGCCTGCCCAAAAGGCAGACCTTTGTTCATCAAGAGTGAGTATATTTAAGCGTTGGTCTTCAGCACATCTCGAATCTCAGCCAAAAGCTCTTCTACCGTTGGCCCCTCCCGCTCTTGAGAGATTGCCTGTTCTTTTTTGATGGTGGCTTCTTTTAATTTGTTAACAGAACGAACCAAAATGAACACCACAAAGGCGATTATCAAAAAGTTGATGATAGCCATTATAAAAGCACCATATGCAAATACCGAAGCACCAGCCTCCCGCGCGACTTCTAGTGACGCACCCTCAGTCACATCACCACCCAAAACAGCATAGTTATTTGTGAAATCAACACCACCAACTACAAGGCCGATAATTGGGTTAATCAAATCTCCCACCAACGATGTTACGATTGCAGTAAAGGCCGCACCAATTATGATGCCTACCGCCAATTCCATGACATTACCCTTGGCTATAAAATCTTTAAATTCATTTAGCATAGTGCTTTCACTCCAATTTTGTTGCCGATGCTGCCACCGGAAAGATTACGACTAAAGTTGTGGGCGTTAATACTTACGCTGTGGCTATTAATGCGATGAATTTCACCTCTGTAACTTCAATTTAAGTTTATTATTTACTGAAAATATACCTCGGAAATTGTATGGCTATCTTACTGTATTACGCCAATTTTTTTTTATTGCCAGCCAATCCACATTTTCAACCACCTTGACAACTATCAAAATTATCTGTCTCTATCTTAGAGGATGTTTCACTTTTAGACTTTCGGCGTTAATCACGGAATAATAACAATCAGACCTCATGGCTGGCATATCACTTACTGGACTATCGGCCTAATACTGCTTGCAGTGATGCTGTTTCTTGCATCCTTTCCATGGAGTGCAGACAGTATAAAAATAGCCATACGATCCACAGGAAGAAGTTCGTTATTCCTATTCTCGATTGCCGTTACTGCGTCCAGTGTATACTACTTCTGGAAGGCGCCTTTTTCAAAATGGGTTCTACAAAATAGGCGCTATATCGGCGTAAGCTTCGCTGCCTCCCACTTCATCCATCTCGGCCTTATTGCTTTAGTATCAATAGTTTTTCCTGAACCGTTCCTCGAAGATCAAGCACGAAGCCAGTGGATATTTGGTGGCATAGGCTATGTCTTTGCTGCTCTGATGGCACTGACCTCATCAGACAAAGCACAGCACTGGTTAGGCATCAAAAATTGGAAAAAACTTCACCTCATTGGTGTTTACTACCTTTGGTTTGTTTTCTTTATGACCTATATCAAACATACCAAAATTGATCCAAGTTTTTATGCACCATTTCTCGTCTTCACTGTTGCTATTTTATTACTTCGCTTAATCAAACACTTTAAAGTTAGATAATTCGACAAAATATTAATGGAATAGTGAAAGATATTTAGAATATTGAATCCGCTAATTGGACAGGTTCGACGGCCTGGCTGACGAATACTGGCAAGACGATGTATCCATAGCTAACGCCGGATCTCACCGGGGGCAACAAGAGTAACGCCAGGGCTGTACAAAGTTTCTTGAGTATCAAAATGAGTATCCTATATAGACACCTAAATAGTCGGTGCCATGCGGTGCGTATTTCTTCTTAAATCCTAGGGAATAGCTTTTGTATCGCAAGGTTGTACCAAAGGTATAATCAAACTTATCATAGCCATTGATATCATCTCTAAATCTTATACTTGGTGATAAGCTAATGTTATTATTTAATTTGAACTTCATAGAAGGTTGTATTAACCAATAGGTATAATCTGTCCCATTACCCATCTTTTGACCTACCCCATACTTAAGTGACTTATTGCCTTCACTTGAGATACCAGCTAGGTGTAGCTTAACATCATAGTCATGGTCATTGTCTCTCTTAATACGACCATAGACTTCTGTAGCAAAGTAATCTGTATACTTAACAACATAAGCTGAGCTTAAGGTAACAGCATTATCTGTTCTTTTAGTTAACCCTAGTTTTACCTTGGTCTCTTTAGCTTCTTCATAAAAAGAACTTCCGCTTTTGTATTCAGTAAGCTTCTTCCAATTGACAGCAAATCCATTAATAGAAAATAATAAAATTATTGAAAAGAGAGTAATTTTCATACATTGATTTTACTTAATAGCTGGAGTTAGACAAATTCGTATAGGGAATTAAAGTTGCTATCACCTTATGGTGGGGGCACAGTGTTTCCTTATTCCAACTAAGGTGGGAATTAAAGTTTCCTTTCTCCTAGTTGTGGGGGTACTGAAGCTTCTTCCTTCTAGTAAACGGATATTAATAGTCATCGCTTTGATAGCTTTATTTCTTTTCAGTAACTATTACTTTTAAACATTTTTATTATTAAAAATGACCCTCTGGAACGCTTGATATCAGTGACTTTCAGAAGGGCAAAATAGGTGTTTTTAGCTAGTTTGTAACTATGTAAAAGTGCCCCTCTACCACCCTTTAATAGCAAGGGATTTGAAGGTGCTATTTTTGACATTTCTCTAGTTTGTTTTTGGGTAGGGTACCCTAGCTTGAAGAATTTAAATCGCTGTATGAGAACATTTTTTATAAAATCTCTAGGCACAAATCCATCACACTTGACTAAATTCCCACGCTAAAATACACTAATTAGTACAT